>Ga0111225_1044_pt1 | contig 21142 bp, 20 predicted proteins | sample DeeMarSWOR152_54_FD_80389 | JGI IMG/M metagenome (GOLD analysis project Ga0111225, IMG submission 80389) | candidate division TA06 bacterium DG_26
TGCAGGGATGTTTCTGGAGGAGTGCTGAAACGGACAAGTCGATCTGCAACCTCCTGTGTGGCAAATACTACACTTGACTGAGGCACCTCTACTGGCGACGCCGCCGGCGTAAACTTTTTCAGCACGACGAAGAAATATCCCTGTAACCATGGAGTCTCAGAGATTTTTGGGACAGGCTCCACTTCCCATTTTTTCACGTGTCCTGTGGCGGTCTTCCGCGCGCTCTTGGTTTTAACCTTCTCTGTAGTCGGCTTTCCAACCTTCCGACAAAGACTGCCCCTCCTAAGGGTCTTCCAGTTGAGGTTGCCTTCCTGATCAGATCCTCTTCATCTCTGTTTGCTCTGTGTATGAGTTCACGATACACTGTGTATTGGGACTGTTCAATCCAATCTGGATGTGTGATGACAGGGTCTCTTCTTCCCAATAGGTGAAACGCTGCGCTGGACCATCTGTATTCTTCAGCATTCTTTACGATGCCTGCTCTGACGGGATTGGACTCGATGTACCGCAGTACTGCCCACAGATACCTGTTCTTGTCAACAACACAGGAGTAGAAGCGATTCTGCCAGACCCTACCGCTTCTTCTGCACTTATCGTTTATGTACTGGGTATAGACAAGACTGGTTCCGCCGATCCCGCGGGCCAAGGATTCGTCACTTCTGGGCACGACGAGGAGGTGCACATGGTTCTCCATCAAGCAGTAAGCCCATATCTCCATCGAGCATACATCAGAGTAATGTGCGAGAATTTGCAGGTAGCGGTCTTTGTCCTCGTCACCAAAAAAGACTGGGGCACGGTTGTTGCCACGTTGAGTGACGTGGTGAGGATAACCTACCGCGACTACCCTGGGAATCCTTGGCATATACAATCAGTCTGCAAAAAGCCGCAGTATGGCGCAAGAAAAATGGGAAGTGTCCCTATTTTTTGAGGGTGGAGGTGGGGAGGGTGTTGAGGATGTCCTTGCGTTCTGCCCATCCTCTCCTCGCGACACCGAGGCCAAGCTGCAGCATCCAGAGCTGGTGAGGATGATGTGCATCGGTTCCGAGGGACAGCTTCACACCCAGTTCTCTCGCACTCTTCGCGTTTACGTCGTTGAGGTCAAGTCTGTCATAGTAGGAGTTGATTTCGAGTGCAGTATGTGTCTCGGCAGCTTTCTCCATAACCGCGTGGATGTCGATGTCATATCCTTCACGGGAGGAGATCAGCCTGCCTGTCGGATGAGCGATCACATCGACGTGGGGATTCTCCATTGCCCTGATCATTCTCTCGGTGCACTTCTGCTTGAAGCCCGTATGAATAGCGGCTACGACGATGTCGAGCTTTTCGAGAATCTCATCCGGGTAGTCGAGACTGCCGTCCTGGAGGATGTCCACTTCCACGCCTGAGAGAACGGTGAAATCCGTGAGTTCCTCATTCAGTCGAGCGATCTCATCCATTTGCTTGAGCAGCTTCTTCTCTGGCATGCCCCCAGCGTATCTGACGGATTTCGAGTGGTCACATATGGCAACGTACTCATAGCCCATCCTCCTGGCTTCTTCAGCGATCTCTCGAATCGATGCTGACCCATCACTGTATTTGGAGTGGACGTGTAGATCTCCTCTGATGTCTTCCTTCTGCACAAGGGAAGGGAGCGTGCCCTCCTTGGCTGCTTCTATCTCTCCCCTATCCTCTCGTAACTCGGGGGGGATGTAAGGAAGACCGACCATTTTGTAGACTTCCTCTTCCGTCTTGCCCGCCAGTTTCTTCTCTCCTTTAAACACACCGTATTCACTTATCTTGAGCCCTCGCTCCCTCGCCATATACCTGAGCTTGATGTTGTGCGCTTTCGAACCTGTGAAATACTGGAGTGCAGCACCGTAGCAATCTCTGGGCACGACTCTCACATCGACCTGCAGGCCTCCGCTCATCACCACAGATCCTTTTGTATCACCTTGAGCCAGAACCTGGACGACTTCTGGAAGATGGGTGAACTTCTCGATGATTGCCCCTCCCCGCTCACTGGCAACGAGTATGTCGATATCCCCGATGGTCTCCTTGAGCCTCCTGAGAGAGCCTGCAGGGGAAACCTGTTCCACATCTTTCAGCTGTTTGAGCGCATTGACCACCTCCATTCCGAGGGGAAAGGCATCACCCAGAGGAATCCGCTCTCTACTGGCCTCATACCGCTCGATACCTTTCAAGATATTCTGCGCCTTCTTCTCCCCCATTCCTGGGAGCTGGGCCAGTGAACCGTCCTCGATCACCTTTCTCAGATCCGCGAGGTTCTGCACGCCAAGTTCCTTATACACAAGACTGACAGTCTTCGGACCGAGGTTCGGAATCGCCATCAGTTCAAGAACGCGGTCGGGTATGTGAGCTGTCACCTCGTCGTACTTTTTCATCCTTCCAGTAGTGAGGTACTCATCGATCTTCTTGGCGATTCCCTCACCGATGCCGGGAATCTCCCTCAATGCCGCTTTCTGGTGGATGACCGCGATGTCCTCAGTGAGGTCGTTCAGAATCCTGGCGGCCTTTCTGTAAGCGATGATCTTGAACGGATTTTCTCCCTGGAACTCAAGTGCATCGGCGATCTTCTCAAAGATGAGAGCGAGTTCTTTATTCTTCATAACTGCGCCCTGCCGGGGTCAATCCCTCCCAAGCACTACCGTGCTCTTCTTGGCAAACACACCGGCGGTCTCAAGATCTGATGCCTCGAGATAGAGTATGTAGATGCCCGAGGGAACGAGGTCCCCGGTCTCGTCCTTTCCGTCCCAGAGAAGAGTCCCTCTACTTGCTGCCAACATGCCGTCAGCCAGCATTCTCGTTTGCCTTCCCTTGATGTCATATACGGTGAGTTTCACCTTCGATAATGCGTATGGGAGAGAGTATGAGATGATCGTGAAGTCTTCGATCCCGTCACCATTGGGGAAGAATGGGTTGGGAGACGGACTGAGCGACCCGCTCACAGATGGTGGACCCGTCCACAGGCTGTTCCGTCTCCCGGGAGACGCACCAGCGGGGTCGACTGAGCGACCTGTGGGGAGACTCGCTCGAGCGAGACGCCGTACGCACCTCCCATAGCGGAAAAGTAGTGCACACTCTCAAAGATGAAACCATGTACATCTCTGAGGAATACGATGTCTTCGCCCTTGTTGAGGTACGGAAAGCCATTCGTGGGCTGTACCAATATCTGGACATCGGGATAGCCGAAGTCGGACGTGGAGGCGGCCACCACGCAGTACTCTCCGGGATTGAGAATCAAGTCCGGAAGGATGTAGAAACTGGCGCTATCCGAGTCGGAGATAGTGAAGCCCGTGAGCTCATGAGTCCTCGAGCTGCGATTGTGCAGCTCGAGCCACTGAGGCTGAGGAGAGAGAGGGTCACACATGATCTCGTTGATGATGACATCTGGCAGCGGAGCGCCAACTCTCAAGAATCTCTGGGCTGAGTTGTCGGAGGTGTCTTCGTCCAGTGCGTAATGGATCTCTCCCACAATGCTGTAGTCTCCTTCTTCAAGCCCAGACCAGAGAAACGAGACCGAAGCCTGTCCGCGCAAAGGTTCGAGTGAATCGACGACCGTAGTACGTCCTATTAATTCCTCGGGCTGGTACTCGTAATCGAGGTTTCCGTCTGAGTAGACGAGCAACTCGAAATCCTTGGCCCATCCTCGTCCCAGATTCCTTGGCTGCACGAGTATCTCACAGTTTCCTCCCACCATGGGAGACGAAGGGAAGAACGAAATGTCCTCCGTGAGCAGTGCGAGATTGTAGATTCTTGACACACTGTTTCTCATACCGGGAGTACAGCCAGATTCATGGAGAGACGCAGACCAGTTCGCCTCAGTGTCTGGCGCTGTCGGATCGATTCTCTCTACGGACACACCTTCTCCCGGGTCAAATGGTATTCCATCTCCTGTATCGTCGGGTGATCCGTAGGTATCGATCAACCGTGCGGCGGAATCGAAAAGCCACAGGTGATGCGTAGTTGCAAGTCCGCTCTGTCCGAACGATTTCGTCCCAATGGTCAGAATCACTGCACCTTCGCCGAATTGGTAGGGCTGAGGGTGACTACTGGAATCCACATATCCGGGCGGCAGTATGAGCGCGTATCCTCCTCCTGGAATGAGAGTCGTGTGGGTAATTACATCCGGGGCCACAAAGTCACCGCTCCATTCCAGGATCTCTTCCCTCGTTCCCCCAGAGACGCCACACTCCAGATGGAACCCGCTCAGATCGGTATCTTCGCCATAGTTGTACAACTCAATGAACTCGTTGTGATCACTTACCTCGCTCTCCGGACCCTCTGGATTTGACATCACCTCATTTATCACGACAGCGCGGCAGGTGGTCGCCCAGAGAAGAAGCAGAATCGCGAGACCCTCACCCATTGATTATCTCTCCCCAAGGTGTCCACCCGCTCAGCCTGTGCACTTCGACTCGCACCAGGTCTCCGACACTGCAGAATCCTTTGAAAAGCACTACCTTGTTGTTGCTCGTTTTGCCATAACCATCATAATCGCCCTTCTTACATTCTCCTTCGACGAGGAGCTCGACCTGTTTTCCCACCAGGGTTGTGTTCTGTTCTTTCGTGATTCGATTCTGGAGGTCTATGATGTGCTCGAGTCTCTTCTTTTTTATGTCGAGTGGCAGATCTTCAAGATTCGCTGCCGCGGTACCTTCTCTGTTCGAATAGATGAACATATACGCGAAATCAAATCTGATGGCCTGGATCAGATCCACAGTGCGGAGGAAGTCCTCGTCCGTTTCACCGGGGAATCCCACCATTACATCTGTGGTGACAGATAGTTCCTGTACGCAACCTCTGGCAGCAGCGACGAGGCCGAGGTACTGTTCTCTTGAATACCTCCGATTCATCAACTCGAGTATCCGGTTGGAACCCGACTGCACCGGGAGGTGAAGCCAGTTACACACCTTTGATTTGGAGCCCATCACCCTGAACAAGTCCACAGAGACATCCTTTGGATGCGAGGTCGTGAATCGTATTCGTTCTATCCGGGAGAGACCGCACAGTTTCTCCAGGAGACCCGGGAAATCCACTGTTCCGTCGCGATATGAATTGACATTCTGACCGAGAAGCGTGATCTCTTTCACTCCTTGCTCGGTGAGCGCTTCCGTCTCCCGGATGATGTCTCCATGTGGTCTCGATCGCTCTCTTCCCCTGAGGTAAGGGACCACACAGTATGAGCAGAAGTTGTTGCACCCTCGCATGATCGCAATGAAGGCGCAGGGACCTCTTCTCTGTCTGCTCCGAAGTTCCGAGTATCTCTCCTCTGAATCCTCATCCACGGAAGCCGTTCTCTTCCCATTCCCAATGATCTCAGGTAATCGTCTGTACTGGTCCGGCCCCACCACGAAATCGATGAAAGGAAGGGAACTGAATAGGCTCTGTCCGTACCGTTTCGCCATGCAACCGACCACCCCTATCCTGAGTCCGTCCCTCTGGGATTTGGAGTTAGCAAGGGAGGCAATTCTTCCCATTGCTCTTCGCTCGGCGTGCTGCCTGACAGAGCAGGTGTTGACGAGAATGATGTCGGCATCCCCCGTCGTCCGGGCAGACTCGAAACCCGATGCTTCCAGTAGAGTCGCAATCAGACCAGAATCGTAGAGATTCATCTGGCATCCGTAGGTGATGATGTGGTACTTCATCATTCAATGATACTCCCATGGAAGCTCCCCTGTCAACCGAAGGTGGTGCTCCTCAATTCCCGAGTTTCCCCAGCGATTCAGGGGGCTGTGCTCGCCGTGCTTGACCCCGGTGTCGTCAGAACCTATCATCTAAGAGGGGAGTTCCTGTGCTGGTGATTCATAGAACGGATCGATAGGATGGTTGATCAGCTCGAATCGAGACGGAAATTGCTTCATCTATCTGCACTCGCAATCCCTATTCTCTACTATTTTGTACCAGAGTATATCTCGAAACCGGTCTTGCTACTGGTCACTGGGGTGTTCATACTCGTCGAGGTGCTCAGACTGAGATTGCCTTCTCTGAGAGCGTTCTTCGTCGATGCCACTCAGTCGCTCATACGCAGGCATGAACTCACCACACTGACCGGTTCAACCTATCTTCTCATTTCATCATCGCTCTGCGTGCTCTTCGTCAGGAAGGACATCGCCATCGCGAGCATATCGTATCTGATACTGGGAGACACGATGGCAGCGATCGTCGGGAAGAGATATGGCAGGGTGAAGGTCTTTGGGAAGACACTTGAGGGATTCGCCGCATGCTTCATCACGTGCCTCATCATCGGGGCTGTCATCCCGGGGATCGACTTCGGGATTGCCCTGGTTGGAGCGCTTGTTGCGAGCCTTGTAGAGATACTGCCGATACCGATTGATGATAATGTGAGAATCCCGCTGATGTCAGCTGCTGCGATGTGGTCGTTAGAATTGTTCTAAGAAACTGAGGTCATTCTCGTAGAAGAGCCTGATGTCATCGATTCGGTATTTGAGCATGGCAATTCGGTCAGGTCCCATGCCGAATGCATATCCCGTGTACTTCTCAGGATCGTATCCCACGGCCCTGAACACAGCGGGATGAACCATTCCACACCCAAGGATTTCGAGCCACCCTGACTGCTTGCACACCTTGCATCCCTTTCCCCCACAGATGACGCAGGAAATCTTGACCTCCGCAGAAGGTTCTGTGAACGGAAAGTAGGAAGGGACGAATCGGACTCCGAGGTCCTCGCCAAACATCCTGCTCACAAATACCTCCAGGGTTCCCTTCAGCTCACCGAAACTGACCCCTTCATCGACGTACAGACCCTCCACCTGATAGAAAACTGGGGCATGAGATGGATCGAATGGGTCTCTCCTGTAGCAGCGCCCTGGAGAGATGACTCTGATCGGGGGCTTCCGCTTCTCCATGACCCGCACCTGTACAGGGGAGGTCTGCGCTCGCAAAATGAGGTCGTCGGTGACGTAGAAGGTGGACCACATGTCCCTGGCAGGGTGATCAGGAGGCATGTTGAGCGCTTCGAAATGGTAGTAATCAGATTCTATCTCCGGACCCAGCTCAACACTGAAGCCGAGACCAACGAAGATGCCGACTATTTCGTCGATTACCTGAGTGATCGGATGGAGCTTTCCGAGTGGACTCTTGCGTCCGGGCAATGTGACATCTATCCTCTCAGTCCTGAGTCTCTCGGTATCCACCCTCGACTGCAGATGAGACCTTCTCTCTTCAAGCAGGCGCTCGATCTCGGACTTCAGCTGATTGGCATCTGCACCTGCCCCCGGCCTCTCCTCGGGGGGGAGTTCTCCTATTCCCTTCAGAAAAGAGGTGAGTGCCCCTTTGCGCCCCAAATACTGTATCCTGACCTCTTCGAGTTGATGGAGACTCCTCGCAACCGCCAATTCCTTGAGGAAGCTCTCTCTCAATTGGCTGAGACTTGGCGGCATGCTCAGTTGTTCAGGGAGTCTTTGGCAGTCTTGACGAGTGATTCAAAGGACTGTGCATCTCTGATGGCGAGATCCGCCAGCATTTTCCTGTTGATCTGCACGCCACTTCGGCGCAATCCCTCCATGAACTTGCCGTAAGGAAGACCATACTCCCTTGCCCTCGCGTTGATTCGTATGATCCACAGCTTTCTCATCTCTCTCTTACGCCTTCTCCGATCCTTGTACGCATCGGCCCAGGCTTTCATGACCGCTTCGCGTGCCTTCTTGTAGAGAGTACTTCTTCTCCCCCAGTAGCCCTTTGCCTGCTTCAACCACTTCTTCCGGCGCTGTCTGGTGGCAGGCGTTGATCTGACTCTTGGCATCTTGTCTCCTTAGAGATTCGGGACGAGTCTCTTCATTCTTTTGGCATCAGCCCCTGCGACTATAGCCGACTTACGCAATGTCCTCTTCCTCTTCGGCCTCTTCTTCGTAAGCAGATGGCTCTTGCATGCTTTGTTCCTCTTCAGGTTCCCTCCGCCGGTCTTGCGGAATCTCTTCGCCGCTCCTCTGTGTGTCTTGAGCTTGGGCATATTCCTCCTTTCTCGGCTTATGCGTAGGCGCGAGAACAATTGTCATCAATTTCCCCATCAAGCGAATCGGTTGTTCAAGCTTGGAAAGATCTGAGAGCTGGCTGATTACCCTCCCCAGGACGTGTTCTCCCCGATCCGGATGGGTTATCTCTCTTCCACGGAATTTGAGTATGAACTTCACCTTGTGACCGGAGTCGAGAAACTTCCTCGCGTGTTTCAGCTTCACCAGAAAATCGTGGTCGTCTATCTTAGGCCGTAGCTTGATCTCCTTGACATGGAACGCATGCTGATGCTTCTTGGCCAGCTTCTCCTTTTTGCTCTGCTCGTACAAGAATTTTCCGTAATCCATTATCTTGCAGACCGGCACAGAGGAATCCGCAACGATCTCTACGAGGTCCAAATCGTGCTCGCCGGCCATGGTGAGAGCCTGGAACGTTGGCATGACACCGATCTGTTTCCCGTCTACGCCGATCAATCTGACTTTCGATGCTCTTATCCGTTTGTTCACGCGATATCTCTCTTTTTTTCTGCCGCCCCACGGTGTGTATTTCTTCTTTATACTACCTCCCCAGGATCTGTATCACTTTTTCCGCTGCTTCTACACCTACTCTCACCTGCCCCTCTCGTGTTGATGCTCCGATGTGAGGTGTCGCGATGAAATTGTCCAGTTCAAAAAGCTTATTGGGAAACGGAGGCTCGACCCGGAAGACATCGAAGGCTGCATACCTCAGTTTGCCGCGTGCCATCGCCTCGTAAAGAGCCTCTTCATCTACTATGCCACCTCTCGCGGCGTTGATGAGTGTCGCGCCATCCTTCATTTTGTCGAACTCAGCCGTACTCAGCAGATGACGCGTCTCCTCGGTGAGCGGCGCATGGATTGTAATGTAATCGGATGTGCTCAGAAGCTCATCGAGCTCAACCCGCGTGAAACCTGCATCCTTGACATACGGGTCGCAGACGATCACGTTCATCCCAAAAGCTGCTGCCCTCTTCGCGACCTCTGAGCCAATTCTGCCCAGCCCAATGATTCCCAAGGTCTTTCCGTAGAGCTCTCCACCGCCCAATTTCTTCTTCTCCCAGAGTCCTTTCTTAAGGGAAAGGTCCGCACGTGGAATGTGCCGAGCTGCGGCGAGCATAAGTGCCATAGCCAGTTCAGCTACCGAGATGGACGTACCGCCAGGAGTATTCACCACTTGAATCCCTTTTTTCTTCGCGGCCTCAACATCTACGTTGTCGAGACCAACTCCAGCACGGGCGATCACCTTCAGATTGTCGGCATGTTCCATTCATCGGGACTCATTCCTGTTTTCACCTCGACTTCAAATCCCTTTGTATGGTGGAGCTTTTCAATAGCCTCGGAAGCTAAAGAATCGCTGACTAGGATCTTCATTGGTCCTCCTCGTTATCTCACAGGGAAAAATAAAAAAAGGTGCAGTGCTTGTCAACTGTTGTGCATATTCACTTCAGTAAGATCATCTTCTTCGTAAGCGAAATCCCGGAAATCTCCAATCGGCAGAGGTAGATTCCACTCGAAAGGGTTGAGCTATTACTGTCTGTGCCGTCCCATACGAAGCTGTGATACCCGGGTGCGCGTGTCCACCTCTCTCTGCGCACAAGCCTGCCCGAGGAATCGTAGATCTGGAGGCTGACTTCTCCCCTGTACGGAACATAGTACCTGATTCTGGTCTCATCCCGGAACGGATTGGGGTCATTCCCCAGAGGGGCGAACTGAGAAATCTCCCTGGGCCGTTCTGGAACACCTGTAGGTGCACTGAGTGCATACGACCGGTGTGGTCTGAGGTTGTGGCCGGTGACGGTCACCCACACGGTGTCGCCAGGCGACGTCTGCAGTTGTACCATTGCTATCCCTGTCGAATCGGTGAAGGCAGTTGATATGGTATCGGTGAGGCAGGACACGAACGCGTTGTATACAGGTTTTTTTGAGTCCTGGACCTGCACTTCAAGCGAGTACGAACCGGAAGGAATGAGATCCGGATGATCGACCACTATAGGATGGGGAGAGTCGGTGTATATATCGAGAGACGGGTCACCGAGCAGATTGTAGACTTCATAGTAGTAAGCCGAAAGACTGTCGTCGAGGTTTGCGAGGCCGAACTTTCCATACTCGATGATGTCGCCGAGTGCAGAGAAACCATGGATGAAGAGTGCGTCAAACAGATACCTCTGGAAGATGTCGTCCTGATCCCAGTAACTCGGAGCAGATGAGCCGAGAAACGCGAGCGCACCGTTGTCGGATCCTCTCGTCAAAACCTCGCCAAAGCAGTGGGATGTGTAGTTGCCGGTCAAACATGCGTAGCTCAAAACCAGAGGATATTTGTCGAGATTCTGCAGTGATTCGGCATCTGGTGACCAGAATCGAGGATCAACCCATCCTCCTGCTGAACCGTGGCCCGAGTATGTCACCATGCCCCTGCCACTGTTGAATGCGTCATCGATTGGCGTCCCGGTCTGGTAGTATGTCCACAGAGAATCACACACCATGCCGTTCTGTCTAGCAAGACGCGTACAGTATGCGTGGGTCGACTCTGCGATCTGATGGTAGGCAGCATCCCGCGAGGCGATGAAATAGGCTCTGTCCAACCATTCGTCCCCACTGCTCCATTCATTCTGTTCATAGTGAATGATCTTCTCGACTGAAGAATTTGTCTCATTGAGAGTTGCCACCGAGAGCCTTCCAAGCCGCACATCAGGAAAGATATCATCACCGTCCACGGTGCTGTAGTAGAGATCCGTAGGATACCCTGATGAGTCTCCATACCAGGCAGGGATGTCATTCGCATCGCCCACCAGGAGTACATAATAAGGCGGAATCTGCCAGGCCTCGTAAGCCTGCTGAATGTAACCCTTGATCTCTTCTTTCGTGGGAACCGCGGAGATTTCCGACAACGGTACCAGAGTGGTGTGAAATCCTTTGGTTCGCTTCCACTCTACGAGGGGCATGAGTTCTGGAGCAAGAGCGTCTCTCGTGATGATGAGATACCCGATGGCACCGTCCGAGAATGCCTGGCGCTGGAAATTGCAGACAGTGGCTGCCATAGTCTCCTCAGAGTGGCGGGTGAGGTAACGCTGAGCCACACCTCGGGACGTCGCTACAGGTTCTGGGGTAAGGTCTATCACCACTCTCAATCTCCGCACGACCCTCATTTTTCCCTCTCCCGGAAGGTATTGCACTGGGCTCACCTTGAGAGAAACCACTCTATGCCTTCTCATTATCGCAACTTCCTCGATTGCCGCGATTTCGCGAGGAGTCCATGTGCGCGCGTGGTAGAATTCACGGTCAAACACGAACTCGGGTGGAATGGAAGAGAACTTCAGCACAGGTGGTTGGGCAGGCAAGATTGGATGAGCTATGCTCAATTCCTCTTCCCAGACGACGTCCGTTCTCACTGTCGGCGTAACGCCATGTGGGATCTCGACCAACTCCTTACGCACAGGAAGGAGTGGCCTCCCAACGCTGCCTGAACGGGCACACTCCCCGACTGAGATCTCAAGGAAGGTTTCTTTGGCTCGGTCGACTTCTTTCAGAAGCGGAGATGGAAACTGGAATGTGAGCACAACCCGATCGTGGGTAGTCTCTACCTCGACCAAATCCCGAGCCGGATGAAGAACGAGCGAACCGAGAAGCAATATGGTCAGTGCTTGCACCGCTCATAGTGTACGATCAGATGGGGTCGAGGTCAAGGCCTTGCACAAGGTGTCGAAAAAGCAGAACCTCCGGGCTGCCGGGAGCCAGCGATTCTAGTATAGAGTTGCATTACAGAGACTTACTTACGGTTCCCGGAATTGAAACACCGGTGCGGTATAAGGGACTCAGCAACCCCTTCGCAGACTGGAAGGAGATAGACTATCGTTCTCTGTTATCTCAGCAGCCTAGACTCGATTACCACTCGTCCACCAGGAATTGACACAATTTTGAGACTATGGAATATTGAATGACGCGGTGAACGAACTGGAAAGGAGGAGAACATGATCCACAGAAGCTCGTTCGTCTTCTTCGTCGCATGCCTTCTGGCTGTCGGTTGTTCAAGAGAAACGAAGGAAGTCTCTGAGCTGCGGCATTTTCCAATCGACGGGATGGAAGGTATCATCACCCAGTCTGGCGTTGAATTCGATGGGCAATTGTCCACCGACGGAAATGGCTCACTGAAGGTCACAACCACCGAGCCCTTCCTGGTGCGTCTCTTTGAAGTACGTGATATAGATGTGAAGAATGCTCGCCTGGTGTATGAGGCGAAGATGCGGACAGAGGACGTGGAGGGCCAGGTGTACCTTGAGATGTGGTGTCGCTTCCCTGGCAAGGGTGAGTACTTCTCGCGAGGTTTGCAGAGCCCGCTCTCGGGAACAGCAGACTGGACCACGCAGCAGATTTCCTTCGTCCTGGGAAAGAAGGAAATCCCGGATTTGGTGAAGCTCAATCTTGTGGTGAAGGGCACGGGCACGGTCTGGATTGACGATGTGCGTCTGTTCAAGGGGCCACTGCAGTAGAAACAAAAGGAATGGGAGAGAAAGTCCAAGTCGTAGCAATCATGAAGGCGAATTGCCGGCATGCCTATCTGGCAACCTGCGACGGCCTCCAACCGAGAGTGCGTCCCGTGTCGCCGATCGTGGAAGACGACATGTCTATCTGGGTGACGACATTCTCCGACACGAGAAAGGTGAAACAGTTGAGAGAGAATGCAAGGATCTCCCTTGCATTCGTGGAGCAACCCGATGGAGAGAAGGCAGCCACTGTCATTGGTGAGGCACAGGTCATCGAAGATTTGGGCGAAAAGAGAAGAATCTGGGGAATCGCCTGGTTTGATCTTTCGCAGTACTTCCCGGACGGACCTGAATCCAAGGATTTCTGCCTTCTGAGAATCCTCATTAGGTCAATTGAGTGGAGAGACAGTTGGACGGGAGGCACAAAGACCTATTTGCCATCGCAAGAGTAGGGCGGGCAGTACAGCCGCAATCTCGAGACATTGTCTCATAGGAGAGTGGAGCGCAAGCTAAAGGAATTCCTGGATACCATTCCAATCAACTGGATTCTTTCGGGTGAACCGTGGGTCCGATACCGAGCGCTGCTGGATATCTTCGGGAAGAGGGAGACAGACGGTGAGGTCGTGGCGGCAAGGGAATCAGTCCGTAATCACATATTGATAAGGAGAATCTTTGAGGGGCAGAATAGGAAGGGGTACTGGGGAAATCCTGACGATATCTACAAGTGGTTCCCCAAGAAGTCGACGACATTCTGGATTCTTGGGATGCTGGCCGACTTTGGACTCGCGAGAGATGATGAGAGAATTGCGAGAGCCTGCGAGTACGTATTCAGTACTCAAACAGCTTCAGGAGGATTTGGGTGGGCCCCACCACCTACGCCGGCTGACTGCTTCACAGGCATTCTGACCGAATCTCTGGCAAAACTTGGTTACCTCCATGACCCAAGATTGAAGAGGGCCTACGAATGGCTTCTCAGGCGACAACGGCTGGATGGTGGTTTTTGGTGCAAGAAGACTGGATTACCCGGTGCTGGACGTCAGAAGGAACCGAGCTGCGCGTTCGCCACGCTCGTGGTGCTGGGTGCCTTTGCGGAGAATCCGGGACTGAAAAGAAGCAAGGTGGTGCGGAGGGCTGTGGAGTTCCTGCTTGCGTGCTGGGAACGCAGAGGGAAGATGAAATATGCCGGTCATGATTCTCAGATTGGTAGGGGTTGGGAGAAGCTGAAGTATCCCTTCACCGACTACCGGATCCTGAAGCACCTCGATGTACTTTCTCGCTTCTCTTCTACACGAAAGGACTCCAGAATGGAAGAGATGGTGGGAGTACTCATCGATAAGGCTGATGAGGAAGGTCGTTTCTACGCTGAGTCTGTTCACAGAGTCTGGTCAGATTTCGATTTCAGTCAGAAAGAACGGCCCAGCAGGTGGATCACCCTGCTCGTTCACACAATTGTCCGTAGGATCGTTCTTCCCTCCTGACGTAGGCCCGTTTTGGCGGCATGGTCAAAATCTCGGATTGAACTGGAAGCGTTTTAGTGTTGGTCTAGACGGAACAGGTGTACTGCGAACTGACTGGAATCAGAAGTGGAGTAGCCCGCCAGCCTTATATGAGACTCCTAAGGTCAGCGTAATTGCCTGCTGAGACTCCCGGCTCCCGATGGGAACGAGCGCCGACGCGTATTTCACCTCCAGAACAACTCTTACGTCCTGTCTTCGGAGCGCGATGATCCCGGTATTGACACTGAAACCGAAGCCATCATTGCTCTCGGACGACGTGGCGATCCTGTGAATAGCGATCCCGCTGCCAAGGTAAGGACTGATTTCATTGCACGACAGTGGCTTGATGAACGAGAACTCGACCATGCGATACTCAGTACAGGTTTCGCTCCAGCTCTGTCCGTGCAGGATCTGGACGATGAACGAGCCACCGTCGTAGATTGCAGATCCTTCAAGAGTGAGCATCTTCTCGGAGTTGTCGTATGAAGTGGACAACGGGAAGAGATAACCGATTCTCACCCCACCATGATACGACGCGGTCGTCAATGTAGGCAGGAGGAGGCAGCTCGCAAAGAGGAGGATCCGCCTCATCAATCATACAATACACCTCAGGCCATAGAGTGTCAAGCTGCGAGAGACCGCCGGAACCTTCACACATGGCCCGGTCACGACGCATAAGTGAAGTGATCGCCGGCCAGAACGAGAGCTGGAATCCCTTATGTAAAGGAGAGGTACATGGGTCTGCCTGAAGGTAATGGAGCAAAAAGGGACATCTCCCCGTTCAAAGGAGTTCAGAAATGTTCTCCTGACAAAATAGAAATGTCCCCCCGTTGAACCAAAATTGAGATGTGCCCTTGACAAGATGAACCATAACGACTATATTATGATTGACCGACGGTCGGTCAATAGACAGGCAAGGACATGAGCAGAGTAGTGAAACGACCAGAGGTGAGAAAGAGAGAGATTCTGGATACCGCTCGCCAGTTCTTCTTCCACAAGGGGTACGATGAGACGTCGATTCAGGACATCATCGACACGCTGAGTATTGCCAAAGGAACTTTCTACCATTACTTCAGCTCAAAGATTGAGCTACTCGACGAGCTGACTGAGAGAATGACGAGTGAAATATCCGCATCCTTAAGACAGGTGCTCGACTCCCCTACCAATGCGATAGACAAGTTCAACGCGGTCATTCGAATGGCCACTGCTTTGAAGCTGGCGAACATAGACGTCCTTCTGGTACTTCTGAGAGTCATGTTCAGGGACGAGAATGCGATCATCCGAGAGAAGATGTATAGGAGGATAGTGGAGAAAAATAGGGAGTTGTTTTCGGCCATCATGAGACAAGGGGTAGAAGAAGGGCTGTTCAGAACTCCTGATCCTGAAGATGCGGCTGAGATCATACTTGAGCTGGGGAAGGCACTGAATGAGAGAGTGAGTAGACTGCTACTGGTCAAGGACAAGAGGGTCCAGGAGCTTATTCGGATGATCAAGAAGAGAACCGAATTGTACGAGCGCGTGATCGAATGGGTCCTCGGGGCTGCTGAAGGTTCCATAAGGGTGTACCTCGCGCACGATTTCGAGAATATGGTGAGGCTCATGAAGAAGAACTTGGGAGACCAGTCATGAAACTGGAACGAAATCATGCCACTGTCCACGGGGGGAGTGACGGCAGTCACATGCTCTCTTCGGTGTGTATGTAAGGTGTGAGGAAGAATGGAACACGGGGAGGTTCTATGAGTGGAATTGTTCAGCCAGTGAGGGGCAGGCTGTGCGCCATACTGGTGCTATGGACCCTCGTTATGAATATGAATCTCCATGCGCAGTCGGAGATGACGGCAGAGGAAGTCCTGAATATCATGACAGAAACGATGAATCCTCAGCAGTCGAAGGGAACTATGAAAATGACGATTGTGACAACATCAGGCGAGGAGCGTACCTTCGAGTACAGGACATTCTCGAAGAACGGAGGCGAGAAGAGTCTGATGAAATACTTAAAACCGACCAGAGTGAAAGACCAGGCGATACTCATGCTCAACGATGCAAATGATATATGGGTATATTTTCCTCGGACGAAGCGGGTACGGAAGCTCGCCACACATGCGAAGAGACAGAAATTGGAGGGGAGTGACTTCTCATACGAGGACATGGGAGCGTCGAACACATTCATCGAGGAGTACCGCGCGATACGCCATGACGACGAGAAGAGAGAGGGTCGAGGCTGCTACGCACTTGAATTGACCCGCAAGCCCGGAAGCGATGCAGGATATTCAAGAATATTGATGTGGGTGGACAGGGACTGTCTCGTGCCTCTGGTAATCCACTACTACCATGATGAAGATCCGGAGCTTCTGGAGAAGGAACTCGTCTGCAGTGACATTCAACTGATTGATGAGATCTACACCCCGATGAAATACACCATGCACAATAAGCTGGACAACACCCAGACCAGTCTCGAGATCGTGGAGGTCATGTACAAAATCGAACTGCCTGATGACCTCTTCACCGAGTTGGGGATGCAAAGATGATGAAGATCGTCGCAGGATGCGCACTCGGGCTCCTCCTCTGTACCTCGGCGGGCACGCGAGACGTGGAACTCTTCGGCTATTTCGAACCTCAGTATAACGGAATCTGTCAGGATGGGACGTACTATCAGTTCCACTACAACAAACTGCGTACGGATCTGAAGAGCCGTGCCGTCAAAAATATCGAGTTCGGAGCAGATGTCATCTACCTGCTCTATCATGGAAAGAGCGAGTGGAATCTGCTCGATTTCCTGCCCGGTCATATCCGTTCATCTGTGCCTCCCGAGACGCACCGGGTATTGGAGTTTGCATATCGTGATACGCTCTTCCTCGATAATGTATACGCACGTCTTACCTTGAGCCGGTTTGCGCTCACGGCAGGCAAGCAACAGGTATCCCTGGGGACAGGCTACTTTGCGAACCCCACCGACCTCTTCAACGTGAAGGATGCAATCGATCCAACGTATGAGCAACCCGGGCACAATGCACTTCGCATCGACTTCATGCTCAATCATCGGCTGCAGATGATGGCGTTGTACAGCCCTGAGTCGAACTGGGAGAAATCGGGCAAGCTGATGCGGATAAAGGCTGGTTTCGGCCGGTTCGATTTCTCCGTGATGGGAAGCGAAATCGAGTACATGGTGACAGACTTCCCCACGATGCACGTAAGGCAGCGACAGCGCAGAGTATTGGGGGGAGACTTTGTGGGCGAGTTCCTTGGCCTTGGAGTCTGGGGAGAAGGGGCATACAGTTTTCTCAAGGATGAAGAGGGTGAGGACTTTTACGAATTCCTGGTCGGCGGCGACTACACGTTCGAGTCAGGTCTGTACACCATGCTGGAACACCACCGCAATTCCCAAGGAGAATCGGATTATCGAGAATACGACCTCAACGACTGGATGCGCTTCTTCATCGGTGAAACCAGAACGATCTCGCGTGATCAGCTGTATGGATTTGTTCAGTATCCCGTGAGCGATCTCCTGGTGGTAGGAGGTTCCGTCCTCGCCAGTGTGTCCGACAGAAGTGCCGTCTTAGTACCGACCGTTGAATACAGCCTCTTTGAGAACGTCGACCTCGTATTCATGCTGAATCTCTACGTGGGCGATGATGGGAAAGCATACGGCAGTCAAATGGGCAATGGTGGATTCATCCGTTGCCGCGTGTATTTCTAATAGGAAGAGGTCAGCCATGAGAGACAGGGTATTGCGAAAGTGGGCACGCATTGCTGCCACCCATCCCGGGTGGGTGATACTCGCGTTATTCGGCGTCACTGTACTAAGTCTGATCTCGGTCAGGACAATCAAGATGGATATGCGTTGGTCAGACCTTCTCCCCCTGCACGACCCAGTGGTTCAGGAATTCGACAGAATACTGAAGGAATACAAGAGTGTCTCGACAATACACATCGTGCTGCGTGGAGAAGAACAGGAGATGAAGAAGTTTGCCGAGGAGGTCGCTCCTCTCATAGAAAAACTCGATGATTATGTGGAACGAGTTGACTACAAGATCGATAGGCAGTTTCTCTCCGAGCACGGTTTCATGCTGGTAAAGGAGAAGGACCTGGAGAGGACGGCGGAGATGTTCCAGGACCTGAACCTTATTCCCTTTCTGACACAAATCAATGACAACTTCGAGACAGAATACATCGAGGAGGAAGAAGCACTGAGCACGAAGGAGAAAGAAGACAACGCTGTCCGCTCGCTCGACGGTCTGCAGTTCTGGCTTGGAGCAATGGATACGTTCGTGAGTGAACCAGATCGTGCGACGCGAGCGCTTGTTGAATCTGCTGTCGACCGGTTCCTCTATGGAGAGCCATACTTCATCTCTCAAGATAAGCGTGTTCTGCTCATCTCAGTAAAGCCCACATTTAGCAGCATAGAAATCGACAAATGCATCGCATCAACCGAAGCAATTCAGGAAATCCTGGACAAAGCGGGCTCCGACTTCCCGAGGGTGAAGGCGGGGATTACGGGAGTAATCCCTCTGCAGAAGGATGAGATGGAGCACATGACGGTGGACATGAAGAGAAGCTCGATCGTTGCACTCGTGCTTGTCCTCATTCTCTTCATGCTTACCTTCCGCGTGTGGAGTACACCCCTCCTCGCTGCACTTAACCTTGTCATCGCAATCATCATCGCCGCAGGTATTGTCGGTCTTGTACTGGGCAGACTTAACCTCATGACATCCATGTTTGCAGTCATCTTGATAGGTCTTGGAATCGACTATTCGATTCACATTATCTCAGTCTACGGTGAACGCCGAGCGAGAGATAAAGATACCGCAACGGCCATGGAACATGCGTTAGTGCGTGCTGGTCCCGGTGTCATCACCGGCGCCCTCACCACTGCGGCAGCCTTCCTGGCACTGGCAGTCTCGGTGACGCGAGGAATAAGGGAGATGGGGATCGTGCTTGGTATCGGTATCATATCGGGGATGATCAGCACGTTGGTGGGGATACCCGCAATGCTGGCCGCACGTGAATGGGTTCTTGGAAAGGTGAGCCGTAAACCTGTGAAACCACCGCATGTGGAGTTTAGAGTTCTCGAACGTTTTGGTAGAATTGTGACGCGTTATCCACTTCATTTCCTGATCACTGCGGCGGTCGTGACCCTGTTCTTCCTTTATCAGGCCCTGCGCGTGAATTTCGACTACGATATGTACAATCTGGAACCAGAAGGACTCACTACCGTAGAACTGCAGGATACGATCATTGACGCCTTCGATCTAAGCCCTGATTTCGCCTTGGTCACCGCGAGTTCCATAGAAGAATCGTGGGAAATCGCTGAACGAGCGAGAGAGATGCCTTCATTGTCCTCATGTAGAGAATATCCGGAAGCTGCTCAGTTCGAACGAGAAAGAAGTGGATCTGACCGGGGTCAGCATCGAACGACTGATCGAACAGCTTGAGAGACTGGATATGAATATCTACGAACTGTCGCAGCTTGCATTTATCGGGGGGCAGGACAAGGTTGATGAGAAGTGCATGGATATTGTTGGCGACCCTGGAACTGAAGACTCGCGGAGCTTGGTACTCTCGCTCGTCGAGAAGATCAGGGGAGATCCTGAGGGGGCAGCCATGCAACTGAACCAATTCCAGAAATACTATGTGCCGAAACTGCGACACGCAGTCTATGGTATGGCAAATCCGGAGCTCATCACCCTCGACAATCTGCCGGACCACATCAAGGAGCGCTACATCAATGACGCGGGTGATACCTATCTGGTGACGATCTATCCCCGGGAACAGATATGGGATTACGAAGTGCTCAGACGCTTCACCAAGCAGTTAGCGCGCGTCAGTCCGAGGATCACGGGTAACCCTCCATTGTTCTTGCGTCTCATAGACTATATCAAGAGGGATGGGTTGTTGGCGACAGGGCTCACGATTCTCGTCGTCGTGCTGCTGCTCTGGATCGATTTTGGCAGTGTGCGAATGGCTCTCCTGGGGATGATTCCGCTAGTTGCGGGAGGAATCTGGATGGTAGGGATTCTGAAGTCTATGGGGATGATGCTGAACTTCGTCAATGTGATGGGTCTTCCAATGATTGTGGGGATCGGGATAGATGATGGCGTCCACCTTCTCCACCGCTACAAGCTTGAGGGTTTTGACAGAACTGCGACTGTTCTGAAGAGCACCGGGAAGGCAATCCTTCTCACGTCACTCACTACGATGGCAGGGTTCGGTTCGCTGATGACAGGATCATATCGGGGATGGGTGAGCCTGGGAGCTTTGCTCTCTATTGGCGTCGGGTCCTGCTTCGTAACCACTGTGCTCTTTCTCCCTGCGATCGTGAATCTGGGAGGGGAGTGCACTCGCATCTCCTCCAGTGCGTCCTTTGCCACGCAGACGAAGAAACAGACTCTCCTCTGAGGCAATGATGGTTGGCAAAACGATCTCCCATTACAGAATCCTCGAGAAACTCGGCGGAGGCGGTATGGGAGTTGTCTACAAGGCCGAGGATACCAGACTGAGGCGCACCGTAGCCCTCAAGTTTCTCCCACCAGAGCTTACTCAGGACTCGGAGGCTACCCAGCGCTTCGTGCAGGAGGCTCAGACAGCCTCTTCGCTGGACCACCCAAACATCTGCACCATCTACGCGATCGAGGAGACGGATGATGGTCAGATGTTCATCTCCATGGGCTTCTATGAGGGTCAGACGGTGAAAGAGAAAATCGAGAAGGGGCCGTTAGAGTTCGAAGAAGCTGTAGAGATCGCGGTAAGAACTGCTCAGGGTCTGGGGAAGGCACATTCAAAGGGAATCGTACATCGGGATGTGAAGCCGGCAAACATCATAGTAACGGATGAAGGACACATCAAAATCCTGGATTTCGGTCTGGCGAAGTTGGCGGGACAGGCGAGGATCACAAAGCCAGGTACAACCGTAGGAACCGTTGCGTATATGTCACCCGAGCAGGTGCGCGGCGAAGGAATCGATCACCGAAGCGATATCTGGTCGCTTGGCATTGTCCTCTACGAGATGCTTGCGGGTCGATTACCCTGGAGCGGTGACAACTACGAAACGGTACTTCACTCTATCTTTCACGAGGCACCACCTCCCATCAGCCGTTTCCGCACAGATACCCCCGTGACGCTGCAGCAGGTGCTCGGGAAGATGATGGAAAAAGGTGTGCGCAACCGATACCGGAATATG
>Ga0111225_1017_pt1 | contig 21139 bp, 19 predicted proteins | sample DeeMarSWOR152_54_FD_80389 | JGI IMG/M metagenome (GOLD analysis project Ga0111225, IMG submission 80389) | candidate division TA06 bacterium DG_26
TGGGAGTGGATATCTTCAACATCCATGCGTCTGGAGGTCATGAAATGATGGCAAAGGCTGTCCAAGCCGTTCAGGCCAGATGCGCAGGTAGCAAGCCACGTCCTCTCGTGCTTGCGGTTACTATTCTCACTTCCCTGAAGCAGGATTTCCTCAGTGGAGTGATGCGCTCCTCCAGAACCGTGGAGGAGCAGGTGCTTGCTCTCGCAGAACTTGCTCGAGATGCCGGATGCGATGGCGTCGTCGCCTCAGCCTGGGAGGTTGGCCCCTTGAAGCGCAGGTGTGGACAGGATTTCGTCGTGCTTACTCGAGTGATTTCATCGTCGTGGGGAGACCCATTACGGAGGCTCCCAACCCAAGGGAGACAGCCATCGAAGTAGTGAAGGAAATGGAGGAGAGTCTTGAATAGAGGCAGAATAGAGGCTATACTTGCAGAGGCTGGAGTGGCGAGAGAGGGCCATTTCCTCCTCGCTTCAGGCCTCCACTCTCAGTATTACTTCGAAAAGTTCAGACTGCTGGAGAGACCTGAGCTGCTCACGCCCCTGTGTCAGGAGCTATCGAAGCAGCTATCCAAACTGGAATTCGATAGTCTGTGTGGACCGACCACCGGGGGCATAATCATCGCCTACGAAATTGCGAGGATTCTCGGAAAACGATGTGTCTTCGCAGAGAAGACTGCGACGGGCAGAGATTTTCTACGCCACCAGAAAATCGAACACGGCGAGTCCTTCGCAGCCGTTGACGATGTGCTGACTACAGGTGGATCGATCGTTGCGAGTATGGACGCTCTGAAGAAACATGGAGCGAGAGTTGTGGCGGTAGGGGTTCTCATTGACCGAAGCGAGAAATCTCCCGATTTCGGCCTCCCCCTCTACTCTGTGTACAAAAACCCGGTCCGGAACTACGTTCCTTCCCAATGTCCCCTCTGTGATAAGGGCGTCCCTCTCTCCAAGCCCGGTGGCAAATAGCAGGGGAATTCTTCTCGCAATCCTCTCAGGTGTACTCCTGGCACTCGCCTTCTGGAGAATATCGCTGGGATGGTTCTGTTATTTCGCATTAGTGCCATTCTTCTTTACAATACGAGCTCCACGTAGTTCCTTCATTTTCGGTTGGGTTGCTGGAATTGCCTTCTTCTCAGGTCTTCTCTGGTGGCTGCTTTTCCTTCAAGCAGAGGATGTTTCTGTCACGCTACTCGCCGCAGGGGTAGTCGTTCTCATCATTTACCTGTCGATATATGTAGCCCTCTTCAGTGTGATACTCTCTGTAGCCAGGAAATGGTGTGGTGACATCGCCTTTCTGCTCTCCCCTTTTGTGTGGGTCTCCCTGGAGTACTCAAGAGGGCTCACCTCGCTCGGATTCCCCTGGGGCACACTGGCATACAGCCAGGCGGGGTATGCCACGGCGATACAGCTCGCCTCACTCGGAGGTCCCCAGATCATCTCGGGCTGGATCGTCCTCATCAATGTTCTGCTGCTCCTCTCGATACGGCATTTCAGGAATCCTTGGCGGTGCTCGCTCTTCCTGGTTGTCTTCGCCATCACTCTACTCCTCCCCCTGGGGTGGGGCAGAATTCACATCTCCAACGGATGTGGTCCGAAGATGAGAGTTGCACTGCTTCAGGTGAATCTCGATCCTCGCAGGGTCACGGACAGGACGTATAAGGACGAGATCGTGCCAGTCATCGAGAAGATGGTCCGGCACGCAGCTATGGACGGTTCGCATCTCTGCATCATGCCGGAAAGTGCACTTCCCCGTTTCTTGACGCACGAGAGAGCGTACCGGACTCTGCTCACAGAACTATCACGCGACACTGACATTCCCATTCTCACCGGCGCCACGCGATACGAATACTCAGACGCCCAATTCCACTTCTTCAACTCTGCTCTCTTCTTCACGCCGGATGGAACCGTGGACCATTACGACAAACTCCATCCGGTTCCGTTCAGTGAGAGACTACCCTACGATGATGTCATACCATGGCTCACGAAGATACAGTTCGGTCAAGGTTCGTTCTCCCCGGGCAAGGAGTTTAAGGTGTTCAGTCCCGACGGAGCCTCTTTTTCCGTATTGATCTGTTTCGAGTCGATCTTCCCCAGGCTCGCCCGTCGATTCGTCCACGAAGGCGCGGAATTTCTCGTGAATATCACGAATGACTCATGGTTCGGAGACACTCCCGGGCCATACCAGCACGCCCGAATGGCAATCTTGAGAGCTGTTGAAACCCGGGTTGCTATTGCCCGGTGCGCAAACACGGGTGTCTCTATGTTCATAGATCCTTACGGCAGAGTGACCCAGACCACTGACCTATTCACCAGAACGCTCATCGTGGGTGACATTCCGATGGTGAGTGACGGGCCGACCCTCTACGGTAGATGGGGTGAATGGTTCAGCATCTGCTCGCTCGTTATTTCCGCAGTTCTCCTCTTCCTCATGATCGGTAGGGAATTCCGATCACGGCTGTGAATCCTCGCCTGTGGACTTCTACTGCCGGCGAGCGCCGGTACCTGCCAGAGGATCTCTCATCTTCACCGCATCGATGATAACCACAGGTGGGATGCGATCTTCTTCGTCCCATTTACTCGGGTTCTCCCGTAACGCCCTGCCGAGGGGACGAGGCTCGAGAAGATCTCTCACCAGAAATCCATGTTCTTTCAAGAAGCGGAAGTAGTCCGAAAGCGGTCTGTGAAAAGAGAAGAGAATGGGGAGCGCTCCCCACTGACTCTGCAATGTTCCCCGGCTGAAGTACTCATCGACCTTGAAATACACAGAATCTTCCCTGCGCTCGCTGTCTTTGGGATTTCGCTCCCAACCGCCTGTCTGCCAGCCAAAACAGGGATGTGCTGTAAGGAACAGAAAGCGCCCCCGAGATTTCAGGACTCGCGCAATCTCACCGATTGCTCTGCGACAATCACGGGTGTCAGACAGTACGTACACAGAGACCACGAGGTCGAAATGCCGAGAAGGAATCCGACTGAGGTTCGCAAGATCTGCTCGTTCGTATCGTATTCCCAGAGGTTTCATCCGCTCATAGCGCCTGGCGATCTCGAGGAATTCACCCGACAGATCTACTCCTGTGACCTTCGCTCCTCTCTCTGCGAGGAGCCTGGAGAAGTAGCCAGCCCCACAGCCCGCATCAAGAACCTTCTTGCCTCTCACATCGTCGAGTAAGGAAAGGATTGCCGGATTGAATATATTCTGCCGATATGCATCCCCGTATTCCCCGTATGTTGCATCCCAGATATGCGCAGCCTCATCCCAACGTTTGCGTATCTCATCGAGTCGAGGAGACTGAAGAGAGGAAGGGGCCCTACGCATCCACACCCCCGGACTTAGTCTCTTCTTTCGACTCAACCCCCTCAGAGCTCTGCGTGCAGCACTGTCCTTCTGCCAGGGGTGAACTCCCCTCCACTCGAGCCAATCGAGTGCAGCGTGGTAGTCCGAACACGCTTCGCACCACAATTCGTAGTAGTAGTCCCACGCCCAGAATGAGCCCGCTCTCTTCCTATGACGGGGAGCGCAGTGGATGCAGAAGAATTGCTCAGACCTTTCGCACCATCCTACCCCATGAAATGATACGCTGCGGCGACAACGGTCACACACGAATTGCCAGTGCCAGTAACAACGAGGAAAGCCACTCTCCAAGTCCCAGTTCGCTCTCCTCACCCTGTAATTCGGATCCGCTCTTCTAATCGTCTGGCAGTATCTGCACTTCGCCACACTCACCCTTCCTCACAGATTCTTCGATTTGCATCCAGTCAGTGACTCCTACGAGACGTGCTTTCACCCTGCAACTGACCTGAAACATGGGCGACCTGAGCGAAATCGTTATCTGGGCTGTGAGTCTCATAGTGGTTGATCTCCTGAATGCGGGACCGTGAATGGAGAACCTCCAAGGCCACCTTGCGGTAATTCAAGTTTGCCCTGCACGCCCACAGACCTGTGGTGAAGCTTCCTGTTGCACGACAGGTCCTGATGAATCTACGCCATAGGGACTGACGACTATACAATTGGCGAACGCTGTCGGTTACTATGTCCGCCAGTTCTTCTGGTTCCATGGATCGGGGCCGGTGGGTCACCTCTGTCATGTCGTGGCGGTCCCAATCTTGGGGGAAGTCCGTGTAGAGCAGCCGCCCCTCCTTCTTGAGTCTCTGGAACAGTCGTGTCCCAGGCAGTGCTGTTAGATACGTAATCTGTACGACATCTATTCCGCTGGCTGCGATATAATCGGTGCGGCTTCGTAGGACACTCGGAGTATCGCTGTCAAGGCCGTAGATAAAGGCACCTACCACTGCGATACCGTGTCGGTTGATGCGGCGAAAGACGTCCTGATATGAGTCCACCCCGGTCTTCAGATTGATGCTTTTGTTCATCTCCACCAGTGCATTCCTATCCTCAGCCTCCACGCCTAAAAAGACCAGACGACACCCACTCTTCGCGGCATAGGCAAGCATCTCCTCACTATCGGCGAAGTTCATCGATGAAGCACAATACCACTCCTTATCGATCCCGCGGTCAATCATCCCCTTGAACAATGCGATGGCCCGTTCCGACGCATCCTCGCCATAGCCAATGATGTTATCATCGACGAAATTTACCATTTTCCTTCGAATGGTCTTGAGTTCCCGCAGAACGTCTTCGACCGGCCTCCGGCGATATCGACGGCCATTGAAGCTGGGGACCGAGCAGAACTCACAGTCAAAAGGACAGCCCCTTGAGGTCTGAACAGACCCAAACATGTACCCTGGATGGAAGAGGTCGTGTCTCGCGATAACCATCTCCTTCAGATCGAGCCATTCGCCACGATAGACTCTCTCGACCCTGCCCCTTTCGAAATCCTTGATGAGTTCGGGCCACACACTTTCGGCTTCCCCCACAACCACTGTGTCTACGTACTGCAGAGCTTCCTCGGGAAGTATGGAGGCATGAATCCCTCCCAAAACGGTGGTCACACCTTTCTTCCGATAGAGAGCTGCGATCTCGTAGGCTCTGCGTGCCGCGGCCGTGAAGGCGGTGAGTCCCACGAGATCAGCTTCTTTGTACCTGAAGGATTCAAAGTTCTCATCAAGGATTTCTATCTCCCAGTCATCAGGTGTTAATGCTGCAACGATGCCTAATCCCAGAGGGGGAAAGCGTGCACTCGTGTTCACCGTCAATCCCACCTTACGCGGATTCACTGGGTTTATGAGCAGTAGCTTTCTCCTCACGTTCTCTACCTCGTGGCGATATCGTAGCCAAAACCGGATGAGAAGTCAACCTTTCCAGAGCGGGAGAGGTCGTTCAGATGCAGACCTGCGCTCAGCCTCACATGTGATGCGCGCGAGACGAGGAGAAAGCCACACCGACAAAGACTCTACCGAGACCTGTCGCAACGATGAGGAAACACACCTGAATGGATCGGTGCGAAGATCCGTTCCCATGTCGAGACTCCATCCACGGCCTTCCTATTGCGTACTTCTCGGACAGTCCCAACGGTCTTTTCATGCCGCTTCGCATCGGAGTAGACCTTCCCTGCTGCAGACGCCTCAGTACTGTGAATCAGTGAGTGAAATGATGTGGTGGAGTTGCTGACAGGTCTTACAGTTCAATTACCGCAATATTCTCGTTTGTATACACACATATGGACGCAGCGATCTTGATCGACTCCTCGACAATCTGCTTTGGACCCAAGTCTGAGAACTTGAGAAGAGCCCTTGCGGCAGCAAGAGCGTAATCCCCACCTGAGCCTATCGCCACCACGTTGTCGTCCGGTTCGATCACTTCGCCTTGACCCGATATGACATAGCAGTGTTCTCTGTCCAACACCGCCAGCAGGGCATCCAGTCGTCGCAGCACTCTGTCGGACCTCCACTCTTTGGCCAACTCAACAGCTGCTCTCGAGAGATTGCCCTTGTACTCTTCGAGCTTGCTCTCGAATTTCTCATAGAGAGTGAACGCATCCGCCGCTGAACCCGCGAATCCAGCCAGGACCCTCCCGTCGTGCAGTTTGCGCACTTTGTTGGCCGTCTTCTTCATAATGGTTTCGCCCAGGGACACCTGTCCATCCCCACCAATCGCTACCCTGCCGTCACGCCTGACCCCGATTATGGTCGTCGCCCTCCACATTTTGCCTCCTTACGGCATCTTCACCACTCTTCTTGCCATGGATTGGTTCCCCTGTCCGTCTTCTCCCCGTATGACGAGAAGATGTTCACCATCGCCAAGGTGATCCACGAAGAAGAGGAATCTCTCCTCTTGGGCGTCAAATATCCCATCTTCCGGTGCAACGTGATTCCAATCGCCTGCATCGACAGAATATTCACACCATCGTATTGCGGTGGCCTCGTCGACGACAATCACTGACACTTCCAGTCTGTCTCCTCGGCTGTCCGCACTCTTGATGATTACTTCTGGGGGACTGTTGTCAATACGAAAGTCCTGACTCATCCGCTCTCCCGCGAGAACAAGATTCTGGGGATTCTGCGGGGAATCCTTCGCAACAACCTTCACCTCGTACACCCCGTCGGGGAGAAGAATCGATTCAAGCGCGTACTCACTCACCACTATCTCCTCTGCGAGGCATTTCCAGCTCTTTTCTCCCTCACCTTTGAAGTACAACTCATAGAGAAGAGAATCTCCGTTGGGATCCCAGGCGTCCCACGTAATCTGCTTCGTCCTGCTCTCAATCTGGTCTTCCACCGTCACGCTGACCACCTCTGGAGCCATATTCCTCTGCAGATAGGGAATCTTCACCTCTCTGAGTGAGGGCGAAGACTGTGATGTGCCAATCAATATCGCCTTCCACTGGATGAATCTCGCATCTGGCGACTCAACTCTTCCGTGATTCTCATACGGTCCGATCCACTCACTCCAGGTATCATCAACCTTCATCGAGTTACCACTCCTTGTGAAGAGTTCAATTCGGCAGCCGGCAGTGAGATCACCTGCCCAGGTGATTCTGCCCCATCTCGAGAGCCCCTCTGTGTCAAAGGTCTCAGACACGATCACTCCCTCATCGCTGAGGCTTCTCTCCAAGCGGTAGATCTTTCCCACATTCCCCGTGGCTACCCAGATCCCATCAGATACGGCAAAACGAAGAATCGCTGAATCCTCACACTTTGTCAGCACTGCCGTACTTCCCCCGGGATGGAGTGAATATATCATTCCCTCGTTTCCGGTACCGATGAGTAACCTTTCCTCAAAACAGAGTAGCGAGTGGATCACCGAGTCAGGAGGACTCCATACTCTTCTCGCTACCCCCTCCGGATCGACTCGATAGACGGAGCATGACGTACCTTCCTTCGAATTCGCACCCACCCACAATACGGCCTCTGTGTCGATCGCAAAGGCCAGAATCTCCTCTTCCTCCGTTTGATACACAACTCTCGGATTTGAGTCGAACTTTATCTCATATATCTTTCCCGCGCCCGATGTGGCAGCGTATAGCCTTTCCCCGTGTGACACCAGCCGGGTGAAGTGCGAATCCGAGGACTCGTATATCAAATCGCCCTTGCCCTTCTCTGAAATCCTGTAGATTTTCGCCTTCTCTCCCGTCGCAATATAGAGGTCCTTCTGGCCCATCAGAAGAATGTCCCACACGTATTTCTCTCCAGTCTTGAAGTACTCTTCAGCATTCCCACGCGAGTCTATCTCGTAAACTACACCACTTGGCCCTACCCCGGCATAGAGGTGTGGATGACGAAAACAGAGGGAGAGAATCTCAGGTTCCTCCAGATCACAGAACAGTGTTATCCTTCCTGTCTTCTCAAGTTTGAATATTCTTCCTTCATCTCCGGTGCCGAGGTAGAGATCCCCCTTTCGGTCGGTCGTCACACACCACACGAACTTCTCCCCCGTATCTTCAATCAACTGCAGTTCCGGTGCAATCGATACCTCGCCTTCTGCGCTGATCGAGACGTTACGGACCTCACCCTTTGTGAAGTCTTCCTGAGTGGAGCTTACCCAGAACCTCGTCGTACTCGAATGGGACAGGCCACAGACAATGCAAACGAGGAGCGCTACGCGGCATCTCATTTCTTGTTCCTCCCTCCATTAGTCTCCGGCTCTTCCACAGCTCCTTCCATCTTCACCTCTATAGTCTCAAATCCTGAGATCGGATGGACAAGTCTTCTCCTTACGCTGAACAAGGGATAGCCTGTCGTGACAACAGTCTCATCAGCGATCTTCCCGGCATGGAACAAACCTCTCACAGATGAAGGGAGAAATGGAAGGTCGATGCCTTTGAGCTGGACGACCTCCTCTCCGACAAGAACCCGGAGCTCCAGTTCATCGGAGCTACCGGCATCTTCAATCAATCGTATGAGATGATCCGGAGAGGTAGGCGAGAACCTCCTCGGCCACCGTTGCATCTCCTGAGCTCTCAACGTATCCGAAGAACTCACCTGCACTTCGAGACCCACGCCCTCAGGGACTCTTCCCATGGGCACAAAGAACTCCTCAGTGTAGCGATCACCATCGAGTGAGAGGAGTTCCACTTCCGCCACGAGCGTGTCCGACTGTTTGAACGATGTCCTATTCAGTTTCACGCTTAGAATTCTGACCTTCTCTACTTCCTCCTTCATACTCACGTTCAACTCGATACTGCTTATCTCCTGTTCACCGAACTGATTGTTCAGAAGCCTCTCGATTGGCTGATACACCCATCTTCCGAATTCATCGATTGCGTTGCTTCCTGCAAAGACGTTGCGCAATCTCACTGTTCTTGTGTCACCGACAACGACTTTCATTTCACCGCTCACCGTACAGTCACCGGTTGCTTTGATAGAAGCGAGTAGGGAGTTCTTCGCAATCCAGTTGACGAGAAGAGGCGTCATCAGCTTATACTGCACGATTTCGTATTGGTAGGTTTCTTCCCCTTCAGTACTCCCCACCTTCACGGTGGCAGGGATCAGCCTTGCTCGTGCGCCCAGCCTGCCACCTACGCCGACCACGCGATCGGCCGTGATTTTCCCGATAACCTGACAACCCGAGGCCAACTTGTAGGACATGAAGCTGCTTGGAATCACCGAATGCACATATCCGGCTACCAAAGGCAAATCCACTTTCCCTCCCACAAATGCACCGTGCCCAAATCCGATGACCTTATCTCCTTCCACCAGTGTGAGGGTGCCGATCGCACTCATCTCTGCATCTCCTCTGATGAGCGACAATCCAATCGCTGCACCTGCTTCAGCCGAAAACTCACCCATACTCTCACCTCGAGGGGTGCCTGTGCTCACCGGAACAAATCCGAATTGCATGCACGCATTGGCGATTTCATCACAGATGTTCGGGTGGAAGCCTGCTACCGTGAGAGGTGTACCAATCGGCACAACCCCATGTTCTCCCATATGAATCCCACCCTGTTCATGCCCTGGCTCGAAGATCCGAAGCATCTCCTCTATCGGAGTCACACCCCCAATCGGTTCTTTCTGGAATGCACCAAATTTGTATGCCATGGCACCTATCAGTTTTCCGTCCACGTATACTGGAGACCCGCTCATTCCTTCGATCACACCTGCCTCGTCGATGACTCCCCCGCCAACTCGAACAAGAATCAGGTCCTTTCCTGGAATGAAATTCTCGACCACACCGATAATCTCAACATCGAAATCCTCAACCTGCGTCCCACGAAATACGGTCTTGCCTACTCCCTTCATGCCGGGTTTTACGTCTTTGAGTGACATGTACTCAGCAGCTTGAGAATAAAGACCGACGAAGGAAATCGCGACGAGGAAAACGAACCGTTTACTTCTTTTTGATAATGAGATAACCATTTCTGGGGCCAGGGACGGCACCCCTCAGGTAGAGGAGGTCCTTTTTCGCGTCTACTTCAACGACCAGAAGGTTCCTGACAGTGACCTTGTCCCCTCCATGCCTGCCGGGAAGTCCCTTCCCTTTCACAACTCTACCAGGGAACGTGCTTGCTCCAATTGAACCAGGTACGGCATGACTCATCGAGCCATGAGACTTCGGACCCCCGCTGTAGCCATGCTTCTTCACCACTCCTGTGAACCCTTTTCCCTTCGTAATTCCACTCACGTTCACTCTCTCTCCAGGCGAAAAGAGGTCTGCTTTCAGTTCTTGCCCCAGTTTGAACTGTGACGGATCAGTCCTGAACTCCCTGACGACGCGCTTGGACGAGACGCCGCTCTTTTTGAAATGCGCAACTGTCGGCTTGTTTGCTCTCTTCTTCTCCTCGAATCCGAGCTGCACTGCGTCGTAACCGTCCTTGTCCTTCAGCTTCTTCTGTGTAACATAGCACGGACCGATCTTCACAAGAGTGACCGGAATGACATCTCCCTTCTCATCGAACACCTGAGTCGTACCCACCTTCCTGCCTATGAGTCCTATCATCTCTGCCTCCTCGGCTTTTCTTATCAATATTCTATTCGATTGTCAATACCAACAGCCACAACTATGTGCCGATCTGTAACTGTTGGGGAAACGAGAAGGGTACAGCTAAAGCTTTATCTCCACGTCGACTCCAGCCGGGAGATCCAGTTTCATGAGCGCATCAATGGTCTGAGGAGAAGACTCGCTGATATCGATAAGTCTTTTGTGAACCCTGATTTCGAACTGTTCTCGTGATTTCTTGTCCACATGAGGAGACCGCAACACCGTGTAGAGCGACCTGTCGGTCGGAAGCGGAATCGGACCGCTCACCTTCGCTCCCGTGCGCTTGGCAGTCATCACGATGTCTCGTGCCGACTGGTCAAGAATCGCGTGATCGTACGCCTTCAGCTTGATTCTTATCTTATCCCTCGCCATAGCTCACCTTTTCGCGTAACACGCAATACACTAACAAACCCGACCAATCTTGTCAACTGCCAGGAGATGGTGAGCTCGCAAGATTTCAGAAGTAGTAGGTGTATCTCACGCTGAAATAAGGAGAGAGGAAAAGACGGTGGGGCTCCAGGGAGGACCCTTTCCCTTCGTGTTTAATGTACACTGGGTACCCAAGAATCTCCAGGTCAAACGATAACGCTGAGTGGCCCCGCCTCCTCTCCAGCCCGAACTGAGGTCCGCAGAATACCACATCAGTAGTGGGGTGACGGTCCATCTCTCCTATCTCTGCGTCCGTCAGTAGGAAAAGCGGCAAGAGAAAGAGAAACTCCATGAGCGGATATATCGAATCGTCGAGGTCAAATCTCCAGTACCGGACCTGCATCCCCAAAATGGGGTAGAAACCTTCCTTTCTGAATCGATACGTGTATCCAAGGCTGAGGTCGGTTTTCAGTCCCATGTATGGGCCACGCATCGCAGGAGAAACATAACTAAGGTGCAGCTGATGCCGATGTGCAAGCAGATACTTCACCTCGAACCCGGTCAGATGCGGAGCTCCCACATTGACTCCGATTCCCACTTCCTGATGAAGCGCACATACGTTGGCTGCGACAGCTCCCATTGCCAAGACAGCCGTAAGAATACTCACAGCCTTTCCCATCATCATGTACCTCGCTCCTGATAGTATAGCACTGCTTCCTGAGATGTCAAGCAACTTGCGTGGCCAAGTTTGTTGACATTTTTTCGCGCCCGTTGTTCAATAAGGCAATGCGAGGAAAAGCATCCGACTACCTCCTCCTAGTTGCCGTCTTCGCTATCCTCGCCCTGTATCCACTCATCAACAGATTCACGACAGCGAGCGTCCGCACGTTGAGTAGTCCGCTGGATACGAGGATACCGTTTGTGCCGATTTCCATACTCCCTTACCTCTCATTCTTCGTCCTCATTATCTGGACTCTTCTTTCGTTTCTGACCGGCAAGGTACGGTTGTACCGGCAGATGTCCTACTCCATCATACTCGTATCCATTGTGACCTATTCCATCTATCTCTCCTATCAGACAAGAATTGTTCGTCCAACAGTCGGTGAATTCGGGTTTATCGACAATCTCGTTGCGCTCTTGTACAGTCTCGATCCACCGCACAGCAGCTTCCCCAGTCTTCACTCCTCGCTGTCTACCATAATTGCACTTTCGTGGGTCCGTTCGCCATCAAGATTCAGATACCTGGTCGTCTGCTGGAGTATCATCATCGTGGTCTCCACCGTCATGGTGAAACAGCACCATCTTCTCGATGCCCTTGGGGGAATCGCCCTAGGGGTTGTGGTATTGGCAGGGGTGGTCAGGTTATACAGTCTGGTGGAGAACCGCAACTAGACTTGCAACACGAAGACTCATAAGACAGTTCATCCAGAATCTGCCCCATCCTGAGAGGGCTTTTTGAACGCCTCGATCCTCTCAATCTCCCTCTGTACCATTCTGTACTCCTCCCACAGCTCTCGTGCTCTATTCAGCTCACGCATCTCCTTTGCAGTCCTGTATTCTTCCTCCAGCTCTCGCAGCCTGTTTCGTTGTGCCTCGAGTTCATCTGTATCCGCGATCCTGGACTTCACACGCACGGGTTTGGTCACTCTTCCTGACTCATCGTGATCCTGAACAGCATACGAATAATTCCCCATGTAGAGCCTGGCCCTTCCGCCCTCAATTCTGAGACTCTTGGTGGCAAGTCTGTCTATCATGTATCGGTCATGAGCCGCGAATATCACAGTGTGTCGATAGACGGAGATCGCCTCTTCCAGGATTTCTCTCGACCGAATGTCAAGATGATTGGCTGGTTCGTCCAGCACGAGCAGATTCGACGGTGTGAGGAGTACCTTGAGAATTGCCAGTCTTGTTCTCTCTCCCCCACTCAGAACTCGTATTGGTTTGTAGATGTCGTCACCCGTGAAAAGAAATCCTCCCAGAATGTTCCTCAATTCCGAAGCGCCGTAGGCTTCCGCAGGTTTGGCGATTTCATCGAAAATCGTCCGATCTTCCTCCAGTTCTTCTTCGGCTCCCTGAGAGTAGAACGCGATTTTCAGTTTCCCGCTCCTCCATATCTGGCCACAGGATGGTTTCAACCAGCCACACATAATGCGGAGAAGAGTCGTCTTCCCCTCCCCATTGGCACCGAAGATCGCTACACGCTCTCCGTGTTGTACAATCAAATTCACGTGCTCGAAGATCTCTCGTCCATCGTAGGTCTTGGATATGTCCTTCAGTTCAATCACCTTCCCATAGATTCTATCGGCCTCCTCAAACTGGAAATGGATGCTCTTCGGTCTCTTGGGTGCGGCGATCGGTTCACGCTTGGAAAGCATTCTCTCCCTACTCTTTGCTCTCCGCGCCGTCGATGCCTTCGCACGAAACTTCTCGATGAATTTCCTAGTCTTCTGCACTTCCCTGCGCTGCTCCTTCTGCAACTTCTCCAGCGCAAGTCGTCGCCTCTGCGACTCCTCAACGAAGAACGAGTAGTTGCCCTTGTAGATGGTCAGTCTCTGATTCTCAATGGACCAGACCTTCTCCGCGCATCCATCGAGCAGGCGGCGGTCATGGGCGATCAGTACGAAGGAGCCACGGAAGTCTTTCAAATAGGTCTCAAATCCTTCTATCGATTGTATGTCGAGATAGTTAGTCGGTTCATCCAGTAGGAGAACATCCGGTTCCTGCAGGAGAAGTTTCGCCAGTGCGATTCTCATCTGAAAGCCACCGCTCTGAGTGGCAGTAGTCTTGGACAGATCTTCGTTCCTGAACCCAAGGCGAGCCAGAATTCTCTTCGCCTTCGCCTCACAAGCATAGCCGTATCTCTCGTACGTCTCTTGAAGTTCAGCATATCGCTTCAGCGCAGAACCGACACCGCGTCTCTTCTGCATGGCTTTCTCGAGTTTGCGCATCTCCTCAGCAACGCGGGCCACGCGTGTGAAGGCCGAGAGAGTCTCCTCCAAGACACTTCTATCCTCAAGGACGACCTTGGTCTGAGGGAGGTAGGCGATACTGATTCCCCTCTTCCTTTTGATCTCCCCCTTTTCCGGCTGTACAACTCCCTGTATCAATTTCAGAAGTGTCGTCTTTCCGGACCCATTGGGTCCTACCAGTCCAATCCTGTCCCGTTCATCGATTGAGGCGTCGACTTCGCGATAAAGCACCTGCACTCCGAAACTCATCTCTACTCCCTTGAGCTGTATCATGTTCACTCCACCTTACGCACCCAACCTATACAATACGAGCTTGCCTTTTTCAACAGCCTGGTCGGTTCGAATCTCCGATGGATACGGCAGACTCATCCTTCGGGTGAATCCCGGAAGGTTGCTGGACTACGTGTGGAGTATCAATGCACGCTCGATTTCCATACTGAGACTCGGGGCGAGTGGATTTGAACCACCGACCTCCTGCTCCCAAGGCAGGCGCGCTATCCCCTGCGCTACGCCCCGATCCAACTCCTCACCGCATTTCTCACCGCGTTGGCCCGATGACTGATTTGATTCTTCTCTTCTGCCGACAGCTCTGCCAGTGTTTTGCCAAGTGAGGGAACGAGGAACACCGGGTCGTATCCAAAACCGTTTTCTCCTCTTGGGCTCACAGTAATACCTCCCTCAAGTGTCCCTTCGCCCTTGTGGATTCCCCCCTCACCGTCGACAATGACCACCACGCATCGAAACTGAGCGCCGCGCCGTGATTCATCTACCCCCCGCATCTCGCGCAGGAGCTTTGTCACGTTGTCGGCATAGGTTGCCCGAGGACCAGCATATCTGGATGAACGCACTCCAGGCCTTCCTTCGAGCACCTGAACCTCGAGACCCGTATCATCAGCCAGACACACCATGCCAGTCAAATCAGCGCAGGCCTTCGCTTTCTTCAGCGCATTCTTTTCTAAGGTCTCTCCGTCTTCTATGACGGGCGGGATTCCTGGGAAATCCTGGAGTGAGAGTATGCGAAATCGCTCTCTTCCCAATATCTCCTTGATCTCTCTTATCTTATCCTTATTGCTGGTAGCTAAGACAAGCTCTATCAAGGTCTTACCATCGTCTCCACTATGAATGCGTCAGTGTATCCCAGGTGTCGTGCTCTCGCTTTGAGTGATTCTGCTTCGGCCCTCGTCATGCAATCCCCCACTCTCACCTTATAGTAGGGTGCTATATACTCTACATACACCCCCTCGGGGAATTGAAGCCGAGCCTTCTCTGATGCGACATCTGCTCCCACTTTGGAGCTAAATGCGTAGATCTGCACTCTAAATCCAAGGGTCTCGATCGCTTTCGGCGGAGGAGGAGAGATGACCTCCGGTTGAATCACTGGTTCTTCAATGTATATCTCTTCCAGCGGTTCTTCGATGATTTCCTCTTCTTCGAAGAGCTCCTCCTCTTCAAAGGGTTCCTCCTCCACGACGAGTTCCTCCTCAAAGAACTCCTCTGATGGAGGTTTCGTTGCACATGAATAGAGAAGCACAAACACTGCGCAAAGCGAAAGAACGAGCAAACTTCGCATTTCTACCTCCTCTTTTCAACTGGACAATTCATAGATACTTCTCAAAGCCTTTGTCAGAGAGCAGAGAGACCAACTTCTTCACATCCTGCGCTCTCTCCTTTCTACAGACCAGGGTCGCATCATTCATCCGGATTATAACAAGGTTGTCAACACCGATCGTCGCGACCAATCCATCTTTCGAATACACCACGCAGTCTTTCGTGTCAATACCTACGAACTCGCCGCTCACGACATTTCCCTCCTCCCCCTCTTGCTGAAGCCTCTCGAGCGCCGACCACGAACCCACATCGTCCCACCTGAAGTCAGCTCGCACTACGGCCACATTCTCTGCTCTCTCCATTACACCGTAGTCTATACTTATGTTCTCGGCCTCACTATAGAATTCTGAAACCGCAGCCTCCCATCTCTCACTGTTCAGTGCCTTTTTCAACTTCGAGATTCCAGCGTGAAGGGAGGGCATACACTCCTCAAAAGCCCTCATGATAGCTCTCACTTTCCAGACGAACATGCCTGAGTTCCAGAGGTACCTCCCGGACTTCACAAAACTCCGCGCCAGCTTCAGATTGGGTTTCTCCTTGAACGCGCTTGCCCTGTACACCGGGATTTCGCCACCGTAGAGGAGTTCGTCTGACACTTCGATATAGCCGTAGCCCGTCTCGGGGCGGTTGGGTACTATCCCGAATGTGACGAGGAAGTCCTTCTGTGCCACGGTCACGGCGATCGCAAGCGTACTGAGGAACTTCTCTTTCTCGGGCATCGCATGATCAGATGGAAGCACTACCATCACGGCGCGCGGATCTCTCCTCTCAATAATGCACGCCGCGTAGGCTAATGCGACCGCAGTGTTCTTTCCCATTGGTTCAAAGAGAAGATTCCGCTCTGGCAGCCTGGGCAGAAGCTGACGAATAGGGAGATGGAGATCGTCCGTAGTGACCACCAGCAGATTCTCGAATGGAACGTTCGAACGCACGCGCTCGAGAGTGGTCTCAAGAAGCGAATGCTCGCCGGTAATCGTCAGAAGCTGCTTCGGCTTAAGCCTTCTTGACTCGGGCCAAAACCTCTCCCCCCTTCCTCCAGCGAGAATAACGCCGTACAGTGTCATCGATTCGTTCCTCAATCCTCCTTCCCTCCGTATTCAAGTTTCCTCAATACGGCTCTGATTGAACCAATTGGCATCTTCGTCTCCATCTGAATGGGTAGTCTCTTCTCATCATTCGTGAACCAAACCTTCAGGGGTCCTCGCGCGAACATGCCTCCACTTTCCGAAACAAGATCCGCAACAAGACATTCGAACTCCCCCAGCGGAGTGTGAACCGTCTCCCTTCCGGTCACTTCAACCCTCAGTTCGTAATTCTTCTTATCTGTGTGATTGATGAGCTCTATTCCTTCGTTTTCCGTAAGGCCAAGGCTTCTCACGTAGTAAAGCGTCGTCAGGTAGTCCTTGGCCCCCGGTGCCATCTCAACGGTGTCGCCATCCGAATACGCAACCACGCCCCGATCGTGCAGGAAGTTGCAGGAGACCCTTTCCTCGTGCGAGCCCTCCTTAATCGATTTCGCAAACCTAATAGAGATGAAGGAATCCGGTGTGAAAAACGCGCTCACCCTATCGTTTATCCTATAGAAGAGGGAGAAGAATCGATTCGTACCCATGACTGATCGGACATGGTACAGAGAATCACCGTACAGTGGATCTATCGTCACGCTGAGCATGCCGCTCCCTGCAGGTACAGGACCGTACATCATGGAATACACAACCTTTTCACCATTCAGGAATGGCATCGCGAGGAAAGACGCGACGAAGATAAGAGTGGCACCTGCAATCACCCACACCAACTTTCCCAAAATGGGGTGAAATTGTCAAGCGGAATCACGAAACCACCCCTTGTGCCGATCCCCCACAGAATTCGAATAGGCGGAGGTTCATCTTCTCCTGGATTTCCGCTTCCGTCTCGCGAACTCTTTCCTCAAAGCCTTTATTCTATCCCTCAACACAGCGGCTCTCTCAAAATCCAAAAGGCCTGCAGCTTCTCTCATCTCATGCTCAAGTTTCGCGAGCAACTCCATGCCTTCGATTGAGGTCGAATACACTTCCTCAGTCTCTGTAACCTTCTTCGGTTCTCTCGAGTCAGCGACTGCAGTGGTTCTCATCACCTGGTCAACCGATTTCACTATGGACCGTGGCTCGATCCCGTGTTCTCTATTGTACTCCAACTGGAGCTTCCTCCGCCTGTCGGTCTCTGTGATCGCATCCCGCATCGCAGCGGTAACGTTGTCAGCGTACATGAGGACCTCGCCACCGACATTTCTCGCGGCCCTTCCAGCCGTCTGTATGAGCGATCTGTACGATCGAAGGAATCCCTCCTTGTCTGCATCCAGGATCGCGACGAGAGAAACCTCTGGCAGATCCAGTCCCTCTCTCAAGAGGTTGATTCCGACCAATACGTCAAAATCGGCCAGTCTCAGTCCTCTCAAGATGTCGACGCGTTCTATCGCGTCTATTTCCGAGTGAAGGTATCTCACCCGCACATCCATCTGCGACAAATAGTCTGCCAAGTCCTCAGCCATCCTCTTGGTGAGTGTGGTAACCAGTACCCTTTCCCTCTGTTCAACCCGTGTGCGAATCTCCTCGAGGAGATCATCGATCTGGTGGGCGGTAGGTCTTACGGTGATCTTGGGATCCGTAAGACCAGTCGGCCTGATGATCTGTTCGACGAATGTACCCTGACACTTCTCGCTCTCATATTCTGCAGGTGTTGCGGAAACGAATATCACCTGATTTACGAGGTCCTCGAATTCCTCCAATCTGAGTGGACGATTGTCCAGGCAGGATGACAGCCTGAACCCGAATTCGACAAGGGTCTCCTTCCTGGACCTGTCGCCGAAGTACATCCCCTGGAGCTGGGGTACGGTCACATGTGACTCGTCAATGATCGTGAGAAAACCGTCTGGGAAATAGTCTATAAGGCAGAAAGGTCTCTCACCAGGTGCCCTTCCTGATAGATGACGAGAGTAGTTCTCGATGCCGGGGCAGTATCCAATCTCCTTCAGCATTTCCAGATCGTATCTGGTGCGCATTTCGAGGCGCTGAGCCTCAAGCAACCTGCCCTTTCCCCGAAGCTCCTTGAGCGTGCTCTCGAGTTCTTTCTCTATGGCCTTTGTGGCTTGCTCAAGCCGCGGGGCAGTCGTGATGAAGTGCTTCGCAGGGTATATGGTGAGATCATTGACCTCTTCGAGGACGTTGCCTGTCAAAGGGTCTATCACACTCAACGTGTCGATCTCGTCACCGAAGAACTCGATCCTCACCGCCTTCTCTTCGTAAGCCGGATGAAGCTCCACAACGTCTCCCTTGGCCCTGAAGGTCCCACGTTTCAGTTCGATGTCATTTCGTGAGTAGTGGATATCAACGAGTCTCCTCAGGAACACATCTCTCTCCATGCGCCCGCCCTTGTTGACGAAGACCAACACCTCACTGTACTCCGCGGGCGAGCCAAGATTGTATATGCAGCTCACACTCGCAACAATGATGACGTCCTGCCTCTGAAGAAGAGAAGACGTAGCTCTCAGACGCAATCTATCTATATCCTCATTGATCGACGCGTCTTTTTCTATATATGTGTCGGTTGACGGAACATAGGCCTCGGGTTGATAGTAATCATAGTAGGATATGAAGTACTCTACCGCGTTGTGGGGGAAGAACTGTCTGAACTCACCGTATAGCTGAGCGGCAAGCGTTTTGTTGTGGGAGATGACCAGTGTGGGTTTCTGGACTTTTGCAATGACATTTGCGATGGTAAAAGTCTTGCCCGATCCGGTGACTCCGAGCAGCGTCTGGTATTCATCTCCTCTCAACACTCCCTGGCTCAGCGCCTCTATCGCCTGCGGCTGATCGCCGGTCGGTACATAGTCAGACACGAGTTTGAACTTGTCCATCTTCACAATTATTGCGCTCAATAAGACCTCTTGTCAACTGCCACACCGGGTAATGTCAAGGCTAACAGAAACACCCCGATGCCAAGCATTGGGGTTTGCCGCGGCACTGTCACGACGACAAGGAACTACCTGACACATTTTGATAGCAAACTGAAGGGCAAATCTGCTAAAGGAGAAGAATTGAGCCATTTGACGAGAAGACTACAGGTCCTTGTGGAGACGTGTCTCCTTCAGGAGATAGGTTTTGACTACAGCGGAATTAGGCGGTTACTTGCTAGGCAGATCAGTCGTTGAAAGTCTAGGAACGGTCCAGGGAGTTAACCTCGTTTGAGTGGCTTGATTTCGTGTGATATGGAAAGCCGTTAGCATGCTATGACTTCCTGCCTGATCCGGAGTGATGTTCACTTTGTCTCGGCTGAAAGCGGATATTATCGAATCGCTTTGAGAATGAGCCGGCCATGAGTTGACAAGTGGAGGAAACCGTCTTATATTTTGTTAGTCGTGTAAAGACCACAACACTGATGACGTAGCCGCGTGGGGTGGCTTATCACAATAGCGATAGAGATCGATTTCAGCAACAGGAGGTGAGCGAAAATGGGTAGACTAGTTCAGCCTGCGCTCAGTCTCCTTTTCTTAGCCGTGCTCACCAGCGCTGCAGAAACGAGGATAATCAGTGTGCCCAGTGATTCCATCACGATCCAAGGAGGGATCAACGGAGCAGTGGATGGAGATACCGTGCTGGTCGAGCCTGGCACCTACGTGGAGCACGTCAATTTCAGCGGAAAGAATATTGTGGTTGGGTCGCTGCTTCTGACCACAGCTGACACTTCCTACATTTCGTCAACAATCATTGACGGTGCATCATCAGGCACCGTTGTGTCCATCAATCATGGTGAGGACAGTGCCGCCATTCTCACTGGCTTCACAATCCAAAATGGATATGCTCACCGGGGTGGAGGGATATTCTGCGGAGGTTCCGATCCAACCGTTCGCCACTGCACCATCCGCAGGAACACGATCAACTACTACTATCTTGAAGGTGGGGGGATATACCTGGAGTATTCAGACGCTACGATTATCCACTGCACCATTATAGACAACGGATACATCTATCCTTCTGGTATGGGCGGTGGGATTGCTATGTTGCATTCCAGTCCGACCATCGCTGATGCTGTCATCACCAGGAACAGGTCAGGGGAAGGCGGTGGGATTGCCTGTCTGAGTTCCAGCCCGACTCTGACCAATGTGACGGTCAGCCGCAATTATGCCGGGTTGGGTGGTGGCATTTGGAGCAGTTCTTCCAGTCCAACCCTCATCAATGTGACTGTCAGCAAGAACATTGTCGGTGGTGGGATTGACTTCCGGGAGTCGGAGGCCGCTTTGACCAATGTCACTATTGCAGGAAACACGGGAGGCTGCGGGCTCCGTTGCTACCTCACCTCTCTTCTCCTGCTGAACACAATCGTCTGGAATAACACTCCGTGTGAGATAGATGCTCCCCCCGGTTCTGTAACTGCGACCTATTCAGACATCCAGGGTGGTTGGCCAGGGCAGGGGAACATCGATATCGATCCTCTCTTCGCAGACCCCGACCACGGAATCTACGAAGTATTCAGCGGGTCTCCATGCATTGATGCGGGGGATCCGGGAATTCTTGATTCCGATGGGACTCGCTCGGATATTGGCGTATTCTATCCGGAGCATCCGGACAGTCTCATCAGAATAGTGGCTCCGGACGCAGCTGCAGATGAAGGCGAGGAATTCATCTACAGCATTTCCGCTGCGGATCTGGGAGGTGGCAGTATTGATTCCATCAGGGCTATCGCCGGACTCCCAGAGGATGCTACGTTCGAGGATCTGGGCGGTGGTGACGCTTCGGTGGTCTGGTACCCCTGGTTCTGTAGGGCGCCGGATTCTTATACTGTGATAT
>Ga0111225_1032_pt1 | contig 19917 bp, 21 predicted proteins | sample DeeMarSWOR152_54_FD_80389 | JGI IMG/M metagenome (GOLD analysis project Ga0111225, IMG submission 80389) | candidate division TA06 bacterium DG_26
AGAGGTCTATCCCAATGGCATATCCACGAGTCTTCCCTTCGATATCCAGGTGAAAATGGTTCGCTCCATACCGGGGTTGGAGAGGGCTGAGCTCCTCAGACCCGGATATGCGATCGAGCACGACTACGTGGACCCGACAGAATTGAGACCTACACTGGAGACGAAGCGGATCGAAGGTCTGTACCTGGCTGGGCAGATTAACGGCACCACGGGCTACGAAGAAGCAGCATGTCAGGGTCTTATTGCAGGTATCAACTCTGTGCTGAAGGTAAGGGGGGAGGAATCCCTCGTGCTGGACCGATCGCAGGCGTACATTGGTGTGCTCATAGATGACCTCGTGACCAAAGGAGTCGACGAACCGTACCGTATGTTCACGTCCAGGGTGGAGTACAGATTGCTTCTCCCCACCGCATTGGTCTGCTCAAGGATGCACAGTACGAGAAGACGAAGAGGAAGAGAGAGAAAGTGGAAGAGGAGATCAGACGACTTCATGTGATGGGAGTGAAGCCAGGCCCTGTCGTCAATGACAAACTGCGGGAATGGAATTCCAGTCCGATATCGGAGGCCACCAGGCTCGTAGAACTTCTGAGAAGACCAGAGATCGGCTATAGGAATGTTGTCGAGCTCTGCCCACCGCAGGCGCAATTAGACCGAACTGAATGGGAGCACGTCGAAATAGAGGTGAAATACTCAGGTTATATGGAGAGGCAGTTAAGAGAGGTGGAGCGATTTCGGCAGCTCGAGTCACTCAAGATTCCCCAAAGCCTCGATTTTGAGACGGTATATGGCCTGTCGTACGAAGCGAGAGAGAAGCTCTCCAGACTTCGGCCGGTCTCGTTAGGTCAAGCATCGAGGATCTCTGGAGTGACGCCCGCGAGCGTCACTGCGCTGTGGATTCATCTGAAAAGAAGGAATGGATAAGTACTCCTCCCAATTGAAAGAATTGAGCTTCAGGCGTGGAGCAGCCCTCTTCGGTGTAGCATCTATCGAAGCGCTAAAGGGGCGGTTTGATCTTGGAGCCGGAGTCCTAAAAGATCTAACGAGAGGTATATCAGTGGCGGTGAGGCTTTCTGACAGCATTCTGGACGAGATCGTCGACGCACCTACCAAGCTATACTACCACCACTACCGACAGGTGAACCTTCTCCTCGACAGGATCGCGCTCGAACTGTCTCTGTTCATCCAAAGAGAGGGATACCGGTCGGTACCCATTCCTGCCTCCCAGATAGTAGACTGGCCAAGTCAGAGAGGTCACCTCTCTCATAAGTTGGTCGCAAGAGAGGCGGGACTCGGATGGATCGGGAGAAACAATCTCCTTGTGAATCCCAGTTTCGGAGCAAAGATTAGATTGGTGACCGTTCTTACAGACCTCCCTCTTCCCGTCACGGACCCAGTGAATGGGGACTGTGGGGAGTGCAGAGCTTGCGTCCCTGTCTGTCCTGCGGGAGCGATTGACGAAGACCCAGAGCGATTTGACCATATCAAGTGCTACGAGAAACTGAGGGAATTTCAGCGGAGTGGGCTCGTAGGTCAGTACATATGCGGCGTCTGCGTCAAAGCCTGCAACGGTCGACTATGGTAGGAAGTCTCTGGGTGCGAGAGACGTATGAGCCGCTGGCGGTTTCCCGTGTGGGGGTGTCAGTACCTCGCACATAATGTTTCTCCGCGCTTCACACTGAAGCGTAGCTTGACACCGCGAGAAATCTGATTATACATTGGTGGCAAGATGCGAAAGCTGGCTGCTGTCATTCTTGCTGCGGGCAAGAGTACGAGAATGAAATCCGAACTCACAAAGCTACTCCACCCGCTCGGGGGGAAGCCGTTGATACAGTGGGTCGTCGATGCGTGCAGGAACTGTGGAATATCACGCATAATCTTGGTTGTGGGTCATCAGGCTGAGAAGATCGAGCAGACCCTTGGCGAGACATGTGAATATGTGTTTCAGCGAGAGCCACTCGGGACTGGGCATGCTCTGATGCAGGCAGAACGTTCTCTCACCGGATATGATGCTGATCTTCTCGTGCTGGTAGGAGACGCGCCGTTTGTCACGCCTGACATTCTCAGGGAGTTCATCGCATATCACCAACGGACTGGCTCACATGTCACAATCCTCACTGGAAGGCTTGAGGATCCAGCTTCATACGGGCGCATAGTGAGGGACGAAGGTGGCAGAGTGGAGAGAATCGTGGAAGCCAAAGACGCTGGACCACAGGAATTGCGAATCAATGAAGTGAACAGTGCAATCTATTGCTTCGATGCTCCCGCCATACTGCCTCTCCTTCACCTCATCGACAATGAGAATGCGAAGCATGAGTATCTGCTGACTGATGTGATCAAGATAGCGAGGGAACGGAATTTGAGGGTGGACTCCTTTGTCTCACCCGATCCGAACGTGGTACGAGGATTGAACAGTGACGAAGATTTTGAACTCGCGAGAAGACTTCTTGCCGAGCAGCAGGGGAACCGGCAGTAGCCAATGGTGCGGAGTGGCCTGCTGAGGCCTCTGTCAAAACCATCTCCTTAGCCTCCAAGCTCTTATCCTTCTTGTGAAATACTGGTCTCTACGGTTCACTGCCAGAAGTCAATGCATGGGGCGCCTCAGGTTGTATACAAAATTTGGCAGTGATTGCGTAGATGACCAAGGGGCATTTCTTTCGTCGGCTTCAAAACTTCGCATCCATTATGAGGGTCAAGCGATATGGCGCTCTGTTTTAGAGTGAGTCACACCGGCGCTGGTAGGCCGAGTGGTCGTTGAAGCCTCCTTGAGAAAAACCCCTTGGTCTTGTGCACGCAATCACTGCCAGAACTGAAATGCATCGGGCGCCTCAGCGATTCTTGACAAGAAGAGATGAGAATGGTTCAATCTTACCGGACAGAGGTGAACCATGCCATTCTACCTGATTCTTGCACTCACTCTTCTCACTCCACAGCAATACGGTCTCTCTGCATCTTTGGGAAAGACGTACGCAATGGCGAGCGACAATCCATATCAGAGCGATCTGACCATCGCCGTCGGCGGCCATTATGTACTCACGGACAATCTCGAAGGTGCGCTCGTCTGGTCTCACACGAAGCTCACATGGAGAGCGAGGTTGGGATGGGAGGCGTCGAGCTTAGACGAGATCCACGGCACGCTCGCTCTCGCCAAGAAGGTGTCCGAGAGGGTCGACCTCTATCTGTGTGGTGGAGGTGGGGTGACGGTGACGCCCGCGACCGAGACGAAGCCCAGCGTGTGCTGCGGGTTGGGAATGAAGATAGGCATAGTCTCATGGCTTTCACTCAGGTTCAGTGCCAAGCTCCAGCATGTGTTCGATGAGTTGTCCTTTCTGAGGGACTGGGGTTCGTTCTCCCTGGGTCTGGATCTCGACTTCTCCGGGCGAAAGGAATTGCGTTTCAGGAGAGAAGACGAGCTGTATGTCATTCAGAAGTATCTGGCACCCGGGTTGGAGGTTCCGGAGGAGTTCGAGTCCGATCACGAGATGGAAGAATTCATTGAGGCCTTCTGGAAGGCGAATGATCCGATACCGCCAACTCCAAGGAACGAATATCGAGAAAAGATCTTCTCCCGAATCGAATATGCCGCGAAATGGTTCAAGGAAATCTTTCCGGGATGGAAGACCGACAGAGGCCGAATATGGATCATCTTTGGAGAGCCTGATGAGGTCCTTCGAAAGGAAGGGAGCACTCATCCGACGGAACAGTGGATCTACCACATACAGTACAAAGATGTGATGCCGGTGGTCTTCGTCTTCGAGCAACATGATGTGTATCGACAGGTCGCTTCGAACGTTCCGGGGGAGTTTGGCTACGATGCGTTCTGGCACTAGTGGGTTTCTTAAGCGACTCGTATGCCGACAGAGAATGGTGGCCCGACCCACACCCAGGACGCCAGCCTAACAGGTATTCATCAGAAGCTTCACATCGGTTCTCTTTAGCTCTGCACACAGCGTGAGTGAGCGAATCGGCCATACTGTAGAGACTTGACAGAATTGCGCCTTTTTTCTACCACTCTAAGCGATGGCTCTGGATATCATAAGCCAGATCAGAAAGGCCGAACAGGAGGCAGAGAAGATCGTGGAAGAAGCGTCCGCCCGTGCACGCAGAACTGTTCTGGACGCCGAAGAGCAGGCCAAGAAGTTGCTCGAGGAGACGAAGAAGAAAGGCACGGAGGATCTGAAGGAACGGATTGAGGAGGCAAGACAAGAGGCAGAGAAGGAGAAGGCGCTCGTACGGAACAGGGTGGAAAAAGAGATCGAAACACTCAAAGCGCATGCCAAAAAGAGGATTGCCGACGCTGTAGAGCTAATCTGCACGAAGGTTACTGGATATGGGACTATCAAGAATGAGTAAATGCGCCCTTCTCGTCCATAAGAGCGAGAAGGACACATTGCTTGAGAAATTGCAGGATGAAGCGATCATTCATCTGTCGGACCTGAAAGAATCGACGCTTGCGGAAAAGTATCCCGATCTGCTCACCTCAGAAGAAGAGCGACCAAAGGAACTCGAAGACACGATCTCGGCCCTCAGCTCCACCATTGGTTACCTGGAGAGATATGCTGAGAAGAAAGGCCTTCTCGAGGGGTTACTGGGGGGGAGGATGGTAGTGGATACGAACGAGTGGAAGAGGGTACGTCAAGAGGATCCGCACGCGATTCTTGCTGAGTGCACAGAACTCGAGACAGAAGAGAGAGAACTGAGAACGCATGAGAGTCATCTTCGTACACAAGTCGAGTCACTTCGCCCTTGGGAGTCACTCGATACTCCGATGGAAGAACTGAAGTCTACTGAGAGAGTCACCGTAGTGGCAGGTGTTGTACCGAACCATGTTCCCCGGGGCAGAGTCCAGGAGGTCTCCGAACACGAAGATATTCACCTCGAGGTCGTGACTGAACGGACTGATGGAATCTACTGCGTTGCGGTATATCTCAACGAAGCGAGAGATTCCGTGCAGCCGCTTCTCAAAGAGATCGAATTCGAGAACATCGACCTGGCGAGGTTTGAGGGAAAACCTAAGGCGATACTCAAGGAAGCAGAGCGAGAGCTTTCTCAGGTAGAAGGGAAGCGAGAAGGAGTGCGAGCCAGGGCCTCGCAGATTGCGAAGGAACTGGGCAAGCTTTACATTTTGCACGATCACCGCCTCAACGTCCTCCAGAGGAGGCTTGCCGAGAACCGTAGCCTCAACACCAAGGAGACTCTCTATCTCGAAGGATGGCTAAGAGACGGTGACTATTCCAAACTCGAAGAGATAGCAGAACAGCTCGACACGGCCACAGTGATGAAGGTGAAGCCTGCGCAGGGAGAAGCACCACCGGTGGAACTGAAGAATCGCAAACCTGTAAGACCCTTCGAGATGATCACGGAGTTATATGGGATGCCACGTGCGAAAGAGATGGATCCCACCCCACTACTTGCACCATTCTTCGCGATCTTCTTCGGTCTGTGCCTTACCGATGCAGGATATGGAATTGTGTTGGCAGTGCTCTCTCTCATACTCATGCGGAAGATTAGAGGTGGAAGGAAGCTACTGCAGCTTCTCTTCATCAGCAGTCTGGCAACGGTCGCAATGGGTGCGATGGTTGGAGGGTGGTTTGGTGATGCATTCGAGAGACTGCCGATAGGATTCTTGCACTCTCTCAGGAATTCCCTTCTCGTCTTTGACCCGATGAAAACTCCATTGACGTTCTTCGGCCTTGCAGTCGGGCTTGGATATGTACAGATACTCTTCGGGCTTTGTGCGGCATTCTACGACAATGTCCGAAAGAGGATTGGCCTTGAAAATGTTGTTAGGTTGTGCGGTGCTGATTCTCCTCTTCAGCGAGAGACAGGGCTCGATTGCGAGCCGTGTGGGCTATGGTGCGTACAATCTCTATTCGGCAATCTTCTACCTGGGTGATGTGTTGTCGTATCTCAGGCTGATGGCCCTTGGAATGGTGACAGCGGGAATCGCCATGGCAGTGAACATTATCGCTGGAATCGTCGGTGGTGTTCCCGTGGTTGGCATCATAATGGCTGGAATTGTCCTATTGGTTGGACATCTCTTCAATCTCGCCATCAACGCACTGGGTGCATTCGTACATACGTTGAGACTTCAGTACGTGGAATTCTTCCCGAAGTTCTTCACCGGGGGCGGGAGGAAATTTGAACCTTTGAGCAGAGAGTCCAAGTACACTGTGATAGCTAGTTGAAGGGAGGTATAGATGGATGCTTTTGGATTGGCGCTCGCGGTGGCCGGTTCTGCCGCAGCTGCATTCCTCGCTGGAATAGGTTCGTCTATTGGAATTGGGATCTCCGGGCGCGCTGCCGCAGGTGTGTTGAGTGAGGACCCTGAGAGATATGGACAGCTGTTCGTTCTGGTGGTACTTCCAGGCACTCAGGGATTCTACGGATTCTTGGGAGCATTCCTGGTTATGTTGCGACTCAACTTCTTTGGAGGCGAAATCGTTCCCTTGACGGTGGCACAGGGTTGGCAAGTATTCGCAGCTTGCATGCCGGTGGCGCTCGCGGGTCTCCTCTCAGCCATCCATCAAGGCAAAGTATGTGCTGCTGGAATAGGGATGACGGCGAAGAGGCCGGAGATGGCGTTCAAGGCAGGAGTCGTGTACGCGGTCATGGTTGAAACATACGCGGTTCTCGGTCTCCTCGTTACACTGTTTCTCCTGTTCTTTGGAATAAAGTTCTGAGGAGCAGATGGAAAAGAAGAACATAACAGCGAAGATCCTGAGTGACGCAAAGAGTAAGGCTGAAGGAATTCTCAAAGAAGCTGACAGCAGGGCCAAGGAGATTCTCGGCGGTGCACATCAAGAGGTCAAAAGGATGAAAGAGAGACTGAAGAGAGATGCTGAGGTGGTCGCAAAGAAGGAGACTGCGAGGATAGTGTCGCTGGCTGAAATGGAGGAGAGGAAGAGAATACTGGAGCAGAAGATAGAGATATTGGATGACACGTTCAGTCGGGCCTTGGAGAATCTTAAGAAGAGACCGAAAGGAGAGTATCAGGAAATCATCAAGGGACTTCTCGTCAGGGCAGTCAATGATGGTGACGAGCAGGTAATAGTGTCTAAGACTGACAAGGAAAGATTGGATAAGGATTTCTTCGACTCCGCAAACAGCGAACTGAAGAGATTTGGGAAGAAAGGAGAATTGGAGTTAACCGAAGAGACTGGCGATTTCAATGGGGGCGTGCTTCTCAAGAAGAACAAGGTTGAAACATGGTGCAGCGTTGAGGTTCTCCTGGGAATGTTGAGAGACGAGCTAGAAATGGAAATCGCCAAGCTCCTTTTTGAAACACGTGAGTAAGAAAAGAGAAATCCGATTACTCGATGCAGATGGTGTCAGACGAACTATTATCAGGATGTCCCATGAGATACTCGAGCACAATCGCGGAATTCGAGACCTCGCGCTCATTGGCATTCGGACAAGGGGAGCCTATATTGCCGAACGGGTAGCGAGCATCATCGAAGCCGAGGAGGGAAAAAGACCCTTCTTCGGCGTCCTCGATATCACCCTGTACAGAGACGACCTTTCGAGCGCGAGTGAAAAGCCGATCGTTCGCGCAACAGAAATACCGTTCGATGTGCGTGACAAGGTGATAGTCCTGATAGACGATGTACTCTATACGGGGAGGACCGCGAGGGCTGCGCTTGACGCAATTATGGATTTCGGGAGGCCAAAAAAGATAGAACTTGCTGTGCTCATGGATAGAGGATACAGGGAGTTGCCAATCAGAGCAGACTACGTCGGCAGGGAGCTTGCGATCAAGGAGAACGAAGTGGTTCTTGTAAGAATACGAGAAATCGATGGCATAGATGAAGTCGTGATTGAGGAGATGAATGAGGCTGAATAGGAAAGATCTGCTTGGCCTTGAACAATTGTCCAAAGAGGAAATAGAACTCTTCCTGGATACCGCAACATCGTTAAGGGAGGTGTCTGAGCGGCCGATCAGGAAAGTCCCCACCCTTCGTGGTAAGACGATTGTCAATCTGTTCCTGGAGGCGAGTACTCGGACAAAATCGTCCTTTGAACTCGCGGCGAAACGACTCTCCGCCGATACAGTGAACATATCAGCAGCATCGTCGTCCATTCTCAAGGGAGAAACGCTTCTGGATACGGCGAGAAATCTGGAAGCCATGAAAATCGATGCGGTAGTCGTTCGTCACTCCTCTCCTGGAGCTGCGGTCTTTCTTGCGCGCAAGCTGGCTGTACCGGTGATCAACGGGGGTGATGGCATACATGAACACCCCACTCAAGGCCTTCTCGATCTACTCACCATTCGTGACAGGAAAGGGAGAATAGAGGGGTTGCAGGTTGCGATAGTGGGAGATATCGCTCACTCAAGGGTCGCGAGATCTGATATATTCGGTCTTTCCAAATTGGGAGCAGATGTTCGGGTCTGTGGACCGCCAACCCTGATTCCCAGGGATATTGAGAGGCTGGGAGTCGGAGTGCACCATGAACTGAGAAAGGCACTGCGCGAAGTAGATGTCGTCATAGTGTTACGAATTCAGAGAGAAAGAGAGAAAGCGGGAGTTCTGCCATCTATCAGGGAGTACAGGAGTCTCTTCATGATCGACAAGGAGGCATTGTCCTCTGCGAGAGAAGATGTTCTGGTAATGCATCCAGGACCCATAAACAGAGGTGTGGAATTGGACCCTGAAGTCGCTGATAGTACACAGTCTGCCATCCTTGCCCAGGTGACAAACGGCATTGCCGTGCGCATGGCAGTTCTGTACCTGCTCATAGGGTCGCGATGATGAACATATTCATCATAAGTGGGGGTAGGGTGATAGATCCCGCAACGGGCGTGGATGAAGAATTGGACATCTTGATCCAGGACGGACAGATACGAAAGGTGGCGAAACGGGTCGTTGCAAAAGGTGCCAGAATCATCGATGCGAAGGATAAGGTGGTCACCCCAGGATTCGTCGACATCCATACGCATCTGAGAGAGCCGGGGCGAGAGGATGAGGAGACAGTCCTCACCGGTACGAGAGCTGCCTCTGTGGGCGGCTTCACATCGATACTGTGCATGCCAAATACCGACCCGGTGATAGACGACGAGAGCGTGGTGAGATTCATCGTGAGGAAACAGGAAGAGGCAGGGTTCAGCAGGGTATACCCTGTGGGGGCGATCACGAAAGGACTGAGAGGCGAGGAACTCGCAGAGATCGGTCATATGGTGAAAGCAGGGGCAGTGGCGATTTCGGATGATGGCAATTCTGTGATGAATGCGGAGATCATGAGGAGAGCGCTTGAGTATGCGAAGATGTTCCGAATACCGGTCGTTGCACATTGTGAAGATACCCACCTCACGGCGGGGGGTGTGATGAACGAAGGCTACTACTCTACGCTGTATGGAATGAGGGGAGTTCCGGCAGCCGCTGAAGAAGCCATGGTTGCGAGGGACATCATCTTAACAGAGTTCACAGGATCGCATCTCCACGTCGCGCACGTGAGCACGAAAGGAAGCATCGAATTGATCAGAAGGGCAAAAGAGAGGGGCGTGCGCGTCACCGCAGATACTGCTCCTCACTACTTCACTCTCAACGACAGCATGTTGAAAGACTATGACACTAACCTGAAGGTCAATCCTCCGCTGAGGTCGGCCGAAGATGTCCAGGAGGTGAAGCAGGGCCTGAGGGATGGAACGATAGATTCGATAGCGACGGATCATGCGCCGCATACGCAGACGGAGAAGGAGATGGAGTTTGATGTCGCACCCTCAGGTATCGTAGGATTGGAGACTGCGCTTTCACTGGTACTGAGAGAACTCGTGGAGCCTGGCGTGCTGAGTCTCGCTGACGCTCTGGGCAAACTGAGTTTTCGTCCGGCGGGTGTGGTCAACCTTCCTTTTGGTACCCTTCGCACGGGTTCACCAGCAGATGTGACTGTGTTCGATCCGCAGCGTGAGTGGGTCTGCGACCCTGCGAAGTTCTTTTCCAAATCGAAGAATTCTCCTTTCAAGGGATGGAAATTCAGAGGTACAATTGAGTATCTCTTTGTGAATGGATCATTGACTGTGGAGGACGGGAGGCTCGTGTCCTCTACTGTTGCTTAACTTCGATTATTGCCGGGTCGATGTAGTTCTTCCATTCTGGTGCTGTGGGCTCTTCTGGAATGCTCGAATAGACGAGCTCATATGTCCCTGTGCCTCTTATGTCGACGAATATGAACTGCCTGCCTCCGCCTCCGTAGTAGAGCCAGCTTTCCCAGGGTTTGTAAAGGGTTTCCATTCCGCTCTGTCGAGTCTCACTGGGCTCGCCATACTTGACGTAAATCCTGCCCCTGTCAGTGTCTCTCCCTTTTGTAGCACCCATTCCGAAGTGCTCGTCTGCATAGCGCATGCGTTCCCCGAACTGAGCCAGGGCTTCATTCTCCTCAGTGCTCGGGTCCGGGTCAAGCTTGCGCCAGAGTTGGTAGAGATACTCTGTCTTCGCGCTTTTTGAAAGAGAATTGTAGAATTGGATTTCTCTTGATGGGATGAGGTACTCTATCATACTGTAGTATTCTTCCAACTCTGGTGGGGGAGCCTTCCGAAATGGCATCACAGAGAAGACCCTGTCTCGAAAAGCAGTGCCTCCACTACCTGGGTCTGTCACGGCCACTCTGAACCAATACTTGCCGATTGGCAATCCGACTATGTTGAGCACTCCTACATCTACTACGTCTGCCCCCGCCTTTGCGAGTTGCTTTGGAGGAAACTGCTTCACCGCTTCACCCCCGATATCGAGTATGCTGTATTCGACCTCGAAGGGGAGCGTATCGGCCGATAGGTTGTAGATCTCAGTGTACGCGTACAGCAATTGGCGTGTGACTGAATAGTAGCCTCCTGGATTCGGGACGACTCTCAGCGTACCCTTACAGAACTGGCCTTCCGTGGAGTCAGGTTCTATACTGGAAGCAAGCTCGATCCAACTCAAGCTGAGCTCATCACCTGCAAAACTGGGCACGGAGAGCGTATCGACAATCGATGCGCTCTTTCCGGATGCGACATCGGTAACGCGGTGTGAGAACTCGTAGTCTCCGGACTCAAGCACGAGAGACGCAAGCTCTATGATCTCCAGGTCTCTGTCCTTCGCCTCCTCGAACGAAGGTATCACACTTTTCCTTTCCCAGGTGTCTCCCATGGAATCACCAGTGGCGAGATTCCTCGCCCAGACCGAAAACCGCACCGTGGATGTAAGCTCTTCGTCTCCTGAGTACGTCAGTTCTCTGTAGGAAACTTTGTGGTATACCTCAGTGTAGGTGAGACCTGAAGCCCCCTTGAAGAATGCATAGTCGGGAATGAACTCAAGAGGTTCACTGGCGATCAAGAGCACAGCAAGCAAGGCTACCATCTCTCCCCCCTTGGTGACAAGAGCCTGTAGTCACCAATTCCATGTTCATCTACAAAGACAAACCTAAGACCTCTTCCGTAATAGTACCATATCTCATACGGCACAGAATAAGGATCATATGGATGGCGTTCGATCTCATCGGGGGGACCGTAGACGATGTATGTCTTCCCCCTATCGCTTTTCCAGCCCTTCTCGATACTCCCCCCATAATGTGTATTCGCGTACTCTATTCTCTGGTAATATTCGTCCTTCAGCTCGTTTGTCTCGGTGGATGGAGTCGGATCTTTCTCATTCCAGAAGGACTCCCACGCAGCCTCACGCTCCGTCGGTTCTGCCTCTCTCAACCGCTTCATCTCTTCCGTTGTGGCTATGTATCGGAGTTGGTCAACCGACTCCCTGAAATACTGATCGTCGACAAAAGGAGAAGTTTCAATCCGGATACTCTTGCTTCTCTCTTCAACCAACTGTCCGTCTTGTGCAATGATGAGGAGAGCGAGCTCGCAGTCTGTTCCTGAAAGTTGGGAAAGATCCAGCTTCCACTCTCCTGTATTCAAAGACTCAGCAAGGATTGGTCGCGAATCGCCTACGGCGACCTCAGAATCCTCGCTCCTCATCACAGCCTTCAGAGTGTAACCTGAGAGAAGAGGCAGGTTGTAGATCTGGTAGCGGACAGTGACCTCATCATGAGGATCAAAATCCTGTTGAAGCGTGAGAATGCCGTCTTTCTGAAGGATGAGCTCACTCAGAGAGACGCTTTCAGTCTCGATTCGCGGTACCTCGAGTCTCATTGTACTGACACCCTGGTTCGCGGAATGAAGATCTTGAATGACGACCTTCATCCCGTATTTCCCTTCAGGCAGGCGGAAATCCAGACTGTCCCTCACATCCTCTGTTCGCTGTAGAGTCATCTCATACGAGGTGACTGCATAGGATGCACGTTTGACATCACCGCCGACCTGGTTTCCCTCTTCATCATAGGCGATTGCCGTGATTTGGAAGTAAGCACTGTATGTGCTATCTGTCCTGGTAAACAGGAGGCTCCGGTGTGGTATCTCACAATACAGCCTGACCTTCTGCGTTTCCTCAGGGAGGGAGTAGACCGCAATCACGTCGAGCGAGAAATCTATGGCCCCCTCCTTGGTAAGATATTGTATGACATAGGGAGAGCTCACACCGGTGAATAGAATGAACATTATAGCGACTATGCGTCTCATTCGCTTGCCTCGGCGATTTGCACGGCATTCAGGGCCGCACCCTTCCTCACGTTGTCAGATACGATCCAGAGGTTCACACTGTTCTTTCGCGATGGATCCCGCCTCAGTCTTCCGACCCAGACGCTGTCCGTACCCACCGCATCGAGAGGCGAGGGAATGAAGGAACTTCCGCAGTACTTCACGCCAGGGGACTGCTGGAGAATTTCCTCCAGTTTGTGGAGGTCGATGTCCGTTTCGAATTCAAGGTTCACACTCTCTGAGTGGCAATAGGATACTGGCACCCTTACCGACGTTGCGGTGATTGCAAGGCCATCGTCGTGAAGGATCTTCTTTGTCTCCCGCATCAACTTGGTCTCCTCCAGGCAGTACCCATCTTCTCCTATTTCGTCTATGAACGGGATGAGATTGTCTTCGATTCTGTAGGGAAATACGTGTGGCTCGCCCGAGCCGGTCCTTTGTGATTCGAGTTCCTTCACTCCTTTGAAACCTTTCCCGGACACGGACTGGTAGGTCGAAACGACTGCCCGGCGCACACCGAAATGGCGATGAAGCGGCGCAAGGGCTACCACTAACTGAATCGTGGAGCAGTTTGGATTCGCAATGATCCCCTTTGCATTTGGGATTTCGTGTCGATTGACCTCGGGAACGATGAGCGGCACATTGGGATCCATCCTGAACGTGCTTGAGTTGTCTATCACAAGTGTGCCATTCGTTGCAAACCTCTGAGCGAAATTGATGCTCACTTCGCCACCTGCGCAGAAGAATGCGATCTGGGAGTCGTCACCGGACCACTCGGCGAGAGGTGTTACTGGAACCGGTTCTCCGCGGAAATCAAGAGTCACTCCCTTCGCCCTATCGGAGGCAAAGAGGTTGAGTCTCTGAACCGGGTATGATCTCTCTTCGAGAATCGAAAGAACCGTACGTCCTACGAGGCCTGTGGCGCCCACTATGGTAACCGATTTCACTTTTTCAGTCCAAAAGTGGTTGCAAGTGACCGAACTGCGAGATCTGTCTGTTCGCGCTTCATGACGAGTGCAATCCTCACCTCAGACGTATACACAGCGTCTATGTGGACATGGTCTTTTGACAGTACCGAAAACACGGTAGACAGAATATGACTGTCGCTGCCAATGCCCGAGCCTATGACGGAAAGCTGTCCAACGTCCTTTCTGCAGATTATCTGCTTGATTGTGAGCCGCTTCGAGAGATTCTCGATGAGCGACAGAGCGCAGTCACAATCGTCTTCGCTTATGATGAAAGAGAGATCGCACGCCTCATCGCCCGCTCCGTGGAAGAAGAATCTGACAGGGATGTTGTGTTCAGCGAGAATCGAAATTATCTGTTCGAGAAAACCGGAAGTCCGGGACACTCCCAGGAGCGTCACCATAGCGATCTTCTCATCGACCGCCATTCCCTTCACCGATGGCTTCTCGATTGCCTGTTGTTCCTCTATCACGGTACCGACCTCCCCATTTAAGGATCGTACTCTTATCACGATCTTGTTTCTTTCCGCGATCTCCACAGCTCTTGGATGGACAACACCGGCTCCCAGAGCCGCGAGTTCAACCATTTCCGTATACGAAATCCTCTCTATCTTCTTTGAATCGTGCACCAAGTGCGGATCTACAGAGTAGATGCCACCGACTTCCTTGTAGAGCTCACACTCATTCGAACCCAAAGACTTGCTCAAGGCGACGGCGGTGATGTCGGAACCACCTCTGCCGAGTGTGGTGATCTCTCTGTTTTCACTCACACCTTGAAAACCAGCAACTACCACGATCTTGCCCTTCGCCAGCTCGTCTCTTATTCTGACCGGCGTGACTCTGACGATTCTTGCTCTTGTGTGATGTGGGTCAGTAATGATGCCCGATTGTGAGCCGGTAAAGGATATCGCGTCGAAACCGAGTGAATGTATCGCCATGGAGAGCAGAGAGATGCTGATTCTTTCCCCGGCGGTGAGAAGCATATCCAGTTCTCTTATCGGTGGGGTGGGGGTGATCTGTCTGGCAAGGTTGAAGAGCTGATTTGTGGTGTCTCCCATTGCTGAGACGACACAGACGATTTCCTGTCCACTGCGTTTGTCCTGAACTACTGTCTCTGCTACTTGCTTGATTCGTTCGGTGTTCTGAAGGAGCTTTCCGCCGAATTTTTTGACCACAACCCTCACAAGAGAGTATAGAAACGCCATGGAGAATGTCAACTTCCGCTGTATTCCGCCATTCGGTGCTATGCCAGAGAGACGTCAATTCTCGTACGCACCTGTGAGGGACGTGTGGAGCCAGGCGGCGATGCCCGTGGGAGACCTAAAACCCTATAGCTGTCCCACTGAGTAGTGGCATCCATGTGTGCTACCAGATGGCCGAACCGCGATTGACAAAGAACACATACTTTGTTAGGGTAGACGCGATGAGTGGCGAAACCGGGAAATGGAGGTTGCTATGCCTAGAATAAAGCAGGTTGACCGGAATGAAGTTGATGCATGGACGAGGAAGTTATTGGGTAAGGTGGAGGAGAGTCTCGGATTGGTGCCGAACATGTTTCGATGCATGGGGAACTCGGATGTGACCCTGGATGGATTCCTCGGTCTTAACGCAAGTCTCAGTGCGGGCAGACTAGGGGGAAAGAACATCAAACGTGTAATCCTTGCCACATCCGAGTTGAATGGTTGTGAGTACTGTGCATCAGCGCATACGCAGATGGCGAAGGATGCAGGCCTTCTCACTGATGAGGAGTGCGTAAACGCAAGGAAATGTGTAGGTTCAGACGAGAAGTCGCAGGCTATGCTTAGCTTCGTAAAGCGGGTATTGGAGACGAAGGGCAAGGTGAGTGATCAGGATATTAAGGTGCTGGCGCAGAAAGGATTCACCGACGGAGAAATCGTGGAGATACTGGCGACTATGGCCCTTGCCACCCTGGCAAACTACGTGAGCAACGTGGGAGAACCAGAACTCGATTTTCCCAGCGCTCCCGCGCTCTCATAGACACTGATCGTAAGAAAACCACCTTTGCGAATGGAGCTTTAGAGGCATTCTAAGAGAGTGTCTTCTCTGAGAAGATTCTTCATAGCGAGGATATCTCGGTAAAGAGGTCTGTCAGCATCCAGGAACGGTACCAAATTCCTGATGGCATGATGTGCTTTTTCCAATGGTCTACTCGACCTGAGCGGCCTCAAGAGATCGAGAGCCTGTGCTGCACACAGAAACTCCACGGCAAGCGCAGTCTCCAGGTTTTCCCTTATCTTCCACGCCTTGAGCGCAGCCGTGTAGCTCATCGATACGTGATCCTCCTGCTCACCTGATGTCGGCAGCGAGTCCACGGACGCTGGGTGTGAGAGCACCTTGTTCTCTCCCAAGGCAGCGACGGACGTGAGGTGGGCGGTCATGAACCCGGAGTGGAGACCGCTCTTTCTCGTGAGAAATGGCGGCAGTCCACTCAGAGACGCATCGAGGAGTCTTGCGACTCTTCGCTCTGAGATGCTCGCGAGCTCCGACAATGCAATCGAAAGCGCGTCAGCTGCCAATGCAAGAGGTTCTCCGTGGAAGTTTCCACCAGAGAGAATCTCATCATCTTCCCAGAAGACGAGCGGATTATCAGTTGCGGAGTTGATCTCTGCCTCCACGACTGACCTCACATAACGGACAAGATCACGACATGCACCATGCACCTGGGGAATACATCGCAGACTGTAGGCATCCTGCACTTTTTTACATCCGCGATGTGACTCTCTTATTTGACTTCCCTTCAGCAATTTCGAAAGCCTTTTCGCAACCCGAACTTGGCCAGGGTGAGGTCTTACGGCGTGGATGCGGCGATCAAAAGCTGCAGGACTGCCACGCAGTGCATCCACACTCATGGCACCAGCCAGTTCAGCGAGGTCACAGAGGCGCTCTGCATCGAGCAGGGCAAGCGTCATGATCCCCAATGTCGCCTGAGTTCCATTCACCAGGCTGAGACCCTCCTTGGCAGCGAGCGAGAGAGGTTTCAGGGCAATCTTCTTGAGCGCGCTCTGAGTTCTCCGCACCATCCCTCTGTACTCGACTTCACCCTCACCTATGAGGACGAGGGCCACGTGAGCCAGAGGTGCCAGGTCACCCGAGGCTCCTACCGAGCCGACTTCGGGAACTCGCGGGTGTATTCTGTGGTTCAGCAGATCAATGAGGAACTGGATCACTTCTGCTCTCACGCCTGAGTACCCCTTTGCAAGAGTATTGGCCCGGAGTAAAACCACGGCACGGGTCACATCCTGAGGCAGGAATGGGCCGACACCTGTGGAATGACTGAGGACAATGTTTCTCTGCAGCTCGGCCGCCTGATTGGCCGAAATTCTCGTGGTTGCTAGCTTTCCGACTCCAGTCGTAATACCGTACAGAGGAATTTCTTCGCGCAGCTTTCGTTCAACGGCCTGTCGAGACTTCCTTATTCTGAGAAGTTGAGAACGCCGCAGGGAGACGCGTGCCGATCTTCTCGCAACATCCTTGATCTGCGTGAGTGTAAGGCTTTGGCCATCGAGGAATATAGTCATGGATCAGGTGCGAAAGAGATCTTCGAGGTTCTTGATGACACAATATGCGCCGCACATGCTGCAGGCCTTTCTTGACTTGGATGGACTTCTCTCCCTTATACGTTTCGCCTTCACTGGATCGATTGATAGCTTCACCATGCCATCCCAGTCGAGCTTTTTCCTAAGTCTTGACAGTCTCTCATCCCAATCAGCGGATTTGTTGACTCCCTTGGCGATGTCAGCCGCGTGTGCTGCGATCCGGAGGGCGATCACACCTTCTTTCACATCCTCAACTCCGGGAAGCGAGAGATGCTCTGTCGGCGTCACATAGCAGAGGAAATCGGCTCCGGATGCAGCTGCTATTGCCCCACCGATTGCAGCGGAAATGTGGTCATAACCCGGTGAGATGTCAGTGACCAGTGGACCGAGTACATAGAAAGGCGCTCCTTTGCAGAGCGTCTTCTCCATCAGCACATTCGATTCGATCTGATTCATTGGCACATGGCCGGGGCCCTCAACAATCGCCTGAACACCAGCCTGCCTTGCTCTGTCAACAAGTTCACCTATTACGATCAATTCCTGAATCTGCGGACGATCACTCGCGTCGGCGAGGGAACCCGGTCGAAGGCCATCTCCAAGAGAAAGGGTGACGGCGTACGTCTTCGCGATCTCCAATAGTCTGTCGTAGTATTCATATAGGGGGTTCTCTCTGTTGTTGTACAACATCCATTCAATAAGAAACCTTCCACCCCGGCTCACGACCTCGGTTATTCTCCTCTGGTTTCTCAGTTTCTCCACGCATTGCGTGGTAACTCCACAGTGTACCGTGATGAAGTCGACTCCATCCTTGGCGTGTCTCTCAATGACACCGAAGAGATGGTCGACCTTCATATCAACGATCGACCGCTTCATGGCCACGTTCTCTACGCAGGCCTGATAGATTGGAACGGTCCCTACGGGTACTTTCGCCTCTGTGAGAATAGCATTCCGTATTTCGTCCAGGTCGCCAGCTGTGGAAAGGTCCATTATCGTGTCGGCACCGGCGTCTTCAGCCGCGCGCAGTTTCTTCAGTTCCGTCTTCAGATTGAAGGAATCAGGGGAAGTTCCGATGTTCGCGTTCACTTTGGTTCTCAATCCTCTGCCTATGCCAATGGGCCGTCTCAGCTTCTTTCGTCTGTTCTTTGGAACCACTATTTCTCCAGTGGCCAGGCCCTTGAGCAGAAACTCCAATTCTACTCCCTCCTGCCTGGCGATTCTTCTCAGTATTGCCTTATTCACCTTGCCCTCCAAAGAACATTAAACGAAATATATCGACCATAGTCAAGCACATGAAATAGCTTCAAGTTTCGGAAGTATCGGGCTCTGTCGGACCGAGGAGGACACTGTCCAGAGGCCATAGAAGCGGAGTAGAGTGAACGAGGAGTGAAACCTTGACAAATCTCTTAAGCTTTTTAACTTTTATAAACTCCTATGGAGGGGGAATGGTCTTTGGAGCAACGTCCATATTTGAAGAAGAGTTTTGGGCGATACACGAAAGCTTAGGCAGGTTGCTCAGGAGCACGAATGCAAATACTGTTCTGCTCATAGATAAGGCGGGACAGCTCATCACGAGCGCCGGGAACACAACGGATCTGGATCTTTCTTCATTTTCCTCTCTCTCCGCTGCAGACTACGCCGCGACGAGTCAACTTGCATCCCTGGTGGGCGAGAGGGAATTCTCGACGATCTTCCATCAGGGTGAGCGCGAGAACATCTACATATCAGTGGTCGGCCAAAAGGTCATTCTGGCTGTTGTCTTTGACTCCAGCAGTACTCTCGGACTGGTGCGTGTGAGGGTACGACAGGCAGCCGAGGAGCTGACCAAGATATTCAGCCGAATATTCAATAAGGTAGAGGAACAGTCGAGAGAGCCTTACCTCGATGAGAGCTTCACGAAAGAGGCTGAGGACGAATTAGACAGACTGCTGGGCTAGCGTTCGTATGGCTTTGATCAACTACGCCTCCAGGGAGATAAACTGCAAGATAGTCTATTACGGCCCCGGGCTCGGTGGCAAGACTACATGCCTCAGATACATATATCGAAAGGTAAACCCAAGCGTCAGAGGTAAACTCATCTCACTCGCCACAGAACTGGATAGAACCCTCTTCTTTGACTTCCTCCCAATGGATCTGGGGAATGTGAGGGGGTTCAAATTGCGATTTCACCTCTACACCGTCCCTGGTCAGATCTTCTACAACGCGAGTCGGAGATTGATACTCAAAGGTGTTGATGGGCTCATCTTTGTGGCAGATTCACAGATAGAGCGAATGGAAGAGAACACAGAAAGCATGGAGAATCTCCATCAGAATCTTTCCATGTACAGCCTCGAACTAACCAATATTCCTCTGGTCTTCCAGTACAACAAAAGAGATCTTCCTAACATCGTTTCAGTGGAAGAGCTTGAAGTTGCTCTCAACCCATACAAAGCCCCGTATTTCGAATCTGTAGCTCCCCAGGGAATAGGAGTATTCGAGAGTCTTAAGGAAGCAGGAAAGAAGGTATTAAGAAGGCTCCGTTAGCGTGCGTATGGCTCGATCGAATCACCCTGAGTAGCCTTTGGTCCTGATTCTCCATCCTGCACGTGGTGCCTGACGGGAGGCGTCCAGAGGGCAATCGATTTCATTGAGTGTGTCGATTTGTCAGTCAGTGAAGGTCCTCCACAGCCGCCGGTGGGCTGGGTTGAGGTTGTATACAAAATTTGGCAGTGATTGCGTAGATGACCAAGGGGCATTTCTTCCGTCGGCTTCAAAACTTCACATCCATTATGAGAATCAAGCGATATTGCGCTCTGTTTTAGAGTGAGTCACACCGGCGCTGGTAGGCCGAGTGGCC
>Ga0111225_1020_pt1 | contig 18892 bp, 17 predicted proteins | sample DeeMarSWOR152_54_FD_80389 | JGI IMG/M metagenome (GOLD analysis project Ga0111225, IMG submission 80389) | candidate division TA06 bacterium DG_26
ATCCGCGGGACAAACCGATGAAGATGATCCCAAGGCTCATCCCAACTGCCCAGAGAATGGCGATCGATGTGTCTTCAGGGTGCTTTGACTTCTTGGTAATAGTCCCTATGCCCAGACTCGTCAGTACGCCAAAGAGGAGTGCACCCCATGTAGGGTTCATCCTGAGAAGGTATCCGAGTCCCACTCCCCCGAAGGAAGCGTGAGCGATCCCACCGCAGATAGAAACGATCCGCTTGCTGACCACGAGGCTTCCGATGATCCCGCAGGAAATACTGGCCAGTGCACCTGCGAGGAGCGCATTCCTTACGAATTCATATTTGAGGATTGCCATCCTGGTCGTGCTTCCTCAATACGCGGTGGGGTACGCCATGTGCGATGATGTCGACAGGGCATCCGTAGACCCTTTCGAGGTTCTTCAGGGCCAACTCCTTGTCATCGTGACAAAAGATGCGTTTGTTCAGACACGCGATACTGTCCACATGTTGGGACACAACTCCCACATCATGAGAAATCAAGATTATGGCCATATCGTGTTTGAGCCGTTTCAGGAGTTCGTAAATCTCAAATTCAAGGCAGATGTCTATGCCTGTGAGAGGCTCGTCGAGAATGAGAAGACCGGGACTGCCCATGAGTGCTCGTGCCAGCAAGACCCTTTGCCTCTGTCCGGTGGACAGTGCACCGATCTGCCTGTCCTTGAACTCACCCATTTCCACCGTATCCAAGGCCTTCAATGCGGCCTGGATATCCTTTCCTCCGTATCTTCTCATGAGTCCTCTTCCTGACAGTCTCCCCATCAGCACCACTTCAAGAACGGTGATAGGAAAAGTGATATCGTAGAGAGAATGTTGCGGCACATATCCTATGTGTTCGCCAACTTCGTGGGGGTCTCTTCCGAAGACTCGCACAGTGCCCCTCGTGGGCTCGAGAAGGCCCAAGACGAGCTTGACCAGGGTCGTCTTGCCCGCTCCGTTCGGACCTAATATTCCCAGAAACGTGTGAGCCGAGACAGACAGGCTTACATCTTCCAAGACTGTGGTGTCATCGTACGAGAACCAGACATTGTCTATTTTTACGACATCACTCATTGCTTCTCCTGATTCGGTCAGCGACCGCCAACAGACTTTCTATATAATGCTCCGCCAGGGGATCAGCGTATACAATCCTACCCTCTATCTCATCTGCAATGACCCTCGCAATCTCAGGGTTGCTCTGTGGAGATACCAAAATGGTCGTGATGTTGTGTTCGCGTGCTGTCTCTATTACCTTGGCTACGTGTTTGGGAGAGGGTTCCTTCCCCTCCACCTCGATGGCAATCTGGGTGAGGTTGTAGTCATGCGCAAAATAGCCCCATGCAGGGTGAGAGACGATGAACAACTTTGTTGGTACGCTGGACAATACCTCCCGGATCTTTCGATCGAGAAGCTCCAACTCTGTGAGGTATTGGTCTGCGTTGAGACTGTATATCTCAGCATTCTCCGCATCGACCTGAATGAGGCAGTCTCTGATGTTCTTGACTATGACTCCCGCGTTCTTGGGAGAAAGCCACACATGGGGGTCCTTTCCTTGGTAGTCGTACGCCTCATCGTCTTGTGTCCGATGCTCATCCTCTTCGCGATGCGTGGTATGATTCCCTTCTGTCATCTCCAGTAGTTCGAGACCATCCGAGCCATTGCAGACAACGATGTTTCTATTCAATGCGATAATCTTCTCCATCCATGCGAGTTCGAATTCAACCCCCGAGCCAACTTTCACATACATCATTGCGTCGCTCACGTCCTTGAGTTGACCGGGAGTCGGTTCGTAGGTATGCGGATTCGCACCGGGAGAAATGAGTACATCCACTTCGACGAGTTCGCCGCCCACCGTTTCGATAAAATGTTTGAAGGGCAATATCGTCGTCGTAATGTTGATTCCTGAACCAGCAGCAGCGGAAGACAGGAAAACTGCCACTGTCAAAGAGAGAAACACCTTACGAAACAATGTCAGCTTCATAAGCGAAGGCCTCCTAGTTTTCATGCCACCCAATGAGCGGCGAGATCTGGAGTCTGTGGCGCGAGTAGCCAGAAACGCAGAATGAAGTCGTCTTCTCGTTCAAAGGCCTTAATAGGTTGGCCTCGGGCTCCCTACTCTTCAGTGATTGAATCTACGATCTCTCTCCAGATCATGAGTGCCTGTTCTTCTTTCTCCCTCGCCTTCTTCAGTCGGGCCATCTCCTCTTCGCGCATCTTTGAGGACCACTCATCACGCTTCATCATATTGAATCCGTACGCCACGACATCTTCGGTCGGCTTCAGGAGTTCTGATTCTGCACGATAGAGCTCTGCCAATCCCTTGAGTTTCTCAGACAACTCGGGAAACTCGCCGGCTACGCGGTCAAGATACTCCGCTGCAAGGTCTCGATCGTGCACCAGTCTGTCGTAGATCCACGCATTCGCGGTCATTCTCTCAGCGTACTGCGCACTATCCATTACGGCGAAATCGTCGGTGCGCAGGTGTTCTATCCACGTGTCAAGGGCTGCGAGTCCAGAGGTGTATTCTCCATATACGGGGGTGGTCAGGTTTTCGAGTGCAACTGCAAAAGACCGTTTGTAGTTCTCTTTGTCGGAAGGCATATCCTTCTTGGCATCGATGAGGTAGACTGCCCAAGGGAGTCTCTCTCCGAGATCATACCCTTCTCTCCTATCGTAATACGTGCGGCACACCAGTTCCATCCCAGCATCCTGGTAGCCGGTGATGATGCCCCATTCTGCCACATCGATGAGATGTATCGCAATCACGGGCATGCCCTTGTCGATACTCGCCACGATCTCCTTCCTCAACTCTCCGTACCCTGCTGTGTCATCCTCTTGTACCTGTTTGGAACGATACTCCAGGCCAAGAGCGTGGAGCGCCAACTCGCCGGAATTGTACCCACAGGTCGGATCGGGTGAACTGGGACACCAGGACTTGTAGAAGTGAAGACGAAACGGCGCAGCAGATACACCGTTGATGTACACGTAATCTCTGTCGATGCCAAGATGATTGGCAATCGCCTCGAGAGCTGCGAAGAAGGAGTTGAACTTGCCCGTTGACCAGCTCAGTTTTGGGATATCGTGAATCACCACTGCATCTTCCTTGTATTGAATCTCGGGCAGCATCTCGTTCAGATACACTCCCATCTGTCCGGCAGGGAGTCTTAACTCAATCCTCTCGTTCTCCCTCAGAACCACTACCCATACGGAGTCGGTCTTCACCGCGTCCTTCAGCCGGAACAAGTCTTTCAATGCGGGAGTGGGGACACCGTCGTATTCGAGGAATATATCACCTGGCCTGATCCCGGCTACCTCAGCGGGTGATTCAGGTTCCACGTTCTGCACGACGAGTCTGACTGATTCGGTGGTTTCCCCTGTGCTATGGCCGCCGGCGAAGAGAGTGACTCCCACCAACGCCAGAAGTGCGACGACCTTCACTTTCATACAGCCTCCTTTTCCTCAATTCACAAAAATCTCGGGCAGTTGACGACCTGATGCAGCACATCACAATAATACTCACCGGGGGGTGAAGGTCAAGTATTTCTGGCGAAATTCTGACGGCGATACCCACAGAAGACTCCGGCCAGGTGGTTCTTTGTATCTCTGGATTTCCTCTATCGCCTGTCGCGCCGGCTCTTTGCAGTTCCTTTCTTCGGTGTCTCTGACGCCTTTTTGATACTCAGGACCTCCTGACGCTTGACACCCTTCAGGTCGCGTATCGCGTAAAGGGTAATGGTCGAGGGTACGCCCTTCCTGCGGAGTTCTTTGATATAGGAGAGGATGCGCCCCGGAGCAGACCGGAGGTTGTCCTTAAGCGCCCACCCGACTCCTTTCTGCACTATGTCCTCCGGATCCCATATGAGATTGTCACACAGCCGGAGAACCTCATCGGTGAAAACGCCCGACTCTCCTACTTTTCGCGTGAAGGAAACAACACTCGCCCTCCGTTTCCATCGGACGGGAGAATGGTTCCAATCCTCAAGGAGTGCAATGGTGTCCCTTGGATGGTTTGCGAGCAGAACTCTCACGACGTCTGAACAGAAGTGGTCGACGTGTGACCAGCTCCGGAAGTGGTCGAGCAGACGACTGAGATAGTCAAAATGAGCGGGATTGAGCTCCTGCGCGCTCAGAGCCAGCACGCTGATTCCTATATGCCCTAGCTCGCCGATGTGTTGGGCGAGAAGGTTGGAGGCAAGGTCACACCTGTGCTGAAGGGAAAGTCTCAGAATCTGTGGGCGGAATTCCTTCCATGTCTTCTCCATCGCTGCCACATAGAGATGGTACGAGACGTACTCGTCGTGCCGGTGAAACCTGCGCTCCGGCTCCGGTTTCCGAAAGCGTGCGGCCACCTTGATCGCGTGGTGAATATCAGAAAGGAGCCTATCGGTCGACTCATGCTTCATCGTCTCCTCCTATTCACTCAAGGTCAAAAAGTACAATCGTCTTCGCGAATGTTCGATGCTCGATCATTGCTCTATGCATCCTCCAAGGCCATATCTCGACGAACGAGTAAGGCCTCTCTTCTACAACTGCCCGGTCAGCTTGGTAGAGAGCATATAGATCGGGACATCATCCTGACTGAAGGTGGATTCGCCGTCGAATTGTATGTAGAGAAACCTGAAGAGGTTAAGATTCAATCCTACCCCGGGAGTCAGCGTGTGAATGATGCCATTCACGTCCTCTCTTTTTCGTGCACCACCCACATTGAACCTGACGAATGAGTCTGAGTGCAACCTGAAAAGGAGTTCCGCGTTCGTCTTCAACTCGGATGTCGTGGTGTATAGTCTTCCATAATCATCTCGACTCATCCAGTAATTCGTTGTCAGCTTGGTCCGCAGCGATGTGGACCACGGCATATTCCACTCGAAGTATGTGTTTCGAGAGGTTTGAATCGGATAACTCTCGCTTCTTCTCTGATCCAATGAAATGGTGAAGATCCCCAGAATTCTCGGTTCGTACTCGATTCTCAGTTCATCTCTCAGAGTCGGTCGCAAGTCTGGCATCCCGTAGTAAGCAAGGCCACTCTCGTTGAGCGTTCGCTTCAGCCACACTGAGAAGTTGGAATAAGGCGTCAGTTGAATCAAACCGTAGTAGCTGTGCAGGTTGTCAATGCTCGATACGGGGACATCTTCCAGTGGTTTGAAAATCAGCCGTGGTCTTCGGTACTCTGCGGGAAGGTCATTGACATATTCTGCGAAGCTTCGTCCCAAACCAAGAGAGATGTTGATGATACTCAGCTCTCGTTGCCATCTGCCGGGAGCTATGCTGAGGTTATTGTAGAGATAGTGATTCAACACGAGGTCTTCGGATTGTCCTACGAAAAAGGTGGTTGCCGCGAGATCATAGGTACCCACGTAGTAGATACCGGGAATGAGGTCTGCATTCAACGTACCCTTGATTTCTTCTTCACACTTCTCCATGACATCATTCGTCTTGAACTCATTGTAGCGGAAGTATATGTTACCGTGAATCAGGACCGGGAAGGAGAAATTGGCGTCTACAATGTACTCATCTATCTTGCTACGCTCTTCTTGATCTGTCTGTGCCCTGATATTGCGGAGGACAGAATTCAACTTCACCTTCGAACGAAACACCTCAAGGTCATAGTTCACGTTCAGCGTGACTCTGTTCTTGCGGTAGTCTGGGAGAACGTCTCTGCCCACAAGCAGATGACCATTGGGAAGGCGTGGGTTCAGATAGTTCAGCCTACCATACGCGTGTTGAGTGATGTTTCGATTGCTGAGAGAGTCCGCGAGGTACTCTCTTTCGAGCCCGGCGTCAAACCTGACATGGGAGTGAGGCTCAACGCTGGCAGAGATGAGACCGCGATGTTCGAGTCTACCATATTTCCTCTCATTTGCTCCGAATGCTTCGAAGTCACCTGTGTAACCACGGTATTCTGTGTTCACGCTGAACATACCATAATTCGCGACGAGCGAGTGCCCCTGTGCCCATTCGTTTTCATTATTCAGAGCGAGCTGGGATGTGAACCTCATACGTTGGTCTGCATCAGAACTTCTCTGGTATCTCGTGGAGAGATGAAGTATGCGTTCGTCCTCGAAGGAAGAGAACCCAGGTGCAATGGTGAGATCGTTGCCGATGCCAAAACTTGGCTGTACAGCGTAGAATTGATCCTCTCTCTCCCTCTCTAGAGACGAATAGATCACCTCTACTTCGCTGAAATCCGATACCATATGCTCGGTGAGAAAGAGCAGGATGCCAGATGTGTAATCGAGGATGTAGTGGGTGCCTCTCTGCATCAGTTCTCCGTCAACGTGTACTTTCTCGCTTCCCCTGGCTACCGGCTTGCACGAGAGGTAGTAGAAGACCGTTTCTGAAACGAATCGTATGTCCAGGGTATATACGTGAATTCCTTCATTGTAAACCTCATCGGGAAAGGGTCTTCGATCGGGAAAACGGAGTTGTCCAAGGTTGTAATCAAGGAATTCTGGATCCACTTGATTGTCACCGTCCATGTCAAGCCCGAATTCACTGAGTGGATGTGTGTTTCCTAACGAATCGCTCACCGCGAGGCTGAACGAATTCGGGAGTATGCGAGGCCCCACGCAATAGATATTCGTGAGCGCATGTTCCCTCACAGCATCAGACTGGATGATGATCTCACTGCCATCAAGCCAAAGCACGATCACGTCAGAGTCGCCTCTGGCAGCGGCGAAGTGAATGATGCCCCGTGTCCAGTCGACCGAATAATCGATGCCGTGTATGAGAGGATCGAAATCACCAGTGATACCAGCAATGGAGAACTCAGTTCTCGTATCAATCCTGTTACTCGAAGGATGACAATCGTCGACGAATACGGTGTCAATACCCTTTCTCATCATGCGAGGTTCTGAATAGACGAGGTAGAAAGTGTTCTTGCTGTACTGGGTATCGAAAAGCGTGGTGCGCTTCTCAGTCGATCGTCCAGTGAAGAAATCACTCCTGCATCTCGATTTCAGCTCGCCACCCTGCAGATCGATACCACTTGTTCCTCTTCTCAACTTCGCGTTGGCCCCGAAGGTGGAAAACTGAGGAATGAGGTCGAATTCGAAATACTCCGATTCGAGATAACCTCCCTGTGCACGGTGGAGGGGATCTTCATTCACTCCTCGATAGGCGAATCCGTACATTGGATAGGTCTTGTCAGTATCATCGTAGTAAAAAGAGGTCAATCTGCCGCTCGTGTGTTCAGCGAGCAGTTTCAGATTGATATTCTCATAATCAGTTCTTGTGTGCACGGAATTCGATAGCGTTCGGGACTCCGAGTAGTACGCTCTGCCTATGAGTTTCACGTCTGTATCCGGTATCAAGCGAGCGTGGGCACCTGCCTCATCCAGGTAGACGAGGCTCACCTTCCGTCCTTCGGGTGGAGTCAGTCTTTCCACCCTCCATATTCCTGTCTCCCGGTTCAGAAATTCTATGTTGCGGCGATTCACTGCGAAGACGTACTTCGCATCCTGATACACATCGATCAGTGAGTCTACTTCAAGCCCGCTGCTTCTATTAAACCTCCTTCTGGTTCTCTCATTTGAGTTGTACATGAGCAACCCGTCATCCATGGCAAAGAGTAGCTCCTGGCCGTCGGCGAAGATTCCATTTACGGCGTCGAGGTCTTCAACATCTCTGAAGAGAGCCCAGTGGTCCGCGGTCGGCTCATACAGGTACACCTGACGTTCGCTCACCACAAAGAGTGAGTCCCCCACATTCGCATAGTCATCAATCTCAAGGCTCTCATATGTCGACCAACTCTCAACATCTCTGTTGTATGCGACGAAATAGTCATGTGAGATGAACCAGACTCTGTGCGGAGTGGCAATGATACGGACATACGGATCATCCGGAGCGCCAGGCACCCGTTCAATCCTTTCGAAGTCCTGGTGGTACCGAAGTACTCCGGAGTCTGTAGCACACCACACATAGCCCTGTTCTGAGAACAGATCGTTTACCTTCATGTCTGACATCTGCTCCCATAGCTCGGTGTATTTGTGAAATCGTTTGAGCCCGAAGTATCCGCCTATCCACACATATTGCTCGTCAAACGCGATTCCTTCTGCGACTTCCTCGCTGTCATAGGTCTGCCAATCGTTGATCCTCACGTCCGCTGAAGCAAGTCCGCCACGTGTAGCTACCCAGAGGATACCTTCATCCAGAGCGATGATGTGTGCTTGATTGCGAGGCAACCCTGCAGCCTGAGTGAACTTGGTCCACTTCTCTGAATATCTATCGAAACTGTAGATTCCGAATTGGGTCGAGATGAAGAGGTACTCCGAGGCATACACGTCATTGGCACCGTCAAGGATGATTGGCTGAGATTCGATCTGTTTTTGACTTATGCCAATGATGAATAGTAAAAGCGGAATCAATTGTCGTCCTGTATGAAACCTGATGGAATGTCTTCAGGCTTTTCTTCGCAGGCACGCAACTTCACCTTCTCCTCAGTGATGTAAGAGCCAGTGCGCTTTCGCTCTTCTCCCTTTGAGAAAACCTGTATCGCGGCTGCTCCCTCTACTGGGCAGCGGGATTCACATATTCCGCAACCAGTACAGATTCTCTCGTCGACGAACGGCCTCAACAAGGTAGTTCCCTGAATGGTTTCACTGAATGAGCTTATTGCATTGTACTGACAAACTTCGTCACATATGAGACAGACCATGTTCTGCTCCCAGGCGATACACCTGTGCCTATCGATGACTGCGGTTCCGATTTTTGCGAAGGTCTTCTCCCGAAGCGACAGCGTCCTGATCGCTGATGTTGGACATACTCGACCGCACATGTTGCAGTTCTTCTCGCAACCTCCAATTCGTGGCACAAGCCTGGGAGTCCAAATCCCGTTTATGCCTGCCTCGAGAATGCACGGCTGAAGGCCGTTCGTGGGGCACACCTTCATGCACTTACCGCAGTGCAGACAGAGGTTGAGAAAATCCGCTTCGGGAACGGCACCAGGGGGGCGTATGAGACGTCCATGAAGCCTCTGCTGCAGCAGCGGGCGAAGGGAGGCGAAGACAAGACCCGCGCCGAATGCCATGATCCAATGACGTTTCTTCGCGTCGAAAGGCACAAGGGATAGGTGCAGTCCATATGTGATGGCATGGCGAGGACACTCGTACCGGCATCGCAGGCAGTCGATACACTCGGCTGGATTGATGAGGTTTCTGCTTGAGTCTATCGCTCCGGTAGGACAGATGGTCTCGCAGATGCCACAACTGCACTGTTCTTGAAACGAGAATCTGAACGGGGATAGTCTGGAAAGAAGGCCGAGGAGGCCACCGAGCGGGCACAGGTTGCGGCACCAGAATCGAGGTGCAAGGAATCCAGACCCGAGGATGAGAGCGAAAACTCCGAAGGCGACCAGCGTCTCGGTATAGACCATGGGACTCAGGTCGGTGAAGAGGCCGAACAGATATGTGAAGACCGGGTAGAATACGAGAGTAAGAGAGCGTTCGAAGATGACGAGGGGATCAAAGAAGTGGAGAAAGGAGACCCCAAGAACAGCCGATACCAAGAGAAACAGAAGAAGGAAGTATTTCCAGTTTCTGACGGACCTGCGTAATCTCGTCTTGTGGCGGGTAATCCCGTCACATATATCGAGGGTGGTGCCCAGGGGGCAGACAAACCCGCAGAAGAACCGGCCGAAGACGAAGGTGATGGCGATGACCGAGATGGAGAGGAGCGCGGCGTTGATGAGCGTACGGTGAGTGATGCTCGTGATGAGGAGAACGAGTGGGTCGAATCGGAACAGAATATCCTTCACTCTTGCCGGGCTCCCGTAGCGAGTCTGGACGAATAGGAAGACGAAAAATGCGAGGAAGGCGATCTGAACCAGCCACCTCAGAAGACGGTGTGGTCGTATGGCTGGAGCATTCACGTCTGGCATCGTCAGTGGAATCGCTAGACTTCCACCTCTCTTATTCGCATCCTCTCAGTGTCGATTTCGCCCAGCCCCAGTTCGGCAGCCGCGACGATGTACTTCACTCCCTTCCCGGTGAACGATTTGTTGTACCACTGGGTGATGCCTACCGTATAGGAATCGACCGCCACGACGTCTTGACCCGCTATCACTGCGTCCAGTGCGACGGTCTTGCCTGGCCCTCCTGGCCCGCCACTGGTGAGTACCCTTGTGGCATCGACCACGGTGAGATCTGGCTTCATCACGGTGGCCAGTTCTGCGATTGCTCTGTGCAGATTCTTCCGATGGAGGGAGCCCCGATCCCATATGAGCCCCATGAGATTCTTGATTCCTAGGCTGACTCCAGTTGCTGAATGGGATTTGGCTGTGGGCAGATTGATGAACTTGTTGACATTCTCGAGTATTTTTGCGACTTTGATCACCTGCAGTTCATTACCTCCAGTCACCTCCACTTCCGCGAATTGCCTTTCCTTGGTCAGCGTGAGGAGACTCACCTTTTTCTTGTCGATTATCGCTTCCTCGATCCCGCTTCTCTCAGTACAGAGTTTTGGGTCCTGTATGGTGTGGTCGACGATCATCACCTTTGAAGCCCCAGCCTCAAGACAGAGTCTGACGACCTGTCGGGTGACTTCAGCACTTGTAGTGGCACCACATGTGGAGTTCGCGGCAAAAGAGATGTTCGGTTTGATACACACACTGTCGCCTTCTTGAATGAACGTGTCGATACCACCCACCAGGTCTATCGCTGCCTTCGCAAGCTTCGATTTCTCTCCACGTGCAATCCCTATCACCGGAGCGACAGCTTCACCTGCGTGCAAAGGAAGAAGTGACTTCGGAAGCAGAGTGGTGAACGCCATGCCGGCACTGATTCTCAAGAAATCCCTTCTCGTGATTTCCATCACAGCACTGTCCGTTTCAGAGTGGGTTGTCCCCCGATTGCGGCAGACACGTTGAGGGCAAAGAGCTTTGCGACTTCCAGTGCGGCATCCGACTTGTCGTGTATCGTAATACACACATAGAACCTGTCATCCCGAAAATCCACTCTGTAGGCATACAGCGCACTCTCATCTATTCTCGCTTCGTCCCCTGCGCCATTGTCAGCCCAGGGTATCTCGGAACCAATCCCTACATCGTCATAGACATTCTTTGCATTCGTCGGATTACGCATGTCGAAAACTCTCAAATCCAGGTTGACCTGACTGCCTGCGATCTGGCCTGTATACGTCTGAAACGCGCATTTCGCGAAATCATTGTCGATATACACCTGACCCTCACCATTGATGAGTTGCCACAACTGGTTGGAGTTTTCCGCGATGTCCATAGCACCGCTCCTCACCCAACCACTTATCTCGTTATCCAGGGGCATGAGGTCGACGACGTCCTTCGGTCCACTATTCTGCTCGCGCTTCGCGCAGGAGATACAGAAGAACAACAGCCCAAAGATAAACGGATTCTTGATGGAGGTCACTAGTTCAGAACAGTTACCTTGCTGACGTGAGTGCTGCCATGGCCATGGAATCTCAAGAAATAGGTGCCGCTGGGCAGTCTTTTCTGCGTCCGATAGGGCAATCTATGGTCGCCGCGGGGGAGTTGTCCCTGAAAGACGCTCTCCTGAAGCCTCCCCGAGGAATCGACCAGATCGAGATATACGAACGATGTGTGAGATACCGAAAGTGTGATCGTGGTCTGTGTCCTGAATGGATTCGGGGAGACCGATAGGGCAGTGTTGCTTAATCTCGTGATGTGCGATTCCTCAATACCTGTTGGGTTACTGATTTCGACAAGATCTATCTCAGTCGTACCAAGATTGTACGGCGGCTCAGGCGCTGTAGTGATGTGGGGTGCGTTCACTGTGGAATACCCCAGGCGGGTGCGTTCCTCGTTGATTATGTTCTGGCCCTGTGAATCGCATGCCACTATGTCGGTGCTCATGATTACTTTCTTCGGATTACAGTTGGGTGCTCCACCCGGTCCACGGATGACAGAGCCCCACAAGGCATCGATGATCACGATTCTCTCCTTCTCGTGTGGCGTCACCACGTCACGCAGCTGTTGACAGAGTGAGGGAATACTCGGGTTGCAGGTCGTGTAGTGCAGTTGCCCGCCAGGAGGCTGGTCCACTGAACCGTAGTGATTCTTCATACCGAGAGTGACAATCGCGTCACCATGATTCTTGAGTACTGCTGCATTTATGAGGTAGTCGCTCATCTGACTCAGAATCATGCTTGGATATTTGGTATATGTTCCCCCTGAATAGTCCACGTCAAGTCTGCAGTCAGAGTCACGACCGACACCGGGATGGTTGGTGCCAAAACATCGTACCGTGTCGGGATCATCTTCATCATACACGGTGTAGCCTGCGTTCCTCAACTCAGAGTCCGTTCGATCCCATATTATGATGTTGTTTCTCTTGAAATGATGGCCGTTGAGTTCCATTTGGGCGAGACCATTGACAATGCAATTCACTAACTCTGGGTTTGTTGGAGTCAGGCTGTTTATGCAGTTCACCTTAATGCTTACCACGTTGTTCTGAGTAATCCCTGGAAACAGCGACTTCCACGCTTCCCCCACATCGTTCATTCCTGTGAGCGCCTTCACCGATTCGTCCATCATTATCTGAACGACCGACTCATTCACCGTATTTTCTGAAGTGGCGGTTTCATCAAAGCATTGAACCACAGTACTGGCCTGGAGGGGACCTTTCCCCACTGAGAAGGGAATTGCAGACCTCCCGATAATTGCTGCGGTGCCTGCACCGACGTATCTCAGAAACTCCCGACGCGATATCTGCCTCATCGCCGAACTCCAATCGTCACATAATACAGACAGAATCGCGTATGTCAAGGGATGGGGTTCGCTGTGAAGTTGGGCAAGTCCTTCTCGCGGACGATGGGCGCCAGGACGCCCGGGTGAGTTCTGTTTCCGGGATCGTGCTGAGAATTGTCATGCATCAACCGTTTCGAGGCCAGTGCGGTGGGATCGACGGAACAAGACCTGAGTCTTGACTTCTACGCTCATTTTGCGCTAAAAGTGAGACTGTGAAAGAGAACTCTGGTTCCTTGCGCCCTTCGTTTTCACGGCGTCGTGGAAATTCGGTAGACGGTTTCTGAACGCAGGTAGGAAGATGTGAGAAGGGGTGGGAATCAAAAGGTTCCGTGGGAACGAGGGAGGATCCGGAATCTGCTGATACTCGGTGGCGGAGGAAACGGGCCACTGCGGGGATGAAAGGTGTGAAATGACAGGTAGTGCCGGTTGGTGGTACCGTCTCGCTGCGAGAGGGAACAGTTGAACATGGATCATCGTGAGTTCTTCGAGAAAGCAGCACCGAGCTGGAATGAAATCTGTAGCCGGAGTTTCATCCTGATGAAGATCATCGGTGCCGCCGAGATTCAAGCAGGAGATAGGGTCCTCGACATTGGCAGCGGCACAGGTATTCTACTCCCCCTGCTTCAGAGGGAGGTGGGCGAGGAGCCGAAAGTAGTGGCTCTCGACATTGCGTTCAACATGCTCAAACTCGCAGCGCAAAGGCAGAATGCGATATTCCACTGGATTCAGGGGGATGCGCACGCACTCCCTCTCAAGGACGGCTCTCTTGACAAGGTTGTGTGCTACTCGTGCTTTCCGCACTTCTTGCGCAAGGTGAACGCCCTAGCCGAACTGGCACGATGCCTCAAAGAATCCGGGAGAATCTTGATCGCTCACTCACAAAGCAGGGAGGCGATAAACGCGATGCACAAGGAAATCGGCGGGGTGGTTGCGGATGACGTGATTCCTGAAGAGGCAGAAATGCGGAAGATCATGCGCGATGCGGGATTCACCAGCATCACCGTTCTCGATGAGAGAGACGTCTATCTGGCAGCAGGGATGAAAGAAGATGCAGGGATTGAAGGGGGCAGAACGGGGTAAGGATGTGACCGAGCGACTCGGGCAAGTCGCTGCTGGGATGTTCTTGACAAGAATTGGGTGGGTTGTTAGCCTGTCATGAAAGGGGGAGGTATGGTGAGAGAAGCGAGTGTCATTCTGTCGATCCTTCTGGTCTGGGGTCTCGGACTTACCCAGGAGACTCATGTGGTCGAGAAGGGAGAGACCCTGTGGCGAATATCATCAAATCGTCTTGAGGACCCGTTTCACTGGTGGCAAATCTATAAGGCGAACGTGGATCAGATTGAGGATCCACACTGGATTTACCCAGGTCAGAGATTTGTCATACCGCCTCTCGGGTATGAGGAGGCGGAGGTGATGGAGTGGTCTCTGGCGCACGGCCAAGCCGAGAGGGAGATGGGTCCGGGTGAAGCGGAAATGGTAGCCCCTGGTGAAGAGCCGGGAGTGCCCTCCCCTGAGGTCGAGATCTCCGCAGAGGAAACGGTCAGGGTCGGATTATGGAAGCAGCAAGTCCCGATTGTTCCTCCCTCTCTGGTGTATCGCGCAGGTTATGTCACAAGAGAACGTCCGGAATGGGCGCAGGTCGCTGCAGCAGTACAGACCGGTGTCAGGGAGATTCTGTTACATCATGAAGTTCTGGTGAAGAGGGGCATACAGGACGGCGTTCAGGAGGGAGACTTCCTCACCGTCGGGAGGATCGGAAAGGGAGTAAGGCACCCCCGAAGCGGGAAGGCACTTGGCAAGGTTTTCTATGTTGTAGGGACACTGCGAGTGACTGCGGTACAGGAGAATTCCTGTCGAGCGTTGGTAGAAGAGTGTTATGAATCGATCAAACTGGGAGATATTGTCATACCTTTCGAGGAACCGATTGTACCAACAGGCAAGGAGCTTGTCGAGACGGGACGGCAGGTTGAGGGAGTTATCGTGGCCAAATTCGCCGACGAATCGAAGCTGATGCCATCAGAAATTGTGTACATCGACAGAGGGAAGGAAGACGGAATTCATGCAGGCGATGTGTTCGAAGTCTACCGTATGGGGAAAAAGATGAGAGGTGTGCTGGATCCGACAAGGGTGGTGGGTGAATTGCAGGTCTTGAGAGTACGGGAGGAGACCTGTTCTGCTGTGATGACTTCAATCGACAATCGCCTCGATCTGCGGGTGGGTGAGCTCATACGACTTAGAAGAGAGGCAATGTAGAGTTCAAGAACAGGCATCTTACAATCAGTAACACATACAGTACTGTGAGTGTCCCAAATGTTGAGCGCTCACTCCTGATACCCTTAGACAGGTCAAAAGACGCACTATTCCCCGCATATCCCTTCAATTGAGGGAAGAAAGCAGGCACCGACTTCTTGTAACTTGTGTACGCAGCACCAAATCTCTTCTGGAGATATTCTTCTTCCGTTCGGATGATCGAGTAGTACTGAAGGAAGAAGAGAGGCAATAAAATCAAGACCAGGTAAGGCATGAACCCCCAGAAGCATATGAGCATTCCAACACTCAGGAGCAAATTGCCTGAATAGAGTGGATTGCGTGTGTATGCGTAGGGTCCCTGAGTCACCAGCTCATCACCTCCGACTTCGCGTGTCCTTGAACTCCCACCGACATAACCGGCACTCCAGACTCTTATCGATTCTCCGATGAACACAATGGCACTTCCGAGGATAATCTTGCCGATCGTGGGATCTGAACTGAGAAAGGCGATGACGATCAGGGGAATTGGTGTATAGCTTCTTAATCTAAAGAGGACTTCGCCCAGCCTTTCCGGCAATCTGCCTCCTGGTCTCCCTGATTTGCTCCTGTGTTCTGAGAGCGACCTCCAATGCTTGTCTCCCTTCCTTGCCTGACACCGCGGGATTCCTTCCACTTCTCATACTTTCGACAAAGGACTCCAGCTCAAGCTTGAGTGGCTCTTCCTCAACGGCCGCCACATCCATTTTCCTTATGGAAGGTTTTCCCTCCCTCACAATTCTCTCATACACCTCTGCATCCCTGTGCAGAAAGTCGACAGAAATGTACATATTGGACTGAAAGAATCGTATCTTCCTCAGCTTCTCTCTCGAGACTCTGCTCACCGTGAGGTTGGCGATACAGCCACTGCTCAGTTCCAGCCTGACGTTGGCGATGTCCTCTTCCTGGCTCAGCACGGGTATGCCGACAGCTTGTACCCGTTCTACCTCTGCTTCCGTGAAGTGCAGTACGATATCGATATCATGAATCATGAGATCGAGGACTACCGCGACATCAGTCCCCCGCTCCGTGTACGGTGCCAATCTATGGGACTCGATGAAGAGGGGATTCTTGATCAAACCTTCCACTGCCCGTATACCGGGATTGAATCTCTCTATGTGGCCTATCTGGAGTACGAGAGAATTCCTGGTTGCAATGCTGATGAGTTCGTCAGCTTCAGCGAGCGCAGCGGTGATCGGTTTCTCCAACAAACAGTGGACCCCTGCGCCCAAGACTTCCTTCGCAATCGGATAGTGGGATTCTGTAGGCACACATACACTCACACCATCTACTCTCCGAATCAATTCTTGAGGGTCTCGAAAGTACTGGGTGTTGTATTCTTCTGCTACTTCGAGTCCCCTCTGTTCATTGAGGTCGCTCACACCGATCAGCTGACATTCGGAAAGCGACGCATACACTCTGCCATGATGTCTGCCGAGCGCGCCTACTCCGATTACTCCTGTATTGACGACTTTCACAGTATGAAGTGGAGCAGAGCGGATTCGAACCGCCGACCTTCCCGCTGCGAACGGGATGCTCTCCCAACTGAGCTACTGCCCCAATTTCATGAGATTATGGGAAGGACGTGCAAAAAGTCAACACAAAAACTGGCTGCGGGGCCGTATTCACACCTGTGCGTGACCGATTTTCTCCTTGACACGTCTTCGGGAGAAGAAGAGAATTCGCTGAGATGTAGGAAGGAGGCTATAATGGAGTGTTATGTTACAAAAGAGGATCTCACCGCCAAGTGCGCTCGGTGGCTTGAGCATATCAACAGTTACAACGTACATCGTATGGAGTTGAACGTGCCGAAATGTGTTCTTCTCGTCATCGATATGCAGAATTTCTTTCTTCAGCCGAAGTCGCCTGCCTTTCTCTGCGCAGGATTGGCGATTCTGCCACGACTGAAAAGGTTCATACAGGTCTCTCGAAAGGCGAAGATTCCGATCGTATATACGTCACATGCGCACCATCCAGACCGAATCGATGCCGGAATACTTGAATGGTGGTGGAGCGAGATGTGCATCGAGGGAACGGAAGAGAGCAGAATACACGCTGAGGTAGCACCACGGGCTCATGAGAAAGTAATCTCCAAGCACCGCTATTCTGCCTTCTATAACACCGATCTGGAGACGATTCTCAGGTGTTGTGGCACAGAAGACGTGATTGTCTCGGGGGTTATGACGAACATATGCTGTGAGTCCACCACACGAGATGCATACTTCCGTGACTACAGGGTATTCTTCCTTGCGGACGGAACTGCCAGTAGCACGGAGGAGATGCATTGTGCGAGCCTTCTCAATCTTGCATATGGATTTGCCTACATAACGACGATCGAACAACTGACTCAGCAAGTGAGGGCTTGTCCTGAGAGAAAGGAAAGAGGGAGAGGCTGAGTTTCTCCCTTCAGAAGGATGCAGAAGCAGAGAGGCGGTAGGAGCCCCGGAGGTCCGGGTGCGAGAGGAAGGCGTAGTCGATTGAGTAGTTCCGATACTTGAATCCCAGCCCCGCGGTTAAGTCACCATAGTCAGACCCCAATCTCACTCCCAAGGTGTTACTGTACAGGTACTCGAAGCCCAATCTGAAATCGTCACTCACCTTCCCTACGGAGAACTGCGAAGTCTTTCTCCTTCCTTCGAATCGAATATCCTGGTCGATGCTGACCAGGAATGTACCTCGCAGTGGCCGAATCCAGTGGGAGGTACTGATTCCGAGTTTCAGTGTAGGGGTTATCTTCTCCCACGTCCCTGTGCTCCACGAGATGAATGTTGAGGTCGCGTCCTGAACGTTTACGCCAATACTGAGAGCTGGGATGGGCCTGTAGATGATCCCGAAGTCCGCTCCAGAACCGTACGCAGAATATTCCCCGATTTCTCTTCGTATGATTTTCAGATTCGCCCCCACTGAGATACGGTTGGAGAATGACCATCCGTAGGTGAGGAATAAGGCGAGATCGCTGTTCGTGACTCGCACAATTCTCCGCTCATCATAGACTGTCCATTCTCCTTGGTCGTAGACGCCATTCCCCTCCCCCTCGTCGTCTGTGTCTGGGACGCCGTCACGGCCCCAGTCCCAGAATTCAAGGTTTTCTGTGAGAGGAATGTTCCGCACGCTCAGGCGTAGGAGATTGGCTCCGAATGCAGACTTGCTGTGGGGAAAGACGAACCCTACGCAGTCATAGGCGACGATGCCGCCGAAACTCTCGGCATGCATGAGCAGTATTTCTTTCTGATCAACGAGAGAGACAGCTGCGGGATTCCAGTAGGGAGCCGATGCATCGTCAACTATGGAGCAGTAGGCACCACCCAACCCTGCTGCTCTTCCTCCCATGCCCAGGGTGAGGAATTCTCCTGCATACTTGTCCGCTGAAACCTGTCCGAATAGAAGAGAACACGCGATACAGGCTGCTATACGCCATCTGAACATTACTTCTTCTTGTGTCTCATCGCCTTTCGTCTCTTCTTCAGTTTGTGCTTCGCGATCTTCTTCTTCTTTTTCTTCCTCCCACAGGGCATTGTGCCTCCGCTACTTCGCCACCATTGCCTTCAGTTCACGAGATGGTTTGAATACAGGCATGAGCCTTGGAGGAACCCTCACCGGCTCACCTGTTCTTGGATTCCTTGCAGTCCTGCCCTTTCTGTGCTTGGTCATGAATACACCAAATCCCCTGAGCTCAACCCGTTCATTCCTCGAGAGAACGTCTTTGACCTCCCCAAGAAAGTGATTTATCACTACAAGTGCCTCTCTCTGAGTGAATCCCGTCTCGTCAGCTATCCTCTTTGCCAGATCGAACTTGTTCATGCTCTCCTCCTTTCGTATCGCGTAAGATATTAAAAAGTTTAGACTTAGCTGTCAAGCTCAG
>Ga0111225_1021_pt1 | contig 18615 bp, 17 predicted proteins | sample DeeMarSWOR152_54_FD_80389 | JGI IMG/M metagenome (GOLD analysis project Ga0111225, IMG submission 80389) | candidate division TA06 bacterium DG_26
TGCCTTTTCTGGATCCAGAAAGACACTGAACTTCCAGTTTCTTCCTCTCACAACGGGTTTCACTCTGTGCAGAGATCTCGGAGCATCCTGATTGATCGCGACGACCTGGAAGCCCCTGTCACGGTATTTCTCATAGATGGGACCGAGCTCGTCCAGTTCTCGCATGCAGGGTTTGCACCATGTTGCCCAGAAGGCCACATACACAGGTCCTCTGGAGAGCAAAGAATCGAGCACGACAGACTTCCCATCAAGATCGGTGGTGTCGAACCTTGGTGCCTGCTTCAGGGTTTGCGCATACGAACTGAGTGTAAAGACAAGCAGGAGAAGAACAGACCTCTTCATATTCACCCTCCTCCCGTGTGCAAATCACGGAGGCCTGGGTCGCTGTTTTTTCTGTCTAGGATACAACTCCCATCTAAATGGTGTATCAGCGCACGGCCCATTCTGGTACTCCTTTTCCTTCATCGGCGCAGCTCTTTAGAATAGAAGACCGTTTTCGCTCAAAGCGCATCGGATCAAAAACGTGTATGAGACGCAGACTTCCTTCTGTCTCGGCACGCAATAAGGCCGAATCGGTGAGAGCTGAATCACCTTGCGACCTCACCGTGAAGCGCACGCGCTCCGAACCCCGTAGGGCTCGAGGTATGATGTGCACTGAGATGGTGCTGTCCGCCTCCTCTATTGACAGTGAGAGGCGGCCGGTTCCGGGAGGCAATACGCAAATTCCTCCAAAACAGAAGTTCTCAAGCCATCCAGGTACGCTGTCGACGACTGCAATGGACAGTTCGTACACATCGGTTAAAGGACCGGTATTGGCAAGAGTGAAGTTGAAGACAGCTTCGCTGTCTGGGGAGATCATCTGACTGGTATCGTTCAGAGAAGTGAGTCGAAAAAGGTATTCCAAGGGGGCCGATTCGATTTCACTCACCGCTGCCTGGAGCACACTCTTCGTCTCATCATTCTGAACGAAGGCCACGATTCCCAGATCTGCGTTGCTCCATCGGTTCTGGAATTGAAAGGAAGTGCGAAAGGTGTCAGTGCCTGCGGGGGAGAAATCACGGGACTCTATCCTCCTGACGACGAAATCGTACCGAGAACCATTGAAAGAAACTGAGTCCTGTAACAGAGCGAGCCACAGGGTGAGCTCACCCGATATCGAGTTGAGTGGTATGACGCTGCAATCAACTTGGATATCCTGGCCGGTGAGGGATGGATCGATACTGATCTGAAACGGGCTCCAGACGCCGCGTCGTGTGACGATCAGATTGTGGTAGTTATTGTACGCGAATTGAACCGTCGCAGCACCAAGCAACCTACTCTCCCCGTCGAAGAGCGCGGTAGGCGCAGCGGTGACGCTGTACCATTCTGACCGGTCCTGAGCCTCCTCGGGGCTGAGGGTGTCACCGGTATCTGCACCTCCGAGTCTTCTCATGTGGTACACCAGGACTGCGAGACTGTCTCCGTATTCGAATTTGAGGCTGTCAATCGCCTTCTCCGCGTTGGGACAGAAGGTACAGCCTGAAAAACTGAAGAGTTCGGCAAGTACGACACGATTGCAGTCACTCTCGGGTATGGTGGGGCATCTGGAGCAGGCGAGCGCGAGAACCCCTGTGAACAAGAGGTAGTAGATTCTCCTCTGACTCATCGTATGCAAAGCACCTTCCTGGTCAACGTGCCATATGGACTGCAGAGCTGCACGAAATACGTGCCAGAGGGTACGCGTCCCCCACGGAGATCTCTTCCATCCCATTGGACAGTCAGGATTCCGGCGTCATTGCAGCCGGAGACGAGACTTCGGATGAATCTACCCGAAACATCATAGATACTCAGAGTGACCGAGACTCCCGCAGGAAGTGCGTATGAGATTGCAGTCGAACGGCTGAATGGATTGGGTGAGACTCTCAGTGAGAGGCGCTCGTGGACCGCCGGCTCGGTCTGCTCAACCACTTCTGTGATAGAATATCCAAACCAGTTGAGGATACGCCTCGCGCATTCAGGCTTGCCAGAATATGGCGCCGGTGCTCGGTCGTTAATCGCTTCGAAACCGAACCCCAGATAGACGAGTTTGTAGGTATCCGCATACTTCACGCCTGCAACGCCTCCTTGGGAGTAGGTAAATATGGAATCCGCTCCGTTCGCAGGTGTGAGCACATCCTGAGACGTTTGATTCGATGCTCCCCCGGTGCCGAGTATGACGAAATCGAGATCGTTGGCTATCTCATCGCCATCTACGCCGTAGACGAAATAGTCACCAGGGGCAATTCCCGTGAATTGTGCGTGAAGATAGTCGGAGTAGAAAGGCGTATGGCCGATATCCTCGCCCAGATTCTGTCCTGTGATCAGAAGATTTCGGCCATGGTTGAGGAAACCCTGCAGAGAGTCGATATCCTCTTGAGTGAGCGTATTCGTGCTGTCGTCACCCGTGAACCATATCACCGACTCGTATTTGCGAATCTCAAGCGGAGGAGCGAAACGTAACCAACTGGAGCAATCGTAGAGAACATCGAGGCTATCGAGCGCATCGAAGTAATACTGTTCATAATTGGCTCCCGCGTCGTCGTCCACTATGAGGAGCGAGGGGCGCCCTATGAGTATTGAAAAGCTGTCTAACGCGGTGAAGTCATTTGGTCCGGCGTTAATCTCGAGCTGCATCCGAGCCCAGTGCGTGGAGCAGGGAAGAACACTGAAGCGGAAGGGATCGTCGGTATTGGCTGCAGTGAAACCTGCGGAGATGTAGGGAATGACCGAGATGGAATCGAGGAGCACGAGACAAGAATCGTCTGAACTGATCGTGACCGAAACGCTTTCGGCATCCTGCCAACCCTCACGATTGCGTAGAGTCACGACGACCTCAGCCGTCTCACCCGGGTCAACTCTGCCATCGTCGTTCCCGACTACATCGACAACTGAGTAGTCATGGACTTCCACACTGGGGGCGAACATCCACAATTCGAGTCTGGCTGCTTGAAGCACATCCTTGGAACTATGACTCTGAACGAAGATCGCGACACCCATATGGTCTGGATTCCATTGAGGAGCAACGCTGAAACTTCTCCATACCTCCACAGAATCGCCTACGGAGGCGATAGTGAGATCTTCCGTGGGAAGGATATCTCTGACCACATAGTTGCGTCCGCTCACCTGATTCTCGTAGAGCACGACGTAAGCCTTCAGTTCGGTTTGGGAGAACGGCTCTACTACCTTAATCAACGCGGAGACCTCTCCATCAGTGTCTCCTATAGCATACCTGGATGTGAGCGTGAGAGGACTGGAAATGGCAAGTCTGTCCCGTATGTGGCCGCGGTAGATGTTGTAGGCTCCCGAGACGGAACCGGCGCCGACCACGTTGACTCTGCCGTCAAACCACATGTTGGGAATGTAGAAAGTCCCCTCAACATACCAGTCCCCACGTTCCTCTCCTTCCGGTATCGCAAGACCATCGCTGACATGGTAGTCGAGGACGACAAGGCTCTCAGGACCCATCTCGTGGGCGAGAGAGTCGATCGCTGCCTCTGCGTTCGGACAGTACGTGCACCATGTAGCACTGAACAGCTCAGAGAGAACCGCCCTCTGCTCCGCAAATCCAGAGGACAGAAGGCAAAGCGAAACTGCTATGATTGACACCACTCGCATACCACCCTCCTTCCGAGGCTTGTCAACATTCAGTGTTTGTCAGGATCCCCTTCGAAAACCGCTCTCACATCCTCCCTCCACATCTTCAATCCTCTTTGGCCTCCAGAATTGTCTTTGTGAAGTCCTCAGGAGTCACCCCAGGACTCTGGACCTCGTGTTGCTCGTAGAAATCGCCCAGGCTGTCAGTGAGAGCACTCTCTTCGAGCTTCACCCTTTCGAGATGAGTTTCGAGTATCTGGAGGCTGTCCTTCGGGTAGAGGTTGAAATCGCCGGATATCGATATGGCATTGATGCGCCGCTCCTGGATCTCTTCAGCAGTTCTGATAAGACCTCCTCTGGCTTTGTGAAGGCCGTAAAGGATCTCAACCCCCTCTCTGATCTTCACACCACTGGGCAGCTTTGGCCTCTTGAGATGGAGAAACTTTGGATCTGTGAACCATCTCTCCAGTTCCAGCATCTTTCTTACCACGGACTCGTCGAGGTCGATGGGTTCGAGCGAATCGAGTATTTTGCCGAACTCCCGAGTGAGCACCTTCTTTATTTCCTGTCTTGGTGGTACTTGCCCGAGTTCCCTTCTCATCGTGGTGAGATTGTCCTCCATACTCTTGAAGACTTTGTCTCTGAATTTCTCATCGGGTACTTTGAGCACTCTTGCCATCGTGCCATAGTCGAAATCGAGGAGAATGCCTCCCACAAAGGCCATACATTGCCCGATGTCTCCTCCTCCTTCGCCTGCGATCTTCTTTCCTGTTGTGGTGACGATATCGTTTTCTGCCCGAAACTGAGCTGGAATTCCAAACTCCTCGTATGTCTTGCAGGCAGGCACGGAAAGGAATTCGAAGATGTCCCTCACTTTCTTCGGGAACTTACGATTCTCTCTATTCCATATCACCTGATAGAATATCTGGTTGCCATCGAGATAGGTGGCACCTCCGCCAACTTCTCGACGCATGACAGGTAGACCAGATCGGGAGCAGAAGTCAAGATCGACTTCTGCCTCGGCGTTCTGAAAATAGCCTATGCTCACGAGTGGCGTGTCCGGGGAGACAATCACGAGTGCCTCCACTCCTATCCTCGCCAGCGCGTGGAAGATGAGCATTGACTGTTGTCCTGGGAGCTTATCGAGATTGAGTAAATACATGGGGGCCTCCTGTGTCAGGTTTCCGCATCGTAGAAGACCGTCATTTGAGTTCCTTGAGTGCACATATCACTGCGTACCTTCGGCTTGGTCTCCCTTGGACTCCAAGGGAATGGTTGGCCGTGCTGGCTCACGTGAGCCGCTTCGTTCAAAATTCCAGAACTTCAGCATCTGCGGCTGAATCGCCCCTCTCGGACACCTACGCACACACTCCCAGCATCTCACACAGTCTTTAGAATCCACCTCTCTGTAGGGCACAATGCCCGCAGGACAGGGGTCGACGCAGAGTTCACATTCGTCGCACACACCATCCCTCACTCTGAGATGAAGAAGACTGAATCTGTTGAAGAGCGAGAAAATCGCACCGAGAGGACAGAAGGTCAGACAGAACGGTCTCTTGGAAATGATGAAGAGAAAAAGGAACCCCCCCAGAATGGAGAGTTTGAGGATGAAAAGGTTGCCGAGGAGAGCTCGTATCTGACTTGAGAAAAGGGCGAGCGGCACGCCTGCCTCAAGACCGCCCTGTGGACAGAGCTGGGAGAACCAGTGCTCGCCTGTGATCAGAGGGAGCAGTCCCACGAGAAGTACGAGAGAGGCATATCGAAGGTATCTAAGGGGCCGCGGAATCTTCACCTTGAAACTCCTGACCTTGTACATCATCTCCTGAAGTGCGCCGAATGGACACAACCATCCGCAAGTGAGAGTTCCCACGGACGCGCCGACGATTCCCAGAAATCCCACCAGATAGAAGGGGAAGCTCCTGATCACAAGAAAATGCTGTAGACTCCCGATAGGACATGAAGAGACTGCGAGGGGGCAGGCATAGCAGTTCAGTACCGGTGCGCAGAAAGCCTTGAGTGAACCTTGATAGAAGATGACACCGGTAAATGCCTTGTAGTATGCGTTTGGGAGTATGACCCCAAGGGCCTGTACCAATCTTCTCATCAGCCGATTCCGATACAGTGGAGACAGAGCAGGGTGGCATTCAGAAGGACTTCAGTGACATCTCCGAACCTGATCCCAAGAAGGAAGAAGGAGAGGAAGAGACAGAGCAGAAGTATGGGAAGTACTTTCTTCATATGCCGGAATTCTAGGGAACTCGCAACCAGGTGTCAACCATTCGGTTACCTCGCGATCGTGTCTATCCAGGCGCTGCCGATAACCTCATCATCACGGTAGAAGACAGCGAGCTGCCCTGGTGTTATCGCCCGCTGTGGTTCGAAGAACTGAACGCTCACGCCGTCACCGTTCCGTCGTATCAGTGCTTTCGAAGCTGCCCCCCTGTACCGTATCTTCACGTCAACCTCCAAAGGGGACATCAGAGACTGGATGCCTATCCAGTTGGGCTGGGAAGCCCTGAAACCCGTTCCGTACAGTTCGCGCTGTTCTCCGACAAAGAGAATGTTGCGGTCACCGTCTATCCGCACGACATACAGCGGGGCTGATGATGCAATTCTTAGGCCCTTTCTCTGTCCTACGGTATAGAACTGTACGCCCCTGTGCTCTCCTACCACTGTCCCATGATTGTCGACAATCGGCCCTGGACGCGGCTCGAGATGCATGCGCACGAAACCCTGGAAGTTGCCCAACCAGCAGACATCTTGACTCTCCCTCTTGTGTGCAGGACTGAGTCCGAACTCCAGGGCGAGTTCCCTCACCTCGGTCTTTGAGTAGCTTCCCAGTGGAAGAAGTATCCTCGAGAGAGCCTCCTGCGAGAGCATCGCGAGCCAGTAAGACTGATCTTTCTCCTGGTCCTCCCCCCTCTTGAGAAGGAACCTCTGTCGCGATCCGTCATATTCTGTCCGTGCATAGTGTCCAGTGGCAACATACTGAATTTGTTGTTCTGAAGCATACCTCAGGAGCGTTCTCATTTTCACCCTTTGGTTACAGACTACACACGGATTTGGTGTTCTTCCGTTCTTGTACTGCTCTACCGAGGGGTCAAGCACTTCTCTCCTGAACTCTTCGTGGACGTCGAGGACATGATGCGGTATACCGAGCAGGTCAGCAACCTTCTTCGCATCTTCCATATGCTGTCGGGACACGCAATGCGAACCATCATCCCATAGTTGCATGGTCACGCCGGTGAGCGACAATCCATTCCGCGCGAGAATGGCTGCAGCCGTGGCACTGTCTACTCCTCCACTCATTGCGATAACTGTCTTTTTCACTCAATACCTCCACAGACCTCGAGCATCCGCATTACAGGTTTTCTCGCCTTCAGCATGATGCTCTCCGGGAGCTCGATTCTGTACTTCTCTCTTTCGAGCGCCCCGCATACGTCTTCGAGTGTCGTGATCTTCATGTTCTTGCACATCTTGGCAGCGCCACAGGTGTAGAATGTCTTCTCGGGGCTGTCCCTGCGTAATCGGTGAATGATTCCTTCCTCAGCGCCGACGACGATCTTCTGTACAGAGGCACTTCTTGAGAAACTCACCATTTCGGTAATGTTCAGTACTTCATCTGCGAGATCCACCACCTCTGGCCTGCAACCTGGATGGACCAGGACTGCGGCATCAGGATGGAGGGCTCTCACCCTGTGAATCGAAGCTGGGTCGATTCTCTCGTGAACGAAACAGAATCCTTCGCCGGGGATTATCTTCTTGGGGGTGTGTTTACTCACCCAGCTCGCGAGGTTTCTATCTGGAATGAAGACTACTTCTGTTCCGTCAACTGAATTGACCACGCGAAGAGCATTTGAGGAGGTACAGCACACATCGCACTCTGCCTTGACGCTGGCGTGCGCATTCTCATGGCAGATGAAGGTTGCTCTGGGTCTCTGTGACCTGAGCTTGATGATGTCCTCTGGTGAGACGGTATCTGCCATAGGGCAACCTGCTTCTCTTCGAGGGAGAAGCACGAGTCTACCGGGGACTACGATTTTCAGCGTCTCTGCCATGAAGCGTATGCCACAAAAGACTATGACCCTCGCTGCGCCCCTCAATCCTTCTCTTATGAGCTCAAGAGAATCACCTACAAGATCGGCGATTTCTTGCACTTCACTCCGCTGATAGTTGTGTGCGAGAATGATGGCATTCTTACTCCGCTTGAGCTCGTTGATGCGCTCCACTAATCCCTTGCGTGTCTGCATCATTATCCGCTGAACGGTGACATCATTCTCAGCCTCTCGACTATCGGTGGGAACACTTCGATAACCCTGTCGATCTCCTTCAGTGTGTTGTGACGGCCGAGACTCAGTCTGAGTGAACCATGGGCGATCTCAGGAGGCACTCCCATGGCTGTCAGAACATGTGACGGCTCAAGCGAGCCAGACGTACACGCCGACCCGCTCGAAGCGGCGATGCCTTCTGCATCGAGCAAGAGAAGCATTGACTCTCCTTCAATCCATTTCACACAAATCGCTAAGGTCCCAGCGAGTCTCTTTTCGGGGTGGCCGAGAAGCAGCACGTCCTCAACCTTCTCGCTGATGCCACGATAAAGTCTGTCACGAAGTGATCTGGTGTTCTTCTCCTCTTCGGCAGACTCGTTCGCTGCGATCTCACACGCCTTTCCCAGCCCGACGATTCCCGGAACATTCTCGGTACCCGCCCTTCGATTCTTCTCATGATGCCCCCCGTGGATAAGGGGAAGGATGGTAGTACCTCTCCTTATATAAAGTGCACCCACTCCCTTCGGACCATAGAACTTGTGTGCGGACAAGGAGAGCATGTCGACGCCCAAGTCGTTCACATCCACGGGTATCTTTCCGACGGTCTGAACAGCATCGGTGTGGAAATAGATCCCTCTCTTCTTTGCGATCCCTGCTGCTTCCCTGATTGGTTCGATTGTTCCGACTTCGTTGTTTGCATGCATGATGGTCACGAGTATCGTATCATCCGTGATAGTGTGTGCGAGCTCATCGAGATCCACCAGTCCATGAGCATCAACAGACAGATACGACACTCTGAACCCTACCTTCTCAAGAAATCGACACGGGTTGAGTACCGCGTGATGCTCGATTTTGGATGTAATCACATGATTGCCTCTGTCCCTGAGTGCATAGGCCACGCCCTTGATGGCGAAATTGTTCGCTTCAGTTCCTCCGCTCGTAAACACTATCTCACCTGGTGACGCACTCAACAAATGGGCTACCTGATCCCTTGCTTCCTCCACGGCTTCTCTCGCATCCTGCGCAACTCCGTAGAGACTGGATGGGTTCCCGTAGATCTCGCTGAAATAAGGCTGCATGACTGCAACAACTCTCGGATCTGTAGCAGTCGTTGCATTATGGTCCAAATAGATTGGATCAGGCATGAATACCTCCATCTCTTGCGGTACTGCAAAGATCTGAAAGAGTTACGGATTCAAGGAATTCGGCAATTCTTATGTCGAGCCTTTTCCAATAGAGTCTGACAGCGCATTCAGATTCGCGTCCGCATGCTAGAACGCTATTCACGCAGCGGACGGGGGTTACGCATTCTCCAGCACTGCGAAGAATCTCCTTCATGTTGATCAACTCTGGCCGCCTGCCGAGCAAGTATCCCCCGTGCGCTCCCCTCTGGGTTTGTATCAACCCTGCCTTCCGCAGCCGCCGAAAGAGCTGTTCAAGATACTTTTCAGAAATTGACTGCCTTTGGGAGATTTCCTTGAGGGATATCGGCTTCGATTCCGCGTGAAGAGCGAGATCGAGCATGGCCCTCAGAGCGTACCTGCCTCGCGTGGTGATGTGCATGGAAAATATATACTAAAATGGTAGGGATTTGTCAATTCAGGTCTGCCTGTACGTCGCCTGTCTGCGCGTCGCTTGACAAAGGCCATAAGTGGTTATATGTTAAGATGATGAACGGTGAGAAACTGCGAGACGCGTACCAGTATGTGTCAGATTCCATTGGTTACGAGGAGTTCGCGAGCCTCGCATCTCAGCTGAAGCTTCCATATGGGAAGGAGGCCGGGTTTACATCCAGGGAACTGGCGGCATATGTGAGCCTTCTTCAAAAGGTGAAGGACAAACCCGATTCCGTGCATGTCGACATCGTGATCGAAGAGAAAGACAGGAGGAGTTTTGCCACCGTCACGGTACTCGCACCAGATTGGGCGGGATTGCTCGATTCGGTAGTGAGTGTGATCCATGAAAGGGGATACAATCTCGAATACTTGCAGGGATTCCTTACACGTGGCGGCAGATACGCGGTAATCACCGTCAGTCTGGAGCTGAGCGAGAAACTGACGAAGAGGTTTCTGGAGGAGAAGGCCACCTTGGAGAAACTCCTGAAGTCCATGGCAAGAAGCGATAGAGCCATTATGAAGCTGCTCCGGGGCGAGGCGCGTAAGCTCCAGAAGTATCGAGAGGTCATTGCGATTCTGCATGGCCTCTGCTCCGCGGATGAAATCGCTGAGATAGTCGGTTCAGAGGCCGAGCGCTTCTTCGCATCAAGGCCGGGAGCGTACATTGAAGAGAGGAAGCCGGATGACTTGGCGAAACAGATTCTCACGAACTACAGATTTCAGCGAGAGGTGGAGGCGCACGGCGGAGTCAAGGTTTCAGTGAGCAATATCGAGACCTCGAAGGAATTGTTGACTGCGGTGTCGGTTGTGGGTTTAGATAGGGAAATCGCTCTGGATGACGTGCTTCAAGGCTTGAGGGAATTTCTCGTAGACTTCCAGAGGAAGTATGATAAGGAATTCGTCACCGATCAGGGGGTGGCGGTGTTCAGGGTAGAAATTCAGACTGCAGAGGGCACATGGCTGGAGGAAGGCCAGCTCACTGAGTTGGAACTGATGCTTACGGAGAAGCTGAAGCAGAAACAGAGGAGGGTACCTCTCGAAGTGAGGATGGGAGCAGAGCTATTTGGCAGATTGGCGATACCACAATTGCTGAAAGAAGCGGCAATCAGCCAGAAGCCCCAGGTCTACATCTTTCCAGAATTGTCCCAAAGGGATTCCGCGCTCTTCAAAATCCTCCTCGTTGCTCCAGTGAAGGACAAGAAAGCGGGAGAGCTCGCAATCTCATGCGTGAATCGCCTCAACAGGATCACCGGGCTTTCTGTGACCTCGACCACACAACCCATTGCACGAGAGGGCAGAGAGGTTGACATTATAGATGTCAAGGCAGACACTACGATCTTCGAGGAGAGTGAGGACATCTACGGTACGATAAAGGACTGTTTGAGAGAAGAGATCGGCGACTTCAGAGATTTCGACGAGGGATTGAGAGTTCTTGATGTGAAGCGACTCAAGGAGTTGACGGAGATGCTGGCAGCACAGGGCGTGGATAGTAAGTTCGTGAGGAACTTCTACTACAACACTGAGGATTTCTTCAGGGTGAGTGCGCCCGAAGTGGAGATCGCTGCCCATATCACGCTGGGGTGGAGAGCGTATAGACAATTTCGCAAGGTCAAGGAGAAGATTGTCAAAGGCGCGAACACTGAGAACGCAAGTCTGTTCTGTGTCGTGGATGAGAGAGACAAGATGGATATAGATATGTATCTTGCCCCCTTGCGGGAATATGAGCTCCTCTTGACTCGAATCGATGAACCGGGTGCAGTAGTATTGCTGTTTAGGGTGGGGAAGGATAACCGTGGACTGAGCGGTGACGAGGTCGAGCGATTACTGGCGCTATTCGCGCAATAAAAAAGGCAGCTGGTAGGCTGCCTTTTTTCATTCCATCATTGGAATCTTCAATTCCATACCGGGCCAGAGAACGTTTGGATCTTTGATAACGGCCTTGTTCGCCTGGTAGATCGCCATCCACTTGCCTGAATCACCATAGAACTCCCGTGCGATCTTTGCAAGAGTGTCTCCAGGCTTCACCACATACATCTTCGGCTGTTTTGCTTTCAAGTCTGCGATTTCAGCCTCCAACCGTCTGATTTGTGCATCGAGCTCTCGCGCCTCCGCCATGCACGCCTCTACCTCCGGCCGCAATTCTTCGATTCTGCTATTGGCTTCTGCCTCCCGCTCATTATACTCCTCTATGAGCGCTCTGGCCTCCTCCTCAGTCAGGTCTTCCTGAGCGCGGGCAGGCAGAGGTGATAAGCATAAAGCCACCGCACAAATGAGTAGGATCCATAGAAACTTCATTTCTTAATCCCCCTTTTCACTTACCTTCAGACTTCAGTGCATCTATCTGTCTCTCGAGGTCCTTGATTTTGCTCTCTTTTTCACTCTTCTCCTTACCGCACCTAAGGAGTTCTGCCTGAAGCTCCTTCACCTCGGCCTCTGCCGCCTCGGCTGCGCTCTTTGCCGCTTCGAGCTCAGTCATAGTCTCGGGCTTGGCCAGTTTCGGACCACATCCTGTGAGCACAAATGACATTGGCAATGAACAGAGCAGCGTCACGAGCACTAATGTCTTAAGCATTCAGTTCACCTCCTTTCTGCCAATGACTTATCAGATCTCATCTGGCAATTACGAGTAATATTGGAAAATGACTTTTTTTTGTCAAGAGAAAAGATTAATGCCAAACCAACAGGCCGCAGAGACTATCACTCCCGCTATCGAGACACCCGCACCTATGCTGGGAAGGGCATAGCGGAATCGTAACCCGAAAAGTACGGAGGCCACGGCACCAGTCCATGCCCCCGTAACTGGTAGTGGTATGGCCACGAAGAGAATCAATCCGAGGGCTTCGTACTTCTCGATCAACCCTCCCCGCCTCCGCGTGAGACCGAAAAACCAGTTGAGCAGGCCGCCCAGAGGTTCGTACCTGCTCACGAGTTTGGCGATACTCGTGAGAAAGAGGAGGAGCGGAATGACGGGTATGAGATTGCCGAACACCGCGAGCATATAGCTCTTCCTGTAAGACATATCAAATGTATAGACAGACAGCGGTATCCCTCCCCTCAGCTCAAGGATTGGGAGCGCAGACACAAGTACGACAATGAATTCCTGAGGAATTCCTCTTCTCTGGAGAGTCATCACTACTCTATCGTTCAACGAAACTGAATCCACGTGTGCGTGTAAGATGGCGTGAGTAGGAATCGCACACAGAATTATCGAGAAGAGGATGAGTCTCTCAGTCCGAGCCATCGTTGCTTTCCAGGATTTCCCTTGCCTTCTGTGCATATTCGGTAGCCGGATACTCCTCTATGAGTGCGGTGAGGTATGCCTCTGCAGTGACTGTGTCTGCTTTCAGATTCTCATAGATCCATGCGATCGCATAGATGGCCTTTGGTCTGTATTCGCTCTCTGGGTACTGCTCAGCTGCCTTTGTATACTCTTCAATAGCCACATCAGGTTTCTCGAGTTCGAGAAGGTAGATCTCAGCGAGCGAAAATTGTGTCTCTGCATAGTCGACCCCGTCCTCCTCCAGCAGTTTACCCCTCAAGGTTTCTATTGTGTCGTAAATCGTCAATCTCCTCTCCGCGTCTTTGGAAGCCTCAGCAGCTTTGTATTCGGCGGAGGCTTTTTCGTATGCTTCTCTGGCTTTGGCGAAGTCCAGATATTCTTCCTCGTAGATAAGCCCCTGCTGGTAGAAGGAACGTGCCGAGACTTCCGACTTGGGAGCCAGTTCTGAAGCTTCATCAAGTGCGCGAAGTGCTGCATCTACCTCACCGAGTCGCCGGTAACACTCACTCAGCTTCACCCTCACTTCTGCTTTGGCCTGCTCGCCCTGGATCTCCTCATCTATGGTGAGCAGAATTTCGCACGCTCTGTCCGGTTCTTCAAGATCCAAGTACGCGTCGCTAATCCTCAGCGAAATCTCAAGCCTTTCCGGTTCTGACAGTTTCCCCTTCAACAAGGACTGATAGAGTTCGATTGCACGTGCGTACTCTGCGATATTCAACAAGGACGCTGCAAGGGTTTCCAGCACTTCTTCTCTGTATGGGCTCTTCGGACATGATCTGAGGAGGTCTTGATACGCCCGGGCAGCCCTTTCGTATTCCTCCAGGGCATAGTGAGCTTCTGCGACATAGAATAGAGCATCGCATTTCAGTCTGGAATCCGTGAGCTTTCGGAAGGTATCCAGAGCGAGGACATACTCGCCTTCACCTAAATGCGCTCTCCCGAGATAGAGTGTCGCATCGTCTGCGAACGGAGAATCCGGGAAGTAGTTCAGCAGCTCTTCGAATTTCCTTCTCGCGATTGTATACTCCCTCTTTTCGAAGAAGCACTTTCCCATGAGAAAGATGGCGTCATCTACCCATCTCGACTTAGGATGAAACTCTATGACCTTTGCGCACTTCTCTATGCACTTGTCCAGGAGCTGATCCCTGTTCTTTCCGGCCACCTGAGCCTCTCTGTAGGATCTCTTCGCATTGTAGAAGGTGTTGTAGTATGCACATGAAATGGTGACGCAGAGAAGGACGATGAAGAACATTCTCATGGGCAGATGACTCGAAACACGCCTATTGACAATAAGAAAAAGCAGGCGCTCAGTCAAGCCTTGACAAACGCTGTGGGTTTTCTATCCTCAATGGTGCAAATCCGGGAATTCCAGGAGCTCATACGCAGGACGTATTTTGGCAAGGATAAGAGGAGAGGAATCGCCGGAACCTATCAGTGGTTCGTCGAAGAAGTCGGTGAGCTCGCCCGGGCGATGAGGAAGAACGATCGTGCAGCCCTGGAAGAAGAGTTTGCAGATTGCCTGGCGTGGCTTGTGAGCCTGGCGACTCTACACGGCATAGACATGGCGATGGTGGCGGAGAAATACAGAGCTGGGTGTCCGAAGTGCGGTGTGTCAGAATGCCAGTGCGAAGACTCCGGTCTTAGATAGGGTGGCCAATGGTCACAGAGACGTGAATGAAATCATGATAACACGAATTACGGGGAGGTCAAAATGAGAAGAACAGTTGTTGCCATCTCGATTTTCGCGATCGTGTGTGCATGTGCCAAAGAGAAACCAGTGATCGTGGCGAGGGTGGGCAGCCTGGAGGTTACAATGGATGAGCTGCAGAAGAGAGTGGGTACGCGTGAGTTCTCTGACGAAGCCCAGGAACTGAAGATCAAGAAGGGAGCGTTGGAAAGCATCGTTGAGAACAAACTCCTCGTGTTGGAAGGAAAAGACCGGGGCTACGAGAAAGAAGAGGAGTTCGCAAAGAAAGTGGAGGAGTGGACAAAGGATGCGGCAATACGACACATGTACACGAAGCTGATTGTGGAGCAGGTCACGGTGACCGATGAGGAAGTGAAAGAAGCGTGGAATAGACTCGGACAGGAGCTCAGGGTAAGGATCATCGTATCCGATACGAGGGAAGAGGCAGAGGGAATTCTGGAAGAGCTCAAGGCGGGTGGCCAGTTCGCGAAGATTGCTGAGGAAAGAAGCGTACACAAGAGCACGGCAGCGAAGGGCGGAGATACCGGCTACATCAAGTGGGATAACTACGGTCCGGAACTTGGGGAAGTCCTGCTTGCACTCAGCCCTGGGGAGATAAGCGATGTGGTGGAAATGAGAGGGCAGTATTACATCGCAAAACTCGAGGACAGGCGTACCGTAGTGCAGAGGGCGTTTCAGGATGAAGAAGAACGCCTGAGAGAACAGGTAACGATGATGAAGAGAGGAAAGTTGGCGGAGGATTTCGTGAATGAGTTGAAGGAAAAGGCAAACGTGGTGATCGACGAGGATGTTCTTTCCTGGGTGGAAGAGAGAGCACAAGCAGAAGCTGCTGAGAGACGGGGGGGAGTGCCGCAGTTGACTCCTGAGGAGAAAGATAAGGTCCTGGTAACCTTTCATGGAGAGAAGTGGACATTAGGGGAGACGCTTGAGCGATTTGGTCCAGCTCCTCCGCGTCTGACCGACAAGGCAACCCTGCAAAGAAGCATTGAGGGACTGGTCATCGGCGAGTTGCTATGGCTGGAAGCGAAGAGGAGAGGACTGCACAGAGCGGAAGAGGTGGAGCAGAGCGTGAGCGAGAGGACGGAAATGGATCTGGCGGGAAGGGTGAAGCAGGAAATTGTACAGAACATAGAACAACCAACAGAAGAAGAGATGCTGAAATTCTACGACAGCAACAAGGACAAATTCGAGGACCAGGATTTTGAGAAAGCGAAAAGGTCGATACGCGTGCAGCTGTTGACGGAGAGACGAAGAGAAATGCAGGAGAAGATGATTGAGGAACTCAAGCAGAAGCACCACATAGAGATCTATGAGGAGAATCTCCTTGCGAAAGGAGACTCTGGGGAGCAGGAGAAGCCAGAGGAAGAGCCAGAAGGACTCCCTTAGGATGTGTACTACTTGTGGAGAGGTTTGCCCTGGGCATCTAGGATTGCTTCTCGGATACATTCCGAGAAGACTGGATGACCATAAATCACGGATTGCGCCTGTTTGAGATTCATTCGCTGAGCAAGAAAGATCGTGGCGGAAAGCACTAACTCAGTCGCATAAGGACCGAGGACGGTTATCCCCAGGATTCTTTCGTCCTTCTTGTCCGCTATGACTTTGACGAGTCCCTCACTCTCTAACTCGGCGTATGCCCTTGCGTTACCGATCATTGGAAATCTGCCCACGACAATGTCGTGCTCTTTCTGCGCTTCCTCTTCTGTGAGACCGACAGCGCCCACTTCTGGATGAGAGTAGATGAGTCTTGGCACCGCAGTGTAGTCCATCCGGTCGGCAATACCGAGAGCGTTTGAGACAGCAACCTCTCCCTCTTTGCTGGCTGTATAGGCGAGAAGCCATTTGCCGCACACGTCTCCCGCTGCATACACTCCAGGACTACTCGTTTCCATCTTCTCATTCACATCGATGAATCCGCCCTTCTGTGCGAGGGAGAGCTCCTCACACGATTCAGTGTTTGGCACCCTGCCCACACTGAGTAAGACTTTGTCGGCGAGAATCTCCTTCTCTCCGGATGGAGAATGAATGAGAGATCGAAGTCTGCCGTTCTGTGAATCTATTCTGGCTACTTTCGAGGATGTATGAATGGTGATTCCTTGCTTCTTCAGGGCGCGGGATAGAACCATCGTGATCTCCCTGTCTTCACCGGGTATGATCGACTCCATGAGTTCGACGATCGTTACTTCCGAGCCAAAGCTGGAGAAAATCACCGCGAATTCAACGCCTATGGCTCCTCCTCCCACGATGAGGAGATGTCGAGGAGGTTGCTCCAGGGACAGGGCCCCGGAAGAGTCTATGGTGTGTTCCGCACCGGGCAGGCTGAGCCGCGCAGGTGAAGAACCAGTTGCGATAAGGATCTTGTGAGCACTCAGCGACATCTCTCCATGGTGTGAGCGTACCGTGAGACGACGCTTCACATCCATTGTCGCCTCTCCGTGGATAACCTCAACTCCGCGCTTTTTCAACAGATATTCGACTCCCCGGACGAACTTATTGACCACATGCTCCTTCCGCTTCTGAATGAGACCGAAATCGTAGGAGAAGCTGTCCGCGTTCAGGCCCAGCTCTCCCAGTCTGCCCAGGTACCTGTACACCTTTGCGTTGAATAGGAGAGTCTTGGTGGGCACACAGCCGACATTCAAGCATGTGCCTCCCACTCGTTCTCGCTCGATGAGAAGCGTTTGTGCGCCGAGCTGAGCCGCTCTGAGTGCCGCGACATAGCCAGCTGGTCCTCCACCGATCACGGCGATATCATGTTCCGTATCAGTGGGCCTCATACCAGGTTCTCCCAACGCCTATATCAACAAGGATGGGAACATTCAATGGTAACGGAGAAGTCATCTCTTTTTCGACGATTTTCTTCACACTGCTCAGTTCGTCCTCTGGCACCTCGAAGAGCAATTCGTCGTGTATCTGGAGGATCAACCTTGCCCGCAGTAGAGAAAGATTCCTGTGGACACTGACCATTGCGAGCTTGATGAGATCCGCCGCTGTCCCCTGGATTGGCGTGTTTATCGCCGTTCGTTCCGCGAACTCTCTACGCATCCTATTCTTCGAATTGATGTCGGGTAGATATCTAATTCTGTTCAGCATCGTCTTCACATAGCCTGTCTCTCGCGCCCCATCGATCGTCTTCTCGATCCAGGATTTGACTCCTGGAAAGACTGAGAAATACTCTTGAATGAAGAGCGCCGCCTCTTCAGGGCTGATGTCGAGTTCTTTGGCAAGTCCGAATGGACTCATTCCATAGACTATGCCGAAGTTCACTACCTTGGCTCTTCTCCTGTGCTCGGGGTCGACACGGTCGGGTGGAAGGCCGAAGACGAGCGCGGCGGTTCCGGCGTGAACATCTTCCCCAGCTCTGAATGCCTTCAGGAGGTTCTCATCACCAGACAGATGCGCGAGGATGCGTAACTCGATCTGCGAGTAATCAGCAGATAGGATGTAGAAACCTTCCTCGGCGATGAATCCCTTTCTTATCTCCTTCCCGATTTCGGACCTCATCGGGATATTCTGGAGGTTTGGATTGCTCGATGAGAGTCTACCGGTCGAGGTCACGGTCTGGTTGAAGGATGTGTGAATCCTTCCCGTACTTGGGCGCACGAGTCTTGGAAAGACGTCCACATAAGTGGACTTCAATTTGAACAGTTCACGATACTCAAGCAGCAAGCTCGGAAAGCGGTGTTGCGATGCCAATCTGACCAGTACCTCGTTGTCCGTAGAGTAGCCTGTCTTCGTTCTCTTTCCTCTGGGCAGCTTCAACGTTTCGAACAGCACCTTGCGAAGCTGAATGGGAGAGTTCAGGTTGAAGGTGGCCCCCGCAAGACTGAACAGCTCTTCCTGGAGCTGGGCGAGTCTCTTCTCCAGCGCCTTCGACATAGCTGAGAAATGTGCGCAGTCGCAGAGCACCCCCTGTTCCTCCATGTCTGAAAGAACTCTCGCGAGCGGTATTTCCACATCCCAGTAGAGCCCCTCGAGATCCATCTCTTTGATCTGCTGCTGAAGTGCAGTAGCAAGGGGAAAGAGAAGACCGGCGAGTTCGCATAAGTCCTCCTCCCCAGAATCATGCTCCTCTGGAACTCTGCGGTCCAGGTACTCGAGGGCAAGGCTTCGAAGGGAGTGCAGTTTGGA
>Ga0111225_1022_pt1 | contig 18409 bp, 22 predicted proteins | sample DeeMarSWOR152_54_FD_80389 | JGI IMG/M metagenome (GOLD analysis project Ga0111225, IMG submission 80389) | candidate division TA06 bacterium DG_26
TCTATCTCCTTCAGTCTATCCTGGACGTGCTTGGCCTTGGGAGCGACATATCTGCCATAGAGTCGTCGTGCAAGTAATCCGACATGGTACTGCACAATCTCAGCAGGGCAGCGTGCAGCGCACAGTCCGCACATGATGCAATCAAAAGACAGATCCGCTGCCTTCGCGATGTCACCTCGAAGGGCAGCCTGTACATAGTCCATCACTTGTATATCTTGCGGACAGCTCTTGGTACATGTGTTACACGCAACACACCTGTAGAGTTCAGGATACTCCTTAAGGATTTCCTCTGCCGTTGGTTCGGCTTCAGTGATGTCATATGTCGACTTGTTTGCCGGGAAAAACGGAATCTGCGTCAAGTACATTCCGTCCTCTACAACTGACTGGCACGCGAGCGCCACCTTTATCTTGTAGTCGTCCTCCGTTCGATACACCGTCCCGCACGCACCGCAAAACCCCCCTCGACATCCCACACCTCTGATGAGTCTGTATCCAGCGTACTCCAGCGCCTTCATTATCGTCAACCCAGAAGGAACCCTGTACTTCTTCCCCATGATGTAGATCGTCACAGTCTCTTCCATCTTCGCCTCCCCCACAGATCACCACACATAGCAGAGTACTTCTCCTCCGACTCCTGCACGTCGAGCATCCTTATCCACTAACACACCCTTCGGTGTCGAAAGGATTGCAATGCCGAGACCTCCCAGCACGCGAGGAATTTCACTCTTCCCTACGTACTTTCGAAGACCGGGCCTTGAGATCCTCCGCAGGCCACTGATGGCAGCATTCCCTTTCGCGTCGTACTTCAGCTTTATTCGTATCTCTCCCTGTTTGCTGTCCTCTACGAACTCACTTCCTTCTATGAACCCTTCATTCACCAAGATCTGCGTCATCTCGAGCGTGAGCCGCGAACCCCGAATGCTCACCTGAGAATGCTTCACCTGAAGAGCGTTCCTGATCCTCGTCAGGTAATCAGCAACAGGATCGTGAATGGGCATAGTTCACCACGTAGCTTTCCTCACCCCAGGTATCTCGCCCTTCAAAGCGAGTTCCCTGAAGCAGATTCGACAGAGGCCAAATCGCCTCAGATAGGCTCTCCTTCTTCCACATCTCTGGCATCGGTGGTACTTCCTCACACTGAATTTGGGCTCTCTCTGGCTTTTCACTATGAGCGACTTTTTCGCCACCGTCACTTCCTCCTGAATGGCATTCCAAATTCTCGCAGAAGTTCGAATGATTCCTCGTCGGTTCCCGCAGTAGTCACGATGGTGATATCCGCGCCAAAGATTTTCTTCACCTTATCATATGAGATCTCAGGGAATATCACTTGCTCCCTTATACCGAATGTATAATTGCCCCTCCCATCGAACGCGTCCGGAGGTAGTCCCCGGAAGTCCCTGATTCTCGGTATCGCGACATTCACGAGTCGATCGAAGAATTCGTACATTCTGTGGCCTCTGAGCGTGACCTTGCATCCAATCGAAACACCTTTCCGCAGTTTGAACTGCGAGATGGCCCTTTTCGACTTCGTGATCAGTGGCCTTTGCCCAGTGATCGTGGCAAGGTCTTGCACGGCAATCTCGAGGAGCTTCGGGTCCTGGGTGGCCTCCCCTACGCCCATGTTCACGACGATTTTCACCAGTTTGGGAACTTGGTGCACATTCTTGTAGGAGAACCTCTTCATCAGCGTGGGGAGTATTCTGTCTCTGTATTCCTCTCTCAGCCTCGCCACCATTTCAACCCTCTATCATTTCTCCACACTTCTTGCACACTCTCGCTCTGCGCCCATCCTGCAACTTCATCTTTGCCACCCTCGTGCTCTGCCCACACTTGGGACATACAAGAGCCACAGATGAAATGTGTACCGGAGCTTCTTTTGTCACGATTCTCGACTGCTCACCCGTCTTTCTACCCCTGAAGTGTTTCTTGACGAAATTCACTCCTTCGACGATCACCTGCCCGCTCTTCGGGAATATCTTGAGCACTTTCCCCTTTCCGCCCTTCTCATCGCCAGAGATGACCAGAACGCTATCTCCCTTCTTTATCCGCATTAGACTACCTCACTGGCAAGTGACACGATCTTCATGAATTGCTTGTCTCGCAGTTCTCTCCCTACAGGCCCGAATATTCTGTTGCCCTTTGGTTCCCGCTTCTCATCGATCAGCACGCATGCGTTGTCATCAAAACGAATGTAGCTGCCATCCTTCCTTCTCTGTTCTTTCCTCGTCCTTACCACCACAGCCTTGGCGACTTCACCCTTCTTGATAGGTGCACCTGGTACCGTGTTCTTTATACTGACGACTATTACATCCCCCAGTCTCCCGTACCTTCTTCTTGAGCCTCCAAGAACCTTGATGCACATCGCCGTCTTCGCACCGGTGTTATCAGCCACTTCAAGTTTCGTGAACTCCTGAATCACAGCCTTTCCCCCCTCTGCACGATCTCTGACACTTTCCATCGTTTTTCTTTGCTCAGCGGTCGGGTCTCCACGATTTTCACCAGATCGCCCACCTTGCATTCATTCTTCTCATCATGTGCGTAGAATTTGTTCCTCTTCTTCATAATCTTTTTGTACAGAGGGTGCGCAACTCTTCTCTCGACCCGTACCACGACAGTCTTGTCCATCTTGTCTGATATCACCACACCAATTCTCTCTTTTACACTCATTCCACCCTCTTAGACGCGATCTTTCTCATGCCCCGCTGATCCTCTCTCAGTATCGTCCGTATCCTGGCAATCTCCCTTCTCACCGCCCTGATCCGCAGGGGGTTCGGGAGTTCGCTGGTCACATGTCTGAACCTCAGATTGAAAAGCTCCTCTTCCAGTTCATACACTCTCGTCCTCAATTCCTCCACGGTATACTGCCTGAGATCACGCGCTTTCATATCGCTTCCCTCTTCACGAATCTCGTCCTTATGGGCAATTTGGAAGACGCGAGTTGCAGAGCCCTCCTTGCCACTTCCTCCGGCACACCTTCCAACTCAAACATCACTCTTCCCGGTTTCACAACGGCGACCCAGAACTCGGGCGCACCCTTGCCTTTTCCCATCCTCGACTCGGCCGGCCTTGCGGTGACTGGTTTGTCTGGGAAGATTCTGATCCAGATCTTTCCTCCCTTTTTCATCGCACGGGAGATTGCCACTCTCGCTGCTTCGATCTGACGCGCAGTGATCCACGAGGGCTGCAGCGCTTGAAGACCGTAATCGCCGAAGTCCACCTTGGTAGCACCTTTGGATTTGCCTTTCATCCTACCTCGCTGCTGCTTACGGTACTTCACCCTCTTGGGCATCAGCATGTCAGATCTCCTCCTCCCTCCCCTTCATCACGTCGCCGTGGTATATCCATACCTTCACACCTATGCATCCGTAAGTGGTGATGGCAGTAGCTGTCGCGTAGTCGATGACTGCTCTAATGGTGTGGAGAGGAATTCTCCCCTCTTTGTACCATTCCTTCCTCGCGATCTCTGTGCCGGCAAGTCTCCCCTTGCATGCCAGCTTTATTCCGATGGCACCCACTCTCATTGCGGACGCGACCGCCCTTTTCATAGCACGTCTATACGAAACCCGGGCCTCGAGTTGCCTCGCTACCGTATCCGCCACGAGAGTCGCATCCAGCTCGGGGTTCTTCACCTCATATATGTTCAGCTCGATGTCCTTTCCTGTAAGATGCTTGAGTTCGCCTTTCAGCCGATCTATCTCTGTACCGCGCTTACCTATGACGATGGCTGGACGCGCCGTGTGAATACCGACGGTGATCTTCCTACTCTTCCTCTCGATCTCTATCTTCGATACCGCTGCTCTCTTGTGCCTTTCGCGGATATACTTGCGTATCAGTATATCCTCATTCAGCAGCTTTGGATATTCTGAGGTTGCGAACCACCTTGAACTCCAGTCCTTTACAATACCAAGCCTGAATCCAATAGGATGAGTTTTCTGGCCCATTATGCTTTCTTCTCCTCTACAACCACGGTAATATGACTTGTGCGGTGACGAATCATCGAAGCCCTCCCATAGGCTCTGGGTCGGAACCGCTTCATTCGAGCTCCCTCGTCTACTCGGGCTTCTTTTATGTAGAGCCTGTCCATGTCCAGTTTGTTCTTGCCAGCAATGTCTATCGCGTTCGACGCTGCTGATTTCACGACTTTCTCAACGAACTTGCCCGCTCTCCTTCGCAGGAATTTGAGGACTGTGAGGGCTTCGGAAACATCCTTGCCTCGGATCAGGTCCACCACCGCTCTGGCCTTTCTCGGTGACACCCTCACGAATCTCGATACGGCTCTCGCCTCCATCACTTCCTCCGAATCTTCGTCGCGCGCTCAGCCTTTGTCCCAGGATGTCCACGGAATAACCTCGTAGGGGCAAACTCTCCAAGCTTGTGTCCCACCATGTTTTCAGTCACGTATATAGGTATGAACTTGTTCCCGTTGTGAACCGCTATCGTATGGCCCACAAACTCGGGCGGTATCGTCGATCTCCTCGCCCAAGTCTTTATCACCTTCTTCTCTCCCGTCTGCCCCAGTGCAACGATCTTCTTCATCAGTTTCTCATCCACATACGGTCCCTTTTTCAGCGATCGAGCCATCCTCACTCACCTCTTCTCACGCAGTTCATTTTCTCCTCTGCACGATGAACATGTCAGAAGGCTTCCTTTTCCTCGTCTTCTTGCCCTTGCTCTTCAGCCCTGTTGGCGAACAGGGGTGCCTCCCTCCTGAAGCTTTCCCTTCACCACCACCCATTGGGTGGTCAACTGGATTCATCGCGACACCTCTCACCTTCGGCCTTTTCCCAAGCCACCTGGACCGACCAGCTTTTCCGAGACTTCCCGAACCGTGTTCGGGATTGCTCACCTGGCCGATTGTGGCGAAACACTCACTCCGGATGAGTCTGACTTCGCCAGAGGGAAGTTTCACGTGGGCATATGCTCCTTCCTTGGCCAGGATCTGTGCAGAGGTGCCTGCACCTCTCACGAGGGCTCCTCCCTTCCCCTTCTTCAGTTCGACGTTGTGAATGGCCATCCCCACGGGAATCTCCCGTAGGGGAAGCGTATTGCCCGTCTTGAGGGGAGAAGATGGACCAGATTGAACTGAATCGTCCTTTTTCAGCCCATCCGGGGCCAGAACATATCTCCTCTCACCGTCGGGATAGACGAGAAGAGCGATCCGTGCAGAGCGATTCGGGTCATATTCGATGGACTCCACTCTCCCAGCCATTCCGACCTTGTCCCTCTTGAAGTCGATAAGCCTGTATTTCCTCTTGTGACCGCCACCTCTTGCTCTGGAGGTCACTCTACCTGAGTTGTTCCGTCCCCCACTGCTTTTCAGCGGACGGAGCAGCCGTTTGTAGGGGGTCCTCCTTGTCAATTCCGCGAAGTCGGACACAGTCTGGTATCGTAGAGTCGGTGTGATAGGTCTATGCTTCTTTATGCCCATCCTATAACCCTTCGAACAACTCTATCTTACCCTCTCTCAACTTCACCAGTGCTTTCTTCCAGTCGGGCCGTCTGCCTTCAAAGCGTCCCAGTCTCTTTCTCTTCCCTTTCACCCGCTGAGTATTCACACTCTCGACCTTCACCTTGAAAATCTCCTCCACAGCCTTCTTGATCTGCAATTTGCCAGCTGTCTTGTGAACCTTGAAGAGGTACTTGTTCTCCTCTTTCAACTTAGTTGCTTTCTCAGTTATCACCGGTTCGAAGATTATCGCGCGAGGATTCACCCCACACCTCCTTAAGCTGAGCCAGAGCACTCACAGCCACCAACAGATATTCGCTGTTCAAGATTTCATAGCAATTGATGTCCTTCGCCCGTTTCACGGTGAGATATGGCAGGTTCCTGCTGGATTTGAGCAGATTCTCATCCGCAGATGGTAGCAGCAGCAGAGTCTTTTTCCCTTTCAAACCTAACACATTCAGGATATTTTCCATGTTCTTAGTCTTCGGTTCTGAGAAGGAAAAGTCTTCCACGATATGGAGTTTTGCCTCTCCCGCCTTGGACGAAAGCGCCGATTTCAGGGCGAGTCTCTTCATCTTCTTGGGGATTCTGTACGAGTAATCTCGGGGCTTGGGACCGAAGGCCACACCACCCCCGACCCAGATCGGAGACCGCGTAGACCCGTGACGTGCCCTTCCGGTACCTTTCTGTCTCCAGGGCTTCCTGCCGCCGCCTCGTACTTCACTTCTCGTCTTCGTCGACGCGGTTCCTCGCCTCTGACTGGCGAGATACGCCTTGCATGCTTCATACATCGCGTGCTGAGACGGTTTGATGCCAAAAAGTCCTCTTGGCAACTCTATCTCGCCCTTCGTCTCACCGTCAACGCCCTTCAATACTACCTTTGACATTGCCGGTTAAAATAACAAATTCCCCCCAGTTTGTCAAGTGCGGTCGGCGAAATCGTCGAAAAGCAAAGAGATTAGGCATGCCTGCCGAACTTGACATTCTGGAAGTACTTTTCTATGCTGTATTTGCATGATTGGCAGAGTGTTAACGAGGATATTCGGCACCAAAAACGAACGAGAACTCACCCGCCTCACTCCCATAGTGGAAGAGATCAACAGGATCTACGAGACTCTGAGCACCCTGAGTGACGAGGAGCTGAGGTCGAAGACAGAGCAATTCAAGGCCTACCTCCTCGAGAGAGAAGCGGAAGTCGCTCAGGATGTCACGGACTTCGAGGAACAAATAGGACATGCATCTCCAGAGGAAAAGCAGAAATTGAGGCAGAAACTGAGAGAGTTGAGAAATGAGGTTTTTGAAGGCATTCTCCCGGAAGCCTATGCAGTCGTGAAAGAAGCGTGCAGGCGGCTCATCGGCAAGAAATGGTTGGTCTGCGGAATAGAGACCGAGTGGAATATGGTTCCATTCGATGTGCAGCTCATGGGTGCTGTCATACTCCATCAGGGCAAGGTCGCTGAGATGGCCACTGGGGAGGGAAAGACACTGGTCGCCACGATGCCCCTTTATCTCAATGCTCTACTCGGACGAGGAGCACATCTCGTGACGGTGAACGACTATCTGGCACGGAGAGATAGAGAGTGGATGGGTCCCGTGTATGAATTTCTTGGACTCAGCGTGGGTTGTATCCAGAGCGGGATGTCTACTGAAGAGCGGAAAGTCGAATACGCATGTGACATCACATACGGAACGAACAACGAATTCGGGTTCGACTACCTCAGAGATAACATGGTGACACGGGCGGAAGAGAGAGTTCAAAGGGGTCACTACTATGGAATCGTGGACGAGGTAGATTCCGTCCTTATCGATGAGGCGCGAACCCCACTCATCATATCCGGTCCGGTCGAGAGATCATATCATCAATTCCACAAGATCAAGCCGCTGGTTGAGCGCCTTGTGCACAACCAGACCGTACTCGTGAACAACCTCGTCGCCCAGGGAGCTAAGCTTCTGGAGGAGAATAACGAATGGGATGCAGGCATCAAACTGCTTCAAGCACGCAGAGGCTCACCGAAGAACAAAAAGCTGCTCAAACTCGAGAAAGAGCGAGGCGTCAAGAAGCTTATCGAAAAGGTGGAGCTCGAATACATGAGAGACAAGAAACTCCATGAGCTCGATGAAGAACTCTACTTCTCCATTGACGAGAGGGGAAATATCGTCGATCTCTCCGAGAGGGGCAGAAAAGCACTCGCCCCGGACAACCCCCATCTCTTCGTCCTTCCTGATCTGGCCGTTGAGGGGGAGAAGATAAACACCGATGCCAGCATGTCAACCGAAGAGAAAGTCAAGAAGAGGGCGGAACTGGACAGAACGTACGCTGAGAAGTCTGAGGAGATTCATTCCATCAGACAGCTCTTGAAGGCCTACTCCCTTTTTGAAAAGGATGTCGAGTACGTCCTACAGGATGGCAGAGTCCTCATTGTGGATGAATTCACTGGCCGTCTCATGCCGGGGAGGAGATATTCTGACGGGCTGCATCAGGCCCTTGAGGCGAAGGAAGGCGTGACGATAGAGACAGAGACCCAGACACTGGCAACGATCACACTTCAGAACTATTTCAGGATGTACGATAAACTCGCAGGCATGACAGGAACCGCGGAAACCGAAGCAAGGGAATTCTGGGACATCTACAAGCTGGATGTCGTTGTCGTTCCTACGAATGAGCCAGTGAGAAGAGTGGATTATGACGATGTGATCTATAAGACCAAGAGAGAGAAATACAACGCAGTCATCGAGGAAATCGAGAGGATGCACCTCGCCAATCGACCAGTCCTTGTGGGAACAGTATCAGTGGAGGTAAGTGAGACTCTCTCGAGGATGTTGAAACGAAAGGGCATACCGCACGAGGTGCTGAATGCGAAGCATCATCAGAGAGAGGCAGAGATAGTGGCAAAAGCGGGTGAAGCAGGGAAAGTGACGATTGCCACGAACATGGCAGGGAGAGGCACAGACATCAAGCTGGGAAAGAACGTGGTGGCCTGTGAGAGGTGTTGTATTCTCTGCGAGGACAGAGACTGCGCCAACTGCGGGAAGGCTGAGACTTTGAGTCAATGTCTGAAGGATGTACCATGTGGACTTCGCATCGTCGGTACGGAGCGGCACGAGGCGAGGAGAATCGATCGACAGTTGCGGGGAAGGAGTGGAAGACAGGGCGACCCAGGCTCTTCCCGTTTCTATCTCTCTCTGGAAGATGATCTGATGAGGGTATTCGGTTCAGAGAGAATCACCGGCCTCATGGATAGAATCGGTGTTGGAGAAGGAGAGGCAATAGAGCATAGTCTGATATCGAAAGCCATAGAGAATGCGCAGAAGCGTGTCGAGGCCTTCAATTTCGATATACGGAAGAGACTGCTCGAATACGATGATGTCATGAATCGGCAGAGAGAGGTGGTCTATGCGCTCAGGAATGAGGTGCTCGACAAGGAAGGCCTCAGACCGAGAATACAGGAATTCATGGAGGAGAAGCTCGACGAGGTTCTTGACGCGTACGTCAATCCAAAGCTGCCTCCAGAGGAGTGGAATTGGCCTGGACTCAGGGCCGAGCTCGCCAAAACCTTTCTCTTCGATCTGGACGTGAAAGAGACCGACTTCAAGAATCTCAATTCTGAGGTATTGCGAGAGAAGATGTTGGCGCTTGTCAAGTTCGTCTACGATCGAAAAGAAGAGGAGATCGAACCTGAGCGGATGAGGCAACTGGAACGACTGGTGATGTTGAGGGTAATAGACCAGAAGTGGAGGGATCATCTCTATGCTCTCGATTACCTGAGGGAGGGTATATATCTGAGGGCATACGGTCAGAAGGACCCTCTCCTGGAATACAAGAGAGACAGTTTCGATATGTTCCAGGAGCTCACGTCCACCATTAGTGAAGATGTAATACGATACATTCTCGGTTTCAGAATTCCCTCGGCGCGCGAGGGCAGACAGACGGTAAGAGCATACAAGCCTTCGTATGCCGCCAGTCAGGTTTCTGCAGGCTCACGGGCAGAGGAGAAACCGGCGCCTGTGCGAACGGAAGGGAAGATCGGGAGAAATGATCCCTGTCCTTGTGGAAGCGGCAAGAAATACAAGAAATGCTGTGGGAGGATTAGCTGAACTTCTTCTGCACCTGAATCGCGAGTCTGCTCTTCTCCCTTGCGGCCTTCTTCTCGTGAACTATCCCCTTGGTAGAAGCTCTGTCAAACGATTCCTGGGCTTGACGTAGCAGCTGCTGAGCCTCAGGAGCCGACTCTGCGGATACAACTGCTTTTCTCAGACTCTTCAGTCTTGTCTTGACCATTCTGTTGCGTACTCTTCTCTTCTCATTCTGTCTCATTCTCTTCTTAGCCGAGCGATGTAATGGCATCCATTCCCTCCATTCTTTTCATCTATGCTAACAGAACGAACACACCTTGTCAATAGAGAAACTGCAATTGGCTATTCGCTATTCGCCATTTGCCAGTAGCCAATAGCCAGTAGCCAACAGCCAATCGCGCTTTCCCCTCACCCTTCGCCTTGTTTCAGCATCTCACGCACCAGCTCCAAAGCCTCTTCCTTCGTTCGAACCTTTCCTTCCAGTTGCTCCTCCTCGACTCTTTCCAAGATCTTCCGGAAGATAGGACCCGGCTCCAGCTGCAATTCACCTATCAGATCACTCCCGTCTATGAGTCGTTCGACCTTTCCCTTCTTTTCTGTCTCTTCCTTGAATTCAACCAGTTGCGTAATAAGTGATTCCAGATTCGATACATCGCCATTTTCGCTCGCAAGTGCGTCTGCGTATGCGAGGAGCAGAACCCCGACCCACTCTTCCTCGAGGTCAGCGAAGAACCGCCTCATAGCCCTTGGAGTAAGCTCTTCTTCTCTTCCGAGGAGATGAGGACGCATATGATATCTCACGAGGCGTGTGATCGCCTCTACCTCCGCGTTACTCAGTCTCAGTCTCTCTTTCAGGATTGGGTGGAGTAGCTTTTCGCCCAGCATGTCATGGCCATAGAAGTGTACTCTGCCCTTCTTATCGCTCGAGAGAGTATTCGGCTTGCCGATATCGTGCAGAAGAGTTGCCAATTTCAGAAGCGGCTTACGATGCTTCCAGTGGAAGTAGGACGCCGACCACGGTTTAAGCCTATCGATACTCTCCCGCGTTCCCGACAGCAAGCCTTCCAGCTCTCGCAGACTTGCAATCGAATGCGTGAGCAGTTCGATCTCTGGAAGTAGAGTATCCATCTCTCTCAGTTCTGGAAATAGCGTAACAAGAAGGCTCACCTCACCCATTTCATCGACCTGCTTCCAGGACGCATCACTCTGCAGAATGAGCTTCAGCTCATAGGAGATTCTCTCACCCGCCACTCCTCGAATCAGATCTCTGTGAAGCTTGAGCGCATTCATTGTATTTCCCTCAATGACAAAATCCAGCTCGGACGCGAACCTGAATGCCCTCAGAAGTCTTACAGGATCCTTCACAAGCGAATCTTCTGCCACGGTTCGAATTACCTTCGAACTCAAGTCCTCCATTCCCGAGCAGGGATCCAGAATTCTCCACCGTGCGTGCAGAAGATCCTGGAGTTCTACAGCCATCGCGTTTATGGTGAAATCCCTGTCCCGCAGATCATCCTCGATTTTCCTCGTGCCAAGTCCTGAAAAATCCAGTACCAAACTCCTCTTGTACACCACTCTTCCTTCGTCGAGCTTGAGAGGAACAAACCTGCCACCAACCTTGCGGGCAAGGTCTTCGGCATAATTGATTCCACTGTCCTCCACGACGAAGTCAAAATCCACTATGTGCCTTCCCAGGAGAGCATCTCTGATACAGCCACCTACGAGATAGACCCGCTTCTTCTCAGGAGCAAGGTGTTCAACAGGTATGCCAGTACGTTGCAGTTCCTCTCTCAGTCTCTCCAGACCCATGTCATCTCTCAGGTCGAAACCCTATTCGTTGGAACGGATTCACTACCGACGATACGATGTTCTTCAGATGTGCACTGATTCTTTTCAAGTATCTTGTAAGAAGTGCACAGACGATCGCCTTCCTCGCGGAAATACCTTCGTCCTGAACGAGTTCTCGAAGCATGCTATCACACGCACACGCGATCTTCGCGTGTTCTTCCATTACAAGTTTCCCTTTCGCAACATCCGCTTCCTTAAGCGACTCCTCCGTCAAGGTGAAGAACTCCTGCACCTTGTCCGCCATTTCGACGAGCCGGGGGAGGTATTTAATGCCCTCCAGTTTTTCTGGATACATGGTCGCCAACTCAACGATATTCTTCGCGAAGTCGCCGATCCTCTCGAGGTCGATGACAACAGACGTGAGTACAAGTGATGCCGCAAGATCCTCCTGCGGATTGACGGAGAGATGCTCCAGCACCTTCCGTCTTATGTCGATTTCGTATTTGTTCATGATCTGATCCTGCCGGTATATGTCCACCCCTTCCTTCTGTTGCTCGAAGAGCACACCGCGGGCGAATTCGAACATCTGGCCTGCCTGTGCCATCATTATGTAAGTCTCCTCTAAAGCCTGATGTAACAGGTCTTTCTTTCTCCAGTGGGCAAAAAACTCTCTAAACATGGTCTCACCTCACAATCATTATGAGCAGTAGTGGAATGGCATAGAAAGCCAAAACCACCCACAGTATTGCGTACTTCCTCGAATGAGAACACCGTCTTCCCAGGCCTTTTGCGAGACCTATCGGAATCCGTTTCACAGGATATATTATACATACTCCGCAAGCGTTGAAGAGAAGATGAGTGAACGCGGTCTGAATCGCAACGGGATTACGTGTTACAAGCGAAGCCAGGATGGCCGTTACTGTAGTACCGAGATTTGCTCCCAGAGTATAAGGGAAGATCTTTTCGATCGAAAGCAACCCTGCGCCCACGAGCGGTACGACCAGTGACGTGGTAATCGAACTGGACTGTATCATTGCAGTAAACAGGGTTCCAAGCACGAAGGCTCGAAGAGGTGTGGTAAAGAGGTAGTCATCCAGAAGGGCTTCAATCTTGGGTAAAGCAAGTCCACGAGCAGTCTTCACAATGTATGCGAGAGCCAAGAACAGCAGGAAGAGGGCGAGCGCCAGTATTATCGGTGGATGCACAATGAGTTCTTCCGTGACACGGACAAGCGGCTTCACTGAGATATTGAGTGGATTCACCAGGACCAAACCACCCACACCGGCGAAGCCCCTCGCCAGTGTGAGTGAGAAACGTTCCAGGAAGTGAAAATGAATTTCAATGGGAAAGAGCACCGCCACTGCAAGCAGATTGAAAATGTCGTGCACGATCGCCCCTGCGAACGCCCTGTCAAACTCCTGTCTCCTGGTAATGTGGCCAAGCGAGACGACAGTGTTTGTCACGGTGGTGCCGATATTTGCGCCCATCACGATCGGAATTGCATGGCGCACTGGCAGTGTGCTCGCCGCAACCATTCCCACCACTATCGATGTGGTGCACGATGAGCTCTGCATAAGACTCGTAGCCAGAATTCCAATGAAGAGGCCCATGAATGGGTTGGCAGTGGACGACAGCAGCGCTCTTGCGAATCCCCCTCCCATCATCTTGAGGGAATGGCTCATCAGACTTATGCTGAACATGAACACCCAGATCAGCGTGAGCACGAGGAGGATTTTCTGGAGAGCTTTCATTCCCGTTCCCAAAAATATGAAAGCGGTCACACGGTGTCAACCTGGCCTTTCACTGGACCATCGTCCCCACACCGAATGTCTCAGGCAGATATCTTCCTGTTTTGCGGGATTACATCTCTCGACCCTCTCGCGCACCCGCGGGTTGCTCCGGAACATGCCTGTCGTATCTCTCAGGAGATCCGTGGAGTCAACCTCATTCATCACGACGGATGTGATGGATTGTGTGGACGGATCGACGCCACCCGTGCGTTCGTATGGAACACACTGAGATTTCCCTCTTGACACCGACTTTCGGTTATGCAACTATACGAAAAAGCGGGCATAACTCAGTGGTAGAGTACGAGCTTCCCAAGCTCGGAGTCGCGGGTTCGAATCCCGTTGCCCGCTCTCTTTTTCGAATGAAACGATCTCATCATGACTCCGCCGACCTGCTACTCGAGATCGGCACAGAAGAAATCCCACCATCGTATCTTCTGCCAGCCAGCCAACAGATGCGCGACAAGTTCGAACTTTTCCTTCGCGAGAATCTGCTCACGTCCACGGAGATCCTTACCATGTACACTTCGAGGCGACTCACTCTTCTCGTCCACGAACTCTCCTCTCATCAGAAGGAGAAGACAGTACAGATCCTCGGGCCACCAGCAAGGCTCTGCTACGACGAGAACGGGACTCCTACAGAGACGCTCATTGGATTCGCGAAATCGCACGGGCTGAAGCCTGACCGTGCGAAGGTGATCAAGACAGAGAAGGGAGAGTATATCGCTCTGGAGAAGGTCCAGAAAGGCAGAATGACCGGAGCAATCCTCAAAGACTACCTGCCAGAGCTCATAAGGAGCATAACATTTCCAAAGAGCATGAGATGGTCAGGTGATTTCCGATTCGCCCGGCCAATACGATGGATTCTTGCACTCTACGGCAACAACGTCGTACGATTCCGTGTCGCCGGGATCTCTTCCGCAGGCTACACCTATGGTCACAGGATTCTCTTCCACAAGAAGATCGCTGTCAAGTACCCAGAACAGTATGTAGAGAATCTGAGAGAGTCTTATGTGATCGTCAGCCCGGAGGAACGACTGCACTCCATCAGACAGGGCATGGAGCAGAGCGCAACCAAGGTCTCAGGGAGGCCGGTGATGGATGAAGAGCTGCTCCTGGAAGTGAGCAACCTCGTAGAGTACCCGGTCTGCAGTTTGGGCAGATTTGATGAGCAGTACCTGCGACTCCCAAGGGACGTTATTCTCACCGCAATGAAAACCCATCAGAGATACTTTGGCGTAGTTGGCCGAAAGGACGACTTACTCCCGTATTTTCTCGCGGTACTCAGCGGCGACCCAAAACATCTTCACACAATCATGCGCGGCAACGAGAGCGTGCTTCAGGCCAGACTCGCGGATGCGCTTTTCTACTGGGACACGGACAGAAGGATACCGCTCGAGAGCAGGATCGAATCGCTCAAGGAAATAGTCTGGCTGGAAGAGATGGGCACTCTCTTTCAAAAGACCGAGCGGCTCGTGAGGCTTGGAACACTTGTAGCCTCCGTCCTTTGTGCTGACAGGCTCCCCGTGGTGGAGAGGGCAGCAAAGCTGGCAAAGACCGACCTCGCAACAACCATGATCAAGGATGGGAAGGAATTCACAACACTGGAAGGAAAGATAGGCATGGAGTATGCCCTGCAGTCCGGCGAATCACAAGATGTAGCGGTCGCCATCTACGAGCACTACTTGCCTCGATACCCGGGAGATACACTCCCCGAAACACCCCAGGGAGCAGTCCTTTCGATCGCTGACAAGCTCGATACTATCGTTGGAGGCTTCATCGCGGGCCATATTCCCACTGGCTCACAGGATCCTCAGGGACTCCGGAGGCATGCGACCGGGATGCTCTCGATCATCGCTGACAGGAAGCTTCGACTCGCCCTCAATCCTCTCGTTGATGAGGCATTGAAGGCCTTCGCCAGCCAGGATCTGCTTAGGACGAAGAACGTGAAAGAGGACATTCTGAATTTCCTCACAGCGAGAATTGAGAGTTGGCTGCAAGAAGAACGATTTCGATATGACCTCGTGGACGCGGTACTATCTACAAGACATGATGATCTCACAGATGCCAGATCTCGGCTGATTGCCCTGGATGACCTCAGGAACTCGGCCGATTTCACAAGGCTGGTCATAGCCCAGAAGAGGGTAGCCAACATCCTCAAGAACCAGCCAGAACTTCCTGCTCTCGATGAATCACTCCTTTTGGAAGCAGCCGAGCAAGAGCTGTCATCAGCGATCAGCAAGCTCAAGCCAGAATATGAGGGATCTGTCAAGAAAGGAGACTACAGGAGAGCGTTCCGTCAACTCCTCACTCTGAGAGCCCCAATAGACAGGCTCTTCGATGAGGTGCTCATCATGGCTGAAGAGAAGAGCTTGAGAATGAACCGCCTCACACTCGTGAAATCTACGAAGGATCTTTTTAACGAAGTAGGTGACCTGTCAAAGATAGTAATCGAATGAACCCCGCACTGTACAGGGCAGCCAGCGTATCATCGAGCATGACTCCCCACCCCTGAGGGATGCTCTCCAGCCCTCGAATCGGCGGTGGTTTGATCACATCGAATACTCGAAAAACGAAGAACCCACCGACCGCGACCCAGGCACTTCCAGGAATCAGCCAGAGAACCAGCCACATGCCACATATCTCGTCCACCACGATTCTTCTGGGGTCGTCTCCCCACTCAGGAATGAGCCTCGCACACAGGTAGACACCGTAGAAGAACAATGCCGCTATCAGAGAAGCTCTGACCGCCGTGTTCTCTGGAATGATGAGAAACCAGAAGGCAAATCCCAGAAGGCTACCGAAGGTTGCAGGAGCGACGGGGAAATACCCAGTCCCCAATCCCGTGGCAACCGCCCGCTCCCACACCCTCACTTTATGACTACGAGCGTGCCGATGTCGATCGCAGCAAAGACCGCCTCGGCGTCCCAGTTGTACATTCTCACACAGCCCATGGAGATCTCTCTGCCGATTGCTTCGGGGGAATTTGTGCCGTGAATACCATAATCCGTGACCTTGCCCGTTGCCCAGACACCGAGTCCAATCCACCTGCTTCCGAACGAATTCCTCCAATCGTTTGAAGGTATTACCGTGCCGGACTCCCACACCATCACGGGGTTCTCGATTTTGCTGATCACCCGGTACCAACCTGAAGGAGTCTCCTTTCCTCGTTTTTCATCCCCTATGGAGCAGGGATAGTTGAAGAGCACTGAGTCTCCTTCGCACAGCAGCAAACTCCGGTAATCCTTGAGGACGAGAATCCACGTGCGTGCTGGATGGTAACTTACTTCGTCTCCCCTGATCTCCAACCTGGCACCTACAACTGACATGAGCTCCTCTGCCCCATCCGACTCGTCCCGAAAATAGTCCAGGGCGGAGAGTGACGGTGGTGAGGCGTTCTCCACGCAGATGAGCATTGTAGACGGTTCGGAATGCTGTACCTGGCAGACAATCGAGAGAATGACAAGCGCAACCATCAGTTCAGAAGAGGCCTGTAACGTGGCCATCCCCATCCACATCGATCCTCTCTGCAGCAGGAGATCGTGGCAGTCCTGGCATTAGCATCACATCTCCTGCAATCGGCACGACGAAACCGGCCCCTGCCGAGAGTCTAACGTCGCGGATAGTGATGTTGAAGCCTTTTGGTACTCCATATACCTTCGAGTTGTCCGATAGAGAGCGCGGCGTCTTTGCGATGCACACCGGGAGTTCCCCAAATCCGAGCGACTCTATTCTTCTCAGGCTCAACAGAGCTCTTGGTGTGTACTCGACTCCATCAGCTCCATATATCTCGCGGGCGACTACATCAATCTTCTCCTCGGGCGGGAGTCGGAGTTCATACAGGGGGTGATATCTCGATGATTCACGAGATGTCACATTGAATACCTTCTGCGAAAGGTCCAGTGCGCCTTCTGAACCCCTGCGATGTCCATCATACTCAGCACATTCCACGCCCTGATCCGAGCAGTAGTCCACCACGAGACGCACTTCTTCATTCGTATCGTCTTCGAACCTGTTCACGGCCACCACGACGGGTACGCTGAATTTCTTCATGTTCGCGATATGCTTACCAAGATTGGGCAGACCATCTCCAAGATGCTTCATCGTTCCTTTCTGAGAGAGCTCCTTCTCCGGAGCTCCTCCATGCAACTTCAGGGCCCTGATTGAGGCAACAATGACAATCAGGTCCACCTTCAGGTTGGCCACCCTTGCCACGATGTCGAGGAACTTCTCGCCTCCCAGGTCCGAACCGAAACCAGTTTCGGTGATAGTATAGTCTGAGAGTTTGAGCGCCATCAACGTGGCGAGTATTGAGTTCGTCCCATGAGCGATATTCGCGAAAGGACCACAGTGTACAAAGGCGGGAGTGTTGTCGATGGTCTGCACGAGGTTTGGCTTTAGCGCGTCCTTCAGAAGTACGGTCATCGCACCATCTGCCTTCAGGTCTCTCGCACAGACCTGCTCCTTCTCGTATGTGTAACCCACAATGGTCTTGCCTATTCGCTCTTTGAGATCACTCAAATTCTTCGAGAGCGCGAGAATCGCCATCACTTCCGAAGCCACCGATATGATGAATCCATCTTCCCTCGGAAACCCATTGGCTCTGCCTCCAAGCCCCACCACGATCTTCCTGAGCGCTCTTTCATTCATGTCAATGGCTCTCGGCCACACGAGCTCTCTCAGGTCGAGACCCAGAGAGTTACCCTGATGCACATGATTGTCGACCATGGCAGAAAGCAGGTTATGTGCAGTCGATACTGCATGGATGTCTCCCGTGAAGTGAAGATTGATATCTTCCATCGGAAGAACCTGGGCATAACCTCCCCCCGCTGCACCGCCCTTTATGCCGAAACATGGGCCGAGTGAAGGTTCCCTCAGTGCAACGATCGCATTCTTCCCCAATTTACACAACCCCATTGCAAGGCCAACTGAGACAGTGGTCTTACCTTCTCCAAAAGCGGTTGGAGTGATCGCAGTGACCATTATGAGCTTACCAGTCTCTCCCTTCTCCAGTCGCTTCACCAGGTCGAGACTCACCTTTGCTTTGTACTTCCCGTGCAGCTCGATCTCATCTGCACGGATACCAGCCCTCGCTGCCACGTCCTCTATGGGTAACAACCGAGCATGCTGAGCGATGTCGATGTCCGGCTTCATCCATCCCTCCTAAACGTGTTCCGTGAATACGCCCATCCTGTAGAACTTCTCCAACCTCAACCGTACCATCTCTGACGTCGAGTGCTGCTCCACGGAGCGGAGGTTCTCCAGAATCGCAGTTTTGAGAAGTTGTGCAGCCTCTTTCACGCTTCTGTGGGCT
>Ga0111225_1023_pt1 | contig 17920 bp, 17 predicted proteins | sample DeeMarSWOR152_54_FD_80389 | JGI IMG/M metagenome (GOLD analysis project Ga0111225, IMG submission 80389) | candidate division TA06 bacterium DG_26
CCCCCATTCTCCCCGCTGGAAAATGGCGAAGTCCTATGTGGACAAGACCTTTGAGAAACGTTCCAGGAGCGAGAATGACCGCCTGAGCAGTGTACACTTCACCACCATCTGTTCTCGTACCAGCAATCTTTTCCCCCTTCACAACCAATTCCTCCACCAAGCCATTTCTCACCGAAAGGTTCGGCTGCCCCTCCACAGCAGTTCTCATGTACCTTCTGTACGCCTCCCTGTCAGCCTGAGCTCTGGACGACCTCACCGCCGGTCCCTTGCTGCTGTTGAGTTGCCTGAATTGTATTCCCGTGGAGTCGACCGCCTTTGCCATCTCTCCGCCCAGTGCATCGACTTCCTTGACGAGTTGTCCCTTTCCAATACCTCCGATTGCAGGATTACAGGACATCAGCCCTATCGTTTCCACATCAGGTGTGACAAGCAGCGTCCTACAGCCAAGACGGGCAGCTGCCAGGGCGGCTTCACAGCCGGCATGTCCACCCCCTACCACGATGACATCGAACTCTCGCCCATTAGGCGCTCGGATCTCAGGAGAAGCTCTCATAGCAAACTATTTCCTCCAGCGGTCTCCGAATCTTGGACCTGGGTGTGTCTGCAGGAAATCCGAGCGGAAGCAGAGTCACCACTGTGTGGCTCTGTGGAATGCCCAGGATTTTCCTCACCTCATTTTGAGAAAATGCACCAATCCAACATGTGCCCAGTCCCTCCTCGACCGCCGCAAGAGTCATATGGTCAACTGCGATGGCAAGATCCACCGCATAGGAGGGCACCCCACACTCCATTACTCGATCAGGGTAGAGCGCGACCGCTGCAATCACGACTGGCGCTTCTGCAACGAATCCTTGACCGGATGCTGCCCTGCCAAGTGCCTCTCTCTTCTTCTTCTCTCTCACCACGATGAATTTCCAGGGTTGTCGATTGCCTGCGGAAGGTGCCATTCTTGCTGCATTCAATATGCTTATCAGTTTCTCATCGGGCACATCCATGTCCTTGTAACTTCTCACACTCCTACGCTCCTTTATCAACTCCGCTATCTTCATACTCCCTCCTCTGCTGTGATCCATCGGCCCGATCAAAGTACACAGTACGGATGGGAAACGGGATCACTATCCCCTCATCCTTGTATCGCCGATGGAGTTGCTTGATGAATTCGTGGGTAATCAGATACTTGTCGACATACTCCCGCACCCTCAGAATGACCGTGAAGTTGATGCTGAAGTCACTGAAGGTATGGTATCTAATGAACGGACTGAAATCCGCCACTCCCCCTGTGATCTTTGCCAGAACTTCCTTTCCCACTTCTATGGTCACTTTCTCCACCTTCTCCAAATCACTGTCATAGCTCACCCCTACTTGAACCAGTACAGACATCTCCTGTACCGGGAGGTAGAAATTGGTAATCTGGGTTTCGGCAAGTTTCGAATTCGGGATCACCACCATGTTGTTCGGAAGCATTCTGATTCTGGTACTTCTCCAGCCAATCTTGGTCACATATCCCTCCTCCCCGGACTCAAGCTTGACGTAATCTCCGACCTGTACAGGTTTGTCGACCATGAGGTAGATTCCTGCGAAGAGATTCGAGAGCGTGCCTTGGAGGGCAAGTGCTATGGCCAGGCTGCCCACTCCCAGAGAAGCCAGAAGAGGTGTGATTGAGATACCTAGTGTGTCGAGTACGATAAGAAGGGCGATTGCGAAAATCGCCAATCGGAAGATAGTCCGGAGAATACCTCCTGAGGATTCGACAAATGCGACCCTCCCCGAGTACCCTTTGAGGAAGCCAATGACGAGTCGATCGAGAAACAGAATCCCGCTGTAGACGAAGAGAACGACAACTCCCGCGCGGAAATAGGTGTGAAGCTGGTCTGCCACGGGAAGACTGTCCGTGAATATCCTTAGCCCGATTCCGACGAGTACGAGAGATAGGGGCACACTGACTGCCCGCAGAATCATATCGTCTATGTCTGTGCGAGTCGCTGTCGCCTTCCGTCGAATCCACCGAAAAAGGACCGGAACCACAATGACCGCAAGGCCTATCCATCCGAGGAGGATGGCGACTGAAGTGATCCATTCATCGAATTTGAACATCGTAGACTCAGCGATTTCTATTCAGGATGAACAATCGTCCCACGCAGAGCCCCATTCGGGAGGTTCCGCAGCTTGTCATCTCGCGGAGCCGAAAAGATCCGTTTCTTCTCCGCACGAAACACTCCCTCTCTGCAGGTTCGCTCCCTGGAATTGAAACGAGCGGCTTCTGTATGCTCTCCCTATCATCTCTCAGCCGTTCGCCGTCCAGGACTCGCTCTGTCACATATCTCATTGGTGTCCGATTATATCAAGACAAGTCGTTATATGTCAAGGAGAACCGTTTTCCCCGTGCCTTTCCTGACAATGAATCCTTCCTCTCGTGGCAACCAGCCCGTACGTCGATTTTCTTCGAGGCGACGATTCGGATCTGCCGATGTCGTCGAACTTTCATCCGTTTTACACCTTCCATCACTCGCTCTGATCTGCGTTGTCTATGCCTTTTGATGCCTTGACTTTTTCATGGTCAGAAGTTAACATTCTTCGGATGAGAGTGAGTTACAGGTGGCTTTTCGATTATGTCGACATTCCCATGAATCCGTACGAGCTTGCCTCCGAGCTCGAACGCATTGGAATAGAGACGGAAGAGATAGACTATACTGGAGAGGGGCTCGATTCGCTCATAGTTGGAGAAATCCGCTCACATGCCCCCCATCCACATGCTCCAGGTCTCAGAGTGGCCGAGGTGGATGTCGGCACAGAGACTTTGAAGGTGGTGTGCGGGGCACCCAATCTCAAGAACAAAGTGAAGGGAGCTTTGGCGCTTCCTGGAACACTTCTCGCTGATGGCACCAGAGTCACGGCATCGGAAATACGGGGAGTTCTGTCCCAGGGCATGTTGGTTTCGGAACGAGAGCTCGGCATTTCTGATGATCATTCAGGAATTATCGTTCTGCCCGAGTCGCTCGAAGTAGGAGCCAAGGTAGCACCCTACTATGAGCTCGACGACTACATATTCGAACTTGAGATTACTCCCAACCGCCCGGACCTTCTGTCTGTCATAGGAATTGCGAGAGAGATATCTGCAATCACGGGTGGAAGAATGCGGGTTCCTCGATCAAAGATCAGAACCTCCGATGAGAAGACGGAGGATCTCGTCTCTCTGCATGTGAAAGATGCTGAAGGCTGTCCCCGTTATATGGCACGCGTAGTCAAGGGTGTCAACGTGAGGAAATCCCCTCGGTGGCTCACAATACGTCTCAAGAAATGCGGGCTCAACGAAGTCAACAACGTCGTCGATGTCACCAACTATGTGCTCTTTGAACTCGGCCATCCTCTCCATGCGTTCGATCTCGACTGCTTAGACGAAAGAACGATCGTCGTGCGAAGAGCCTCAACGGGTGAAGGAATCCTTACGCTCGATGGTGATGAGAAGACGCTGAAGAGTGACGTCCTGGTCATCGCAGACAGCTACAAGCCGGTGGCCCTTGCGGGGATCGTGGGAGGGAGTACGAGCGGAGTCACTCACTCAACCTCTAACGTCTTGCTCGAAAGTGCATTCTTCAACCCGGCGCTCATACGGAGGGCTTCACGAATTCTGGGAATCGAGACTGAGGCATCCATCCGATTCGAGAAGAGGGCTGATATTTCGATTCTTCCCGAAGCGCTTGACAGGGCCGCTCAGCTGATATCCAGACTCGCTACAGGCAAAGTGCTCCACGGTAGTCTCGATTTCTACTCGCAGCCCCAACCTGCACCGAGAATCCCCCTGAGAAGGGAGAGAGTGAACATGTTGCTCGGACTCAATCTGACCAAGAGGGAGATTAAACGAAGCCTTCGGCGCATACACATCCAGACTGATAGCAGCCTCGTGGCTACTGTTCCCTCGTTTCGAAGAGACCTGAAAGAGGAGGTGGATCTCATAGAAGAAGTTGCGAGGATACACGGCTACGAACGGATTCCTTCGGTCCGGCAGTGGAAAGGGAGTTTTGCGGGGGCAAGACACGCAAGAGAGGACTTCACCGACCAACTCAGGCGAAAGCTGTCAGGACTGGGTTTCACCGAGGTCTACTCTCTCAGCTTTGCCGATCTGAAAGAGAGTGAAGCGAAAGGATTTTCCGCGGGATCGGAACTGGTCGCGCTGCGTAATCCTCTTTCAGAGAGGTGGAATAGTCTCAGAAACACCTTACTCCTTTCACTCATGAAGGTTGCAGAGACGAATCTCAATCGCGGGAGACAATGTATGAAGTTCTTTGAAATAGGCAGAGTGTTCGAAAACCGATCCGGATTTCCAGAAGAGGAAGAACGTGTGGCGCTCTTGTCGGCAGGAGAGAATACCTTCTGGGACGGAATGGAGTACCACGCTGATTTCTACGATCTGAAGGGCGACGTTGAGTCGTTGCTCAACGCTATGGATGTGGCAGATATCGGTTTCGCTTCCGCCGAGTGTCCATTCTTGCACCCGGGAAGAACCGCACACATTCTGCTGGGAGAAGAGAAGCTTGGCATTCTTGGCGAACTGACTCCGATGCAGAAGCTATCCAGGAAGATGTATGTCGCAGAGCTCAGTCTCGAGATGCTCTTTGAACACACTTTGAAGGAGCGGCGGTATCAACCCATATCAAGATTTCCAGTAGTACAGCGGGACCTCGCGCTCCTCGCGAACGACGATTTGCCGGCAGGGGACATCGAGAGAGTGATCATAAGGCAGGGCGGGCAGTATCTTGAGAGTGTCACTCTATTCGACCTCTACATGGGTGACGGAGTGCCAGAAGGAAAAAGAGGTCTTACGTACAGAATGAGATTCAGAGCGAAAGACAGAACACTGGAGGACGCCGACGTGGACAGAGTGATGGAGCAAATACTCTCATCCCTTCGGGAAGACCTCAGTGTAACCTTAAGGGGAGGTTCGATTGGAGATACCTGAATTCCAAGTTTTGGAGGAGAGAATCAGCAAGGTCTGTGAGCTCATGACACAGCTTAAGAAGGAAAACAAGGAACTTGCAGAAAAAGTGAAGACGTTGACAAAGGAGAATGAGGAACTCAGAAGTCTCAAGGAGGAAGTAAAGGGAAAAGTAGAGGGCATTATAGGAAGGTTGGATTTCCTAGAATGAATGCCGCAGTAGTGGGGACCTCTAATGAAGGATGAAAACGTTTTCAGTATCACCGTTTTCGGCAATGAGTACAAGATCAGAGGAGATAGCGACCCTGACCACATAAAAAGGGTCGCATCCTTTGTTGACTTGAAGATGAGGGAGTTGGAAGGAAAGGGAGTCTCTCCTAAGAAGCTGGCAATCCTTGCGGCCCTGAACATCGCAGACGAATACTTGAGATTCCAGGGGTCGATCAAAGACAGGGTCCAGCACCTCCACTCTCTCCTGGAGAAACAATTAGAGAACACTTGACAACTTTGGTGCTGTTGGATATATTGAGAAAAGTTCCCTGCCGTGTTCGTGATGGCTTAAGGCACTTGAGCCAACAACGATTAACAGGGAGCTAGACTCCGATCGTGGCTTGCTCGCCCGGTCTCCGGGAAGCAAAAAACGATTGGGAGGTTCCCACATTGCGTCCGGGTTCGAAGGCGCTTCTAGCCACACGGCACTGCGGCGGGGACTTTTTTATGGAACTTTTCAGGGACACACCCAGAATCCCACTCGCACGCAGGATGACCCCGAGAACCCTCGATGAGTTCTGCGGGCAGGAGCATCTTTTAGGTAAAGGAAAACTGCTCCGTAGACTGATCGAAGCTGACAGGGTCTCCTCCTTGATACTGTATGGTCCCCCTGGCTGCGGCAAGAGTTCGATTGCCCAGATAATCGCCAATCGGACAAAGTCAGCATTCGAGAGGCTGAGTGCGCCTACGGCAGGAGTGTCCGAGTTGCGAAAAATGATCGAACGCGCGAAAAAGGCGGAAAGGGTGATTCTTTTCGTGGATGAAATCTACCACTGGAGCAAACTGCAACAGTCGTGTCTCCTAGCAAGTGTGGAGCAAGGTGTGATTACCCTGATCGGCGCCACCCTGTACAATCCGTTCTTCTCGATAATCCCCGCGCTTCTCTCCCGTTCTCATGTCTTCGAGCTGAAACCTCTGAGTGACGAGGATATACGGAAGATAGTGGCGAGAGCCCTCGCCGATTCCGAAAGAGGGTTTGGCAACAGAGAAATCAGACTTACCCAGGACGCGCTGAACCACCTTGCTATCTACTCTTCAGGCGACGCAAGAAAGGCTCTGAACGCTTTGGAAGTTGGAGTGCTGTCTGCAGGAACCGATAAAGCAGGAGAGGTAGTCTACGATCTGGCTTTGGCTGAAGAGTGCATTCAGAAGCAGGCAATGTACTACAGCAAAGATGAACGTTACGACACGGTATCAGCTTTTATAAAGAGCATGCGGGGTTCAGACCCTCACGCGACACTCTACTGGCTTGCGAAGATGATCTACGGCGGAGAGGATCCCAGATACATCGCGCGGAGAGTTGTGATTTGTGCTGCGGAGGACGTAGGCAACGCCGATCCCCAGGCTCTCGTACTTGCCAGTGCCGCACTTTCCGCAGTAGAATCCATTGGCCTTCCAGAAGCGAGAATCCCCCTCGCACAGGCAGCGCTCTACGTGGCTACTGCGCCGAAAAGCAACGCATGCTATGAGGGGATATCGAGAGCGATGGAGGACATCGAAAATGAGAGACAGGATGGAGTTCCAGACCACCTGAAGGATGCGCATTATCCAGGTGCGAAGAGATTGAAGCGAGGAGAAGGGTACCTGTACCCTCATGACCAGCCTGAAGGCTGGGTGTCTCAGCAGTATTCCTCTCAAGGAAAGCAATACTATTCGCCATCCTCGCATGGATTCGAGAAGATAATCAAGGAGAGGATGGACAATCTCAAGAGAAAGGGGTGATTTAGCATGACTATTATGGTTGTGGTTGTGGCGGTTGGCGGGTTCCTCCTTGGTATATTGATCGCAATGAAGTTTGGTGAAAATAGACTGATGCGGGCGAAGAGCCAGGCTGAGAAACTCATCAAAGAGGCAGAGCTGGAGGTCGAACGCAAGAGAAAAGAAATCGAGTTGGAGGTGAAAGACCGATTCATCCAATCAAAGGTGAAATTCGAGAGGGACACAGAGACGACAAAAAGGGAACTCGAGAGATACCAGAGAAAGCTGAGAGAAAAGGAGAAGAATATCGATCGTAAAGCAGAACTGCTCTCTCGACGCGAAGGTGACCTGGTGAAAAGAGAAAAAGAGCAGGCGCTGAAAGAAAAATCCTTAGTGTCCAAAGAAGAAAGGCTAAACCATCTCATCGGCGAGGAGAACATGAAACTGGAGAAGATCGCGAGAATGACTACGCAGGAAGCCAAGCGTCAACTCATGGCCAATCTGGAGTCCGAGGTGAGACATGAGGCTGCCCAAATGATTAAGGAGATTAGGGACAAAGCGAAAGAACAAGCCAAGAAAGAGGCAAGGGAGATTATCGTCTCAGCCATTCAGCGATGTGCGGTTGAGCATGTAGGAGAGTCGACCGTCACCCTCGTAGGTCTGCCGAACGACGAGATGAAAGGAAGGATCATAGGTAGAGAGGGACGAAACATAAGGGCCTTCGAGACTGCTACAGGGGTCGAGGTAACAGTCGATGATACACCGGGTGCGGTCACCTTGTCATCCTTCGACCCCATCAGGAGAGAAGTCGCGAAAATCGCTCTTGAGAAGCTCATGGAAGACGGAAGAATTCAGCCAGCACGGATTGAAGAGGTTGTGAAAAAGGCCGAGGAAGAGCTCGAGGAGACGATAAAACGGCTGGGAGAGGAGACGGTACTGGACGTCGGCCTTCCTGGGGTCCACTCGGAACTCATGAAACTCATTGGAAAGATGAACTACCGAACATCGTACGGGCAGAATGTGCTCCAACATTCGAAGGAGGTGGCGTTCATCGCCGGGCTCATGGCGGGTCAACTCGATCTCGATGTACCTCTCGCCAAGAGATGCGGTCTGCTTCATGACATCGGCAAAGTGCTCGACCAATCATATGAAGGGACACACGCGAGAATTGGCGCGGAAATATGTGAGAAATACGGAGAATCTACCGAAGTTGTGAATGCAGTTGCGTCCCATCACGAAGAGGTTGAGTCGAAATCGCTCTACGCGGTGCTTGTACAGGCTGCAGACGCAATATCTGGATCAAGGCCCGGAGCGAGACGAGAAACCCTGGAGGCCTACATCAAAAGGCTCGTGAAACTGGAGGATATCGCCAATTCGTTCACGGGGATAGAAAGGGCGTACGCCATACAGGCTGGCAGAGAGATTAGAATCATGGTTGAACCCTCCAGCGTCGATGATGTCAGGGCTGTGCAACTCGCATCCGAAATCGCGAGCAGAATCGAGGGGGAATTGAAGTATCCGGGACAGATCAAGGTCACCGTGATCAGAGAGACGAGAGCGATCGATTATGCCAAATGAGATTCACCTTCTCCTGATCGCCGATATCGTGGGCAAGCCCGGGAGGAAGGTAGTCGAGCAAATCCTGCCCAGGCTCAGAGCCGAGTACGCCCTGGATTTCATTATCGCGAATGGAGAGAACGCGGCAGGTGGCTACGGGATCACTCCCACCGTGGCTGAGGAACTCTTCTCCCTGGGAGTAGACTGCATCACTTCAGGTAATCACGTGTGGGAACGTAAGGAGATAATCGCGTATCTCAATACGGAATCGAAGCTGCTACGTCCCCTCAACTACCCTCAGGGAGTTCCAGGGAGAGGATCTGGAATCTTTGAATCGAATGGGAGGAAGATAGGCGTCGTGAATCTCCAGGGGAGACTCTTCATGAATGCCATTGACTGTCCTTTCACCGTGGGCCGTATCGAGGTCGAACACATGAGCAGAGAGACGCCTCTCATCATAGTTGACTTCCACGCCGAGGCTACGTCTGAGAAGAAAGCATTGGGATGGGCGCTCGATGGAAAAGTCACCGCGGTCATAGGTACCCACACGCATGTCCAGACCGCCGACGAGATGATTTACCCCAGAGGCACAGCATACATAACCGATTGCGGCATGACCGGTCCGTTCGATTCCGTTATCGGAGTCAACAAGGAGAAGGCGGTAGAGAGGTTTGCAACTCAGATTCCGTGGAGGCTGGACGTGGCAAAAGTGGATTTGAGATTGAACGCAGTTATGGTACGCGCGGATGTCTCGTCAGGAAAGGCCATCTCCATTGAGAGAATCGAACGCCGACTACAGGAGTAGTCGTGGAGGCATAATGGAAGCAACGTTAATCGACGGGAAGAAGATATCAGAGGAGATTCGAGCAGAACTGAAGATAGAAGTCGATCAACTGAAAAGTCAAGGGATGATACCCGGCCTCGGAGTCATTCTGGTAGGTGAGAACCCTGCATCAGAGATTTATGTAAGAAACAAAGAACGGGCATGCGAAAAGACGGGAATCCACACTGTGACGAAGAAACCGGGCGCAGATATCTCCCAGGATGAGCTTCTTCACCATATAGACCAATGGAATGAGGACTCATCCATACACGGTATATTGGTCCAGCTCCCTCTTCCAAAGCATATTGACGAGCATCACGTCATAGAGAGGATCACGCCGCACAAGGACGTCGATGGATTTCATCCTTACAATGTGGGAAGAATGATGACAGGTGCTGCACTCTTTCTTCCCTGCACTCCTGCGGGTATTCAGGAACTGCTGCTCCGCAGCGGCGCAGATCCTCGCGGCAAACATGTTGTCATCGTCGGTAGGAGTAACATCGTCGGTAAGCCGCTCTGCAATATCCTGATGCAGAAAGCAGAGGGAGCGAATGCAACAGTGACGATCTGCCACACTGGTACACCCGACATCTCTCAATTTACCAAACAGGCAGACATCCTCGTAGTTGCGGCCGGGAGACCAGAGGTTGTGAAAGGAGACATGGTGAGACGAGGAGCGGTCGTCGTTGATGTGGGGGTGAACCGCGTGGAGGACTCGACGCAGGAGAGAGGGTACCGGATCGTAGGAGACGTAGAGTTCGAATCCGTTCGCAAGGTAGCGTCCGCCATCACTCCTGTACCGGGAGGAGTCGGACCAATGACCATCGCAATGCTCCTGCGGAATACTGTGAGAGCATGTAAGTTGCAGAGCGGAATCGAGAGCACCGGATACACCTGATGCCGTAGTCGCCTCACTGGTGAGTACTTTCAAAGCAAGCTATTCCAAGCTTCGGATCCACCTTGTCTGTCCCCTCCAATACAAGTATCTCTACATCGATGGACTGTGGGAGATGAAGAAACCGAGACCTCATCTCAGCATGGGAGAGAGTGTGCACAGAGCCCTGGGAGCTTTCTACAAGATCACCGACCCAGAACAGAGGACCCTCCCAATTCTCCAGAAGATGCTTAGAGCACACTGGCAGAGAAGAGGATACAAGGACGAGAATGAAGAGCGACAGTGGGGAATCAAGGCCTTGGATATGCTGGGCCGTTATTTCGACAGGATGGACCCGCTCGCGAAACCCGCACTGATAGAAGAGGGATTTCAGGTCCCATTTGGTGATCTCAAATTGACGGGAAGAATAGACAGAGCCGATCGACTCGAGGATGGGACATATGAGTTGATCGACTACAAGACAGGTAATCCTTCGCAGGAGCGTGATCTGCAGATCGCTTGCTATACTCTGGGCATCCAGCTGAAGCACAAATTCGATGTGACTAAATTCAGCTACCACATGTTGGCCGTTGACAGGGCGATCACGGTGTCCGTAACCCCTGATTCCGTTGCCAGTGGGTTGAGAAGGATAAAGGAGATTGTCGACGCAATACGGAATACGGAAAGATTTCAACCAACTCCCAATGAGCTCTGTGGGTGGTGTGACTTCACGGAACTGTGCCCAGTCTATGAATCAATGGGATCTGGTGCTGAAGAACCAAACTGGGAGCAAGGCAACGGTGAGCTCGACTGTGGTCCATGATTACTCTCGATCCTGGTGATCTCAGGGTGCGGAGGTCATGCACTCCAGGTACATCTATTGACAGTGCAGACCAGACTTTCTATGGTGAGTTATGACCAGTCACCGCAAATGCTCAGTACTGCTTTTTGTGGCGATGATTGGGTTCGCGTGTACCGTGGGCTCCCTCGTCCCAACTGCCCGCGCGGCACGCCCTGACACCCTGTGGACAGGGGCATATGGAGGGGCAGGCGACGATTTTGGGCAGTCCGTGCTACAGACATTCGACGGAGGATATGTCGTTGCGGGTTACACGAGCTCTTTCGGAGCGGGAGGTTATGACGTCTATCTCCTCAAACTGAATGCAGATGGGGACACCGTGTGGACGAGAACATACGGGGGACCGCGGGACGATAGAGCCTACTCGATAGAGCAGACATCCGATACTGGATACGTCGTTGCGGGTTACACGAGCTCTTTCGGAGCAGGAAGCTATGATGTCTATCTCCTCAAGCTGAATGCGGATGGAGACACCGTATGGACCAGAACATACGGGGGAGCAGATGATGACAGAGCCCACTCGATAGAGCAGACATCCGATACTGGATACATCGTGGCAGGATACACCGCCTCTTTCGGAGCAGGAAGCTATGACGTTTATCTCCTCAAGCTGAATGCGGATGGAGACACCGTATGGACCAATACCTACGGGGGAGCAGATGATGACCGGGGTTACTCAGTACGACAGACTTCGGAAGGTGCATACGTGATTGCGGGATGGACATGGTCATTTGGCGCCGGTGGCTGGGATGTCTATCTTGTGAAGACAAATCCATCTGGATTCACACTTTGGACGAGAACGTACGGGGGTACCGGATGGGATGTGGGTCTCTCCGTAAGTTTGACGTCGGCGGATGGATATCTCATCACTGGTTATACATACTCGTTTGGCGCAGGCCAGAGTGATGTGTACTTCATAAAGACGGACAGGGACGGAGGTACCCTGGTAACGAAAACGTATGGAGGAACAAGATGGGATGTCGGCCTCTCCACCACGGAGGTATCCGACGGTGGATACGTCATCACTGGTTACACCCATTCGTTCGGTGCGGGTTTTGATGACGTCTACTTCATTAAGACGAACCAGATCGGTGACACCCTGTGGACTGTCACATATGGAGGGCTGAATTATGATAGGGGCCATTCTGCGAAACAAACCTCTGATGGCGGATTCATCATAACAGGACTCACATTGTCGTACGGTGGGGGCGACAGCGATGTGTACGTGATCAAGACTGAATCGGATGTCGGTGTCGAGGAGGAGGAGTTCTTTCAGAATTACACAGGAAGCTGTCGCTTCGAGCCAAATCCGTTCAGCGACCGAATCACCATTCGGTATGAACTGCCCCAGCGTGGTCACGTGAAGGCCACCATCTATAATCTCCTGGGTCAGGAGGTGACGTCTCTGGTTGATGAATCAAGACCAGCGGGGTCACACGCAGTGGTCTGGGATGGGCGAGACAGTTCTGGGAGAAGGCTCTCAAGCGGAACATACTTCCTCAGGCTCACCACGCAGAGTGCTGGACACATCTCCCGGGACAGCGCCTTGGACCAGACCACAACGGCAAAACTTCACATCGTGAGATAGGGGGCTTTCTATCTACCCCCCCTGCCGAGGAGGTGTACTCATGAGACATTCCTTGACATCTCTTCTCTCTCTTTTTCTCGTGCTGGTTCCATATCTCTTCTTTCCGCCCCTGCTCCATTCTCAGACCCATCCAAGTACGTTTTCCATCGTGGCCTACGACTCTGCGGCTGAAGAGTGGGGTGTGGCGGTTGCCTCCAAATTTCTCGCCGTCGGGGCGGCGGTTCCTTTTGCGAGGGCTGGCGTCGGTGCCATAGCCACACAGGCATGGGGTAACACAACGTACGGTCCAGAGGGCCTGGCTCTCCTGGAAATGGGAGTGCCAGCTGCTGAGCTAGTCCGAGTTTTGGTTTCAAAGGACGGGGAGCGTGAGCGACGTCAGTTAGGGGTGGTGGACGCCGACGGAGAGGCTGCCTCCTGGACCGGCGAGAAGTGCTTCAGCTGGGCGGGGCACGTCATCGGTGAAGCGTTTTGTGTGCAGGGAAACATTCTGGCCGGCGAAGAGGTGGTCAACAGAATGGCGGAGGCGTTCAGATCTACGAAAGGCCCCCTGGCCAGGCGTCTCATCGCGGCCCTCAGGGCGGGTGAAGAGGCAGGCGGGGATAGTCGTGGCAAACAATCAGCAGCACTCCTCGTCGTGAGAGAAGCTGCGGGATATTCGGGTTACAATGACAGGTTTGTCGACCTGCGGGTGGATGACCATCCCGATCCAATTCAAGAACTCGAGCGGATCTTTGAGCTCCACGAGCAGATCTTCCAGGGCGGTGCGTACGTACGACTGGCCACGCTGGCTCTGAAGGGCGGGAAACAGAGACGAGCTGATCAGGCATTTGAACGGGCGATCAGCATCGCGAGAAGGTATCCTAAAAATCCCGATTTGCTGAACCATATCGCGTGGGAACTCGCCATCAATGAGCTCCGCCTTGACGAGGCTCTCGAATTTGCTCAAAAGGCTGTAGAACTTGCGCCTGACGATGGCAACATCTGGGATACCCTGGGTGAGGTTCATGCTCGACGTGGCCATTATAGCGAAGCCGTGAAGGCAGAGGTACGTGCCGTGGAACTCAGCGAGGGGAATAAGGAATTCCAGGAGAAGTTAGAAGCCTGGCGCAAGATGTTGAAGGAATAAATCGGTGCTGCATGTTCATTGAGGTTTGTCATCCGGCCTAGCTCTCAGGAATTCCCCCATGCCTCGCCTCAGCAACTATCCTCGCTAATCTGTCCTCGCCTCTCCCGATTTGAAGAGAGCGTACTTCATCAATGGTGGAGCGAGCAACTCATTGATGATTACAGAGGCCAGAATCCCATTCACCACGAGGCTCTTCGTTGCTTCGAATCCGGGGTAGTCACGGATCAAGAGAATCAATCCCACAGTGACACCTGCTTTTGGCAGAAGGCACAATCCCAGGTACTTCCTCAGGATTGAGGGAGCCCTGGCTACAACGGCCCCTATCCATGTACCCAGATATTTGCCCGTGCATCTGCTGGCAACGATCACCATCGCAAGTATCCATCCCATTTGCAGCACTGCCAGATCGAGATGGCAACCGGCGAAGGTGAAGAAGATCGTGAAAGTCAAATCCTCAACGTCATTGATCACACCGAACAGCTGTCTTGTTCCCCTCAGGTTTGCGACAGTGAAGCCAAGCGCCATGTTTGCCAGAAGGGCCGATAGTCCAAGGAGTTTGCTCAACCCAATTGCCAGCATGATGCTGCCAAACACTACTACCAGAAGCGTCTGTCTCGCCTTGACGACCCGGGATAGGTTGACCAACCAGAATCCCAGAACTGCACCGAGAGCCGCAGAACCTAAGACCTCTGCCACCGGAGCCGTAAAGGCACTGGCCCAGGAGACAGCTCCTATATCAGGGTGAAGCACCCGCGCAATGATCATGGCGATCGCATAGCCAATGATGGCAAGAGCGTCGTCCAGAGCCACCACATTTAACAGTACAGTGGTCAGAGGTCCCTTTGCCCGATACTCGTGGACTATGGCCAGCGTCGTTGCTGGTGCCGTTGCCATCGATACCGCGCCGAGGATGATAGCGAACGCAAGATAGGAAGTCGAACTCTGATCCGTTACCGCAGGAAAGAGGAAAACCAAGGTAAGCGTGACGATTGCCCATGTGGCAAACGCTTGAGAAAAGGTGATGGAAAAGATGCTCTTCTTCAGACCTCTCAGTGTTTTCATCTCAAGGCTACCACCGATCAGATATGCAATGATTCCTAAGGCCACATCGGTGATGATAGAGAGTTGATTGTCAATCAACTCACGCGGTATAACCCCCAGCAGTGAAGGACTTAGAACCATGCCCACCACGAGATACCCTGTTACCCTGGGTAATCTGATTCGTCTCGCCAGTCCCCCGCCGAAGTAGCCTGCAATGGCCAGTATTGCGACTGCCAGTGCGAGATTCATCCTCTCCTCAGCTCAACTCGTCCTCGATGAACGGGTAGACCTTCCGATTCTTAAAGGTTTACGTCAGGTGCAGTGCCCAATGCCGACTCGATTTTGAGAGCAATCACACGGGCAACTCCTCTGGCTTCTAAGTCTATGCCCACAGTTCTCAGAAGACGTACGAGCTTGCTCCCGATATCCAAGTCGTCAATTACCGCAAAGATCGTCTTCGAGTATGGAGTTCTCTCTCCCAGCTGAAGTCTGAGTCCGGAAAAGATAGGCACTCTATACGCAAGGGTAGCTTCAAGCGGCTTCGAATCCAGTGCCGTGATGTCCTCGACCCCTAACTCGACAAGACAGGAGAGAACGTCCTGAAGATAGTCCTCTTTGTTGAGTATGATGATGAGAAGATACATATATGTCACTCAGCGAGATACCGTTCGTTCACGCTCACGGCTTTCCTCGAGGTACGAGTACGTTCTGCATGAATTCCCAAAAGCGATGACGAAATGACTCTTGGTGGCTTCCTGGACATGAGACGTACGGAGCTGCGTATGTGAGTCACTGAGTACTTCTTACGATAAGAGTGAATGTCGTGTCAACCAGTGAATCCACCGCTTCCCTATTGCTCTTGACATGAGGTTGGATCGATCGTAACATATGAATAGGCTGGAACAAGAATGTGGGGCTTCGGTACCTGAAGCGATTTTGTCAAGTGAGGACGGGGGAAACAGCACCTGTCGCCAGAGATGCAATATGAATCGACACACAATAAAGGGTAGGCCATGATTCCTGCAATCTCACTCTTCTTCTTTCTGTGTGGAATGATGTCAGACGGTCCTGTGGACAAGGTCAGCATAGGAACAACATTCTTCTCACCTCAAGCCCATGACATGAAGGACGCCTATGGATTGATTCCAGTATTCAGTATAGGTGTAGATCTTCCAGTGGGTTCTGATAAAAGCGCGTTTCTGACAGTGGAAGGGGTGCATGAGAGTGGTACGTTTCGTGAGGACGTAGTTTACTACCCTCCTGTAGACGCTTATCATACGAGACTGAAGGCTGTCTCATTGGTGTTCGGAGGCAGACTGAGATCAGTGGACCGGGGGAGAAGTCTTTCCATTGGAGTTGGGGTCGTCCTGGCATGGGCAGGTGAAGCCATCCCAGAGGCGGACGCGGCCGGGCGAATTCGCTACAAGAATCATACTGGTAGATCAGTCGGTGCTATGGCGGATGGTGAATTCGACTATCTGGTTACATCCAATCTTTCCCTTGGTGTTCGGGCGAGGTTTCAATTGCTCTCCTTCGGTATTAGGTACAGACCCGAGCAGGGTGAGTGGAGGCACTACGTCCTCGACTTCTCGGGAGCGAGCGTGGGGCCTTATCTGGCCTATCATCTGAGATGAGATACGTCCTCCTATTTCTGCCGCTGGCGTCATGTGCTTTTGGTGATGGAGCACTTTTCTTCCCTCCAGGCTACCCCGTAACGGAGACAGATCAGATCGCAGTCATCAAATGGGAAAATCAGAGAGAAGAGTTAATCATGCGAATCAAGTTCGAGGGAGATCCTTCTGATTTCACCTGGATTGTACCGACGCCTACTGAACCAACTGTAGATTCTGCAGGCGTGGGACTCTTCTACGGTCTGAGCGATTTCACCAAACCAATATACAAGAGAAGAGGATGGAGTTGCGATGACGGCGGCATCTACCTGTTTCATCCGATCGGTAGGGGAGAACTCTCCGTTGACTCCTCAGAAGTTGAGATAATCGGCGAAGGAACTGTCGGCGTACTCGCATATCAGATTTTGAGGGCAGACGACCCCCTCGTACTCCACCGATTTCTCATGGACAGTGGATATCACTACCCCGAGGGTGCTGACTCCATATTTGCGAGCTACATCGATAAGAACTGGTTCTACTGGGTGGCTGCCAGGGTCGACACAACCCAAGTATCTGCACTGTACTACGGCCATTTGGGAATTCATCTTGAATTCACAACCGCAGAACCTGTGTATCCACTGCGGGTTTCCCGCCTTTCCTCTGAGGGTTCAAGTGTTACGCTATATGTCGTCGCTTCTCACAGGATGCACTTCGAACGTGCACAGCTCAAATTTGCCAGTAGGATCACTGCAGAAGACATACAGTATATGAGAGAGCATTTCTATTACGGCTACGAAGACTTGCTCGATTTGCTCGAGGAATCATCCTTTCTTACGAAGCTGGTGAGGTATGTTCCGGAGGAAGACATGGATGACATCACTCTGAGAGTGGCCCCTGACGACCGGGAGTATCGAGAGGTCATCTTCTACTCAGGCCTACCCATATTGCCCGTGCTGGTAATCGTGCGGATGATGAAACGACGGAAGTCGGGCAAAGCTCAGTGATAAATCCGGCGAGCTTAGATCGAAACAGTTCAGTCCTTGGCTGCAATGATGCAATCCTTCGTCCCAAGAGTCAAAGATAGATGGACAATTCATCCGCGGCATTTCGTCTCATCTACCTCTGAGAAGGGGCACTCAAGATAAAGATTCATTCTCGGTGTTGCCCACGTCAGAGCGTACAGCTGCACCGATGCGGTCAGAATTGACAGCAAACCTAGCGTAGGCTACAATCCGTACTGAGAACTGCGCATGAAAGGAGTGAGATGATCAATAGAAGGTCCACGTTGTCGTGTCTGAGTGCAGCTAACCTCTTCATCCAACGACACATCGCGCTCTCTGGTCATCCCACAAGCCCATTGCGGATGTGCGATTCGGAGGCATAGCCATGGAAGATCGAAATCTGATTCACGATATCATCTTTGACTTCGAGATCAACGCCAGCGTGTCAGATGTGTGGAAGGCCTGGACTACGGAGAGAGGTATCAGGTCCTTCTTCTCACCTGATTGCCGGGTAGATTTCAAGGTTGACGGCAGATTTGA
>Ga0111225_1030_pt1 | contig 17796 bp, 19 predicted proteins | sample DeeMarSWOR152_54_FD_80389 | JGI IMG/M metagenome (GOLD analysis project Ga0111225, IMG submission 80389) | candidate division TA06 bacterium DG_26
GGAGAACTCACAGAGGAGACAACCAGGGCCATGCAGCTTTTCGCTGAAGGACTCTCACTGTACCGGGAGAGACGATGGCGGGAGGCGATTGAGGTCTTCAAGAAGCTTCCCCAGGACCCTGCATCAGCCGTGTTTTTGAGACGGTGTGCTGAGCTACTGCAATCCCCGCCTCAGGAGTGGGATGGTGTGTACGTGATGAGAACAAAGTAGGTGGTCACAAACCTGAACCATTTTTTCTGCAAGCACTTAGACATTCTTTCTCAAGTATCACCTACAGAAATCACAACGACTAGGAAGGGAGAGTGGAGATGACCTCGAAGGAACGCATATTGAAGGCAGTCGACATGTGCCGGAGCGAGATGGTCGATTTCACCTGTGACCTCGTCGAGATCGCGACAGAAAATCCTCCTGGGAGATGCTACCTCGAGTGTGCGAAGTTCATTTGTGAGAGATTAAAGAGGTTAGGGCTTGAATGTGAACTCATGGAAGTCGATACCTGCGGGGAGGAATCTCGGCGCTACTGCGTACTTGCCTCGTATGGAGGCGGGACACCCACGCTGTATTTCCACGGACACTACGATGTAGTACCGGGTGCAGGTAACGGTCAATTCGGAGCGCGCCTCAAGAGTGGTAAGCTCTTCGGACGAGGCTCTGCGGACATGAAAGGCGGCCTTGCTGCGATGCTCTATGCGGTGAGAATACTGAAGCTCTGCGGCGTCAGTCTGAATGGGAAAGTAGGCATCACCATCGTTCCTGACGAGGAGACTGGAGGGAAGTACGGTTCCTGTTATCTGCTTGAAAAAGAAGTGCTGGGGAAGGATGGGGTAGGGATGCTGAGTCCGGAGCCGACCAGTGGAGCGATCTGGAATGCAAACAGAGGTGCGCTCTCGTTACTGGTGAAAGTGAAGGGGAAGTCTGTGCACGCGATTCTCCAGCATGAAGGAGTGAACGCATTCGAACAGATGGTGACTGTGGTGAATGAGCTCATGAGGCTGAAGTCTCAGGTGGAGGCGAGGCGGACCTCCTTTCGCATCGAGCCTGAGGGGGCACAAGCGTCTATTCTCATGCTCGGAGGTCTGTGTGGGGGAGGCGTCAATTTCAACATAGTGCCGGATGAATGCTGGTTCACAGTTGAGAGGAGAATGAATCCCGAAGAATCTCTGGAGATGGAGAAACAGGTTTTGGTCGGTCTCTTGGAGGAAGTGGGCAAGAAGGGCATCGAATTGAGCTACGAGATTCTGCAGGAGGGTGAGTCTGGTGGCAGCCCTGAGGAAACAGATTTGGCCAGAGCGCTCTCCTCAAGCGTTGAGGAATTGACTGGAGTCGCACCTGAGTTCGAGATGTGCCCTGGGCTCTTGGAAACTCGATTCTATGCGCAGAAAGGCGTTCCGGCGTATGCGTACGGTCCTGGCCTCATTTCCGTGGCACACGGCCCTCAGGAATTCGTTGAGGTTGACGCGATGTGTCATTGTGCCGCGGTCTACGCTCTCACGGCGATGAAGATGCTCAACGATGGATAAGAATGCACGAAAGCGATAGCTGTTTCCCAGACCATCTGGGGCTTCTGGGTGCTGCAATAGCGCATCGGTTGGCAGTTTTTCGCTTGACAGGCTGGAACTGAGTATTTAAAAAGAGTTCGTGATTGCCATCGTTGCACACGGTGGGATATCTGTTCGTGGGAGAAGGGAGCGTCAACGCATCGGAGTAAAAGAGGGAGTCGAGAAGGGCTACGACGTGCTGGTCCGCGGGGGATCCGCACTCGATGCGGTAGAGTTGGCTGTTGTGGTCATGGAGGACAATCCTGTCTTCAACGCAGGGACTGGGTCGGCGCTTACGATTGAAGGAGAAGCTGAAATGGATGCCTCCATCATGGCCGACGATCTGCGATGTGGCGCTGTAGCAGCCATACGATGGGTGAAGAATCCCATAAAGGTTGCGCGAAAGGTGATGGAGGAGACGGACCATATCATCCTGGCCGGCGAGGGAGCCACACGATTCGCCTGGATGATGGGATTTGCGTATCACAACCCGGTCACGCAGGACAGATGGAAGATGATGCTTCAGGAACTCTCAAAGCTCGGTCCAGATCACCGTTATCTTCCGAAAACGAAGAGACTTGTGGAGGCATACCGGTTTGGAACCGTGGGGGCGGTGGCGCTCGATAGGCGGAACCGCATTGCGGTAGCGACGTCGACTGGCGGAATGACCGCGAATCTGCCAGGAAGAGTGGGCGACACGCCAGTGATCGGAGCAGGTACATATGCAGATGACATGGGAGGAGCTTCCGCGACTGGCCACGGAGAAGCCATCATCAGATTGTGTCTTGCAAAAGCGGTCGTGGAGAGACTGAAGGGATTGCCTGTCCAGGAAGCCGTGGATGATGCCATTTCTGTAGCCAGTAAGAGAGGATACAGATGCGGGGTGGTGGCGGTGGATAAGGAAGGAAGGATTGGTATAGGCGCGAGTGTGACTCAAGTCGCATATGCGTGGATGCGGGACGGACACTGTGAGGTCTTTTGACGAATATGTTCGAGTGAGGGTGGTTCTGTGAGAGCTTTGGTGATTATTCCGACGTACAATGAAAGAGAGAACGTGGGGAAGATAATCCCTCAGGTGTTGGCGATCGACGACAGAATCGATGTGCTCATCGTGGACGATAACTCGCCAGACGGAACTGGCGAGATGGCCGATGAGCTGTCGCGGTCCAGCGAGAGGACAAAGGTGATGCATCGAGAGAAGAAGCTCGGGTTGGGGTCGGCATACGTAACAGGGTTCAAGTATGCACTCGAGCATGAATATGAGTATGTCTTCGAGATGGATGCGGACTTCTCGCACGACCCCAAAGACTTGAGCCGATTCCTTCATGAAGCGCAGACAAGTGATCTCGTTGTGGGTTCGAGATATATCCATGGGGTGAGCGTGATCAACTGGCCAATGTCGAGATTGCTTCTGAGTTACTTCGCGAACGTATACGCGAGGATCATCACGGGTGTGCCGGTCTATGATCTGACTGGTCTATGATCTGACTGGCGGATTCAAGTGCTATCGAAGAAAGGTCTTGGAATCCATAGACCTTGACAAGATCTCATCCGATGGGTATGGATTTCAGATCGAGATGAACTTCAAGTCGTATCACAAAGGATTCCAGGTCAAGGAAATTCCTATTATCTTCGTCGAACGGAGGAGCGGCTCATCGAAGATGAGCAGGAAGATCATCTGGGAGGCATTTTTCTTGGTGTGGAGGTTGCGATTCACCAGGTGATGAGGCTAACGCAGTTTCTGAAGGAGGAGATGATCATTCTCGATCTTGCATCAGAGAAGAAGGAAGACGTGATCGAGGAGTTGGTGAGTCTCTTCCCAATCGATGAGAGAGCCAGAGAGATTCTCATCGATACGCTGCTCAACCGTGAGAAACTGGGTTCCACGGGTGTCGGCAGGGGAATCGCCATTCCACACTGTAGATCACTTGTAGTGGACAGACTCATGGTCGCAATCGGCAGATCGAGACGAGGGCTGGAATTCGGGTCTCTGGATGGCAAACCTGTGCGCATCGTTTTCCTTCTATGCGCACCGCCCCAACCGAAACCGATAGAGTATTTACTCACTCTCGGCAGAGTTGCTGAGCTTTCAAAAGAAATCCTGAAGAATCCCAGGCTCTTTGAAACGGATGATAGGGCCGAGTTCATGAAAATCCTCATACGATGTGAAGAGCACATAGACAAAGGAGCGAAGTGAGCTCCCAGCTAAGAATCCTCATTATGCTTCATGACGTCGATCTGCTGCTCAGGGAGTTGAAGAATCAGGAGGCGAGAAAAGTGGAAGAGAGGCATGGCTTTAAGCTCGTTTCACACTCTCAGGAACTGATCCAGGCGAGAAACGAACTTGTGAGCAAACTGGAGCCAATGCATCTAACCCGTTACGAGCGGCTCATGAGCAAGTATGGGAGAGCCATAGTGCCAGTGGTGCACGGTGTGTGCGGTGGATGTTTCATCGTGTTGCCGACCGGCGAAGCATATCAGAAGGACAAGAACGATAGGGTGAGTAATTGTGCTAATTGTGGCAGATACCTTTATTGGATAGACTAAGGAGGACAATACCATGGCTCACGCGTACACCCCAGGACTCAAAATCAGTGAGAGGACTAAGATAAAGAAAGAGAGGCGACTGCCCCTGCCTGGGGAAGTTGTTGTCTCCTTGGGTGATTCTGTCAAGGCCGATACAATCGTGGCGCGCACGAATCTCCCGGGCAATGTGCAGACTATGAATGTGGCTGGACTGCTTGGCATTCTCCCAGAAGACATTCGCACGTGCATGCTCAAGAAGGAAGGCGATCCAGTGAAGAAGGGGGACGCGATAGCGGAAACGAAAGGGTTGTTCGGGCTGTTCAAGTCGAAGGCCACGGCACCGGAAGATGGAAGCATAGAGAGTGTGTCACATATCACTGGACAGGTCATCTTCAGGGAACCGCCCATTCCGGTTGAGGTATCTGCGTACATCGATGGCGAAGTTGTCGAGGTTTTCGAAAAAGAGGGCGTGGCGGTGGAGACGATGTGTGCTCTGGTGCAGGGAATATTCGGGATCGGTGGTGAGGCGTTTGGGGAGCTGAAGAGGGCAGTAGGTTCTCCTGAGATGGTGCTCACACCAGGAGAGATAGACAAGGACTGCCGTGGAAAAGTGCTCATCGGAGGCTCTCTTATTACTGTTGAGGCTGTGAAGAAGGCTGTTGAATTGGGAGCTCACGGGATTGTGGCAGGGGGGATAGCCGACCAGGACCTGAGCCAATTCCTTGGGTATGATATTGGTGTCGCCATCACTGGATCGGAGGAGAAAGGGATTACACTCATAGTCACCGAAGGATTCGGACGTCTGAAGATGGCCGAGAAGACATTTCGGCTCCTCTCAGGGCATGAGGGAAAGAAGGCTTCCATAAATGGCACTACACAGATCAGGGCTGGAGTGATTCGGCCTGAAGTCGTCGTTCCGCTTGATTCGAGGAAGGAAGCTGCCGTGAAGAGAAGAGAGTACAAGGAAGGGCTGGAGGTGGGCAGTCCGGTGCGGGTAATACGAGAACCTCATTTTGGGCAACTTGGGAAGGTTGTTGCGCTGCCTCCGGAGCTGAGGCAGATCGAGACAGGTGCAAAGGTGAGGGTGCTTGATGTTGAGCTCGAGGGTGGAGCAACGGTCACCCTGCCGCGGGCAAATGTGGAGATGCTAGAGGAGTGAGTCGAGCTACCGTTGTCGCGGTCAGTTGTGAAACCTACGAACAGAACGAAGTCGAGACCGCAGTCAACAGGGGTATAGAGCTTCTCGGAATCGCGGAGAAACTGAAAGGCCGCACTTTCCTGGTTAAACCGAATTGTCTGTCCCCGAAATCTCCCTCGTCGTGTGTTACCACGCACCCTGAGATAGTGCGTGCAGTAGTGAGAGTTCTGAAAAATGCGCATCGTCACCTCATGATAGGAGATCAACCGGGGGGAGGTCACGGGGAAAGAGCGATTGAAGTCTCGGGAATGAGAAGAGTGGCTGAGGAGGAGGGCGTCACAATCACTACCTTTGAGAGAGAAGGATACAAACGTGTAAAGCTTTCGAGTCTCTTAAGGGACGGGTATTTTGCGAAAACCTATCTCTCAGCAGACATGGTGGTTTCTCTGCCTAAACTGAAAACGCATAGCCAGACAATGTTCACAGGTGCTGTGAAGAATGTATTTGGTGCGGTCCCACTCAAGACGAGGAGGCTTGCGCACTCCCTGGCTCAGCTGCTGCCCCGTGCGATCGTTGACATCTACGCATTTCGACCACCTGACCTCAACATAATGGATGCAGTGTGGGGTATGGAGGGTGATGGTCCCTCGCAGGGCACACCCAGGCACCTGGGGCTCATCCTGTTGTCCGAGGACGCTGTCGCACTTGATGCAGTCGCATCCCATCTCATTGGGATCGATCCCATGGACGTTCAGACTACGAGGATAGCACATGAGAGAGGCATTGGGATTGGTGACCTCGGGGAGATCGATGTCGTGGGAGAAGAGATCGAGTCCTACCGAAGGAAATTCAGGCCGCCGAAGAACTTCTTCATGAAGAATCCCAAGGTATTTTCGTGGCTTCTCTACTCACTTTCGTCAGTCAGACCGCGGCTCGACAAGAGGAACTGCCACAGGTGTGAGGACTGCGTGCACATATGCTCGATGGATGCAATCACCATGAATCCGTACCCTGTGATCGATTACCGCAAATGCATTGAGTGCTTCTCCTGCTCGGAAGTGTGTGAGAGGGATGCTATCAAGCCGAAGCGTGTGTTGCATATACCGATCTTATCGAAATTAGTAAGAGTATAGTCGAACCCGTTCCGATCAGGCTCCCCATTATGAACATCGCAAGCCTGGTGGAGGTAGCCGAAGAGATGAGACCAAGAGTAAGTGAACCCACGGCAAAAAAGAGGTTGACCCCGAAGTCGCGAATGCCGAATATCCTCCCCCTCATCTTCTCATCGAGACGTTCATGAAGCAGTGTGTCTTGGGCGATAGGCACCGGTGCAAGGAAGAATCCCCCCAGAAAGGAGACGATGATCAGGCTGGACGTACTGGTGACCCTCGACAAGACAACAAGAAGAACTCCAACCACAGCAAGGCAGGCTGATACAACTGGGGCCTTGTCCAATCGCCTGCCCACGTGACCGTACACCAAAGCCGAGAGAAGAGTCCCACATGCCAGTATGCCAGCTGTCCAGCTCACCCCCGTGGTCCCCTTTGCGAGTTCTTGCTGAACGAGGTTGACGACAAGGACATAGATTGAGGCCCCGATAAGACAAAGGAGAAAGGCGGACAGCATAACGAAACGAACGACCCTCTCCTGGAGAGCCATCCTGAAGGCTGCTCTGAGATCGGAGAAGGAATATTGACCGTTGCTCCTGCCAGAAGGAGTCGAGGTGAGCGCCATCCGGGCAAGCAGTGTGGCGGAGGTCAGAAAGAGAAAAGCGTTGATGATGAACCCGGCCTGCCATCCCTCAAAGTGAGCCTTTCTCCATATCGACCAGTCCACGATATATCCACCCAAGACCATTCCGCAGATGGTCGCCAGCCGGATTCCGAAGAGGCTGACAGAATTCGCGGCGAGTAGGCCTCGGTGCGCCACGAGATTGGGGATTATGGAGAGTTTCGATATGTTGAAGAAGACAGCGAGGAGGAACACGCCAAAGACGAAAGGATAAAGGAGAGAGAGCGTCCCTCTCTGCAGAATGACGAACGGGAGAAGGGCAATGAGAGCAAATCTCAATCCATCGCTCGCAATCAGTATGGTCCTGCGATTCCATCGATCTACAAGGGTGCCGACGAATGGGGCGCACACTATGGCAGGAAGGGTAAAGGCGATGGCGACTTTGGCCAGGACAGACGGAGAACCCTCCGCGTACGCGCCGACAAGGGATATGAGCACTATGTGGAAAAGCTTCTCACCAAACTGTGAGATCGTCTGGGCTGCTGTGAAGATTCTGAAGTTGCTCGACCGCAGCACCGTCAAGAAATCGAACTTCACTGCTGGGAACCTCATTAAGAATGACTGCCCTCACAAACTTCTCACGAACTATACCATCTGAAGGGAGAAAGTACAACTGCAGAATACGCCGTCCAAATCTTTTATGCGGACTCAATTCTTGACACAATCGCGCGTTTTTTGGACTCTAACGTGGTGAACCTCTCCGACAACTTAAGAAGGCGACTTCCCGCAACTCATGCGGAAATCGTGAGACAACTGAGTGCGAGAGCGGATGCGAGCGGGCTGTCCCTCTATCTCGTTGGGGGATTGGTGAGAGACGCTCTCATCGATTATCCGAACCTGGATCTTGACTTCACCATAGAGGGAGATGCACTCAGCTTTGCTGAGCAGATATGTGCCCAGGAGAATCTCGCCATCAAGCGTTATCCCGAGTTTGGAACAGCGACTCTCGTCTTTTCGAAGAGAATAAGGGTTGATCTGGCCCAAACCCGGAAGGAGAGCTATCCGGTTCCCGCAGGACTTCCCAAAGTGTCGCCTGGAAGCATAGTGGAAGATCTCATCCGGCGTGATTTCACGATAAACTCAATGGCAGTGAAAATGAACTCCACAGAATATGGTGAACTGCTTGATCCTTCCAACGGTTTGAAAGATCTCGAGAATGGAGTGATACGGGTTCATCACACCAGAAGTTTTGTGGACGATCCAACGAGAATTTTCAGAGCGTTCAGATTCGAGACCAGGTATGGCTTCAAGATTGACGCGCAGACCCTCACATTGATGCGAGATGCGGTCGAGGCTTCATTGGTAGAGGAACTTTCTCCGGCACGAGTGAAGAACGAATTGATACACATACTTGAAGACCTGCACCCGAGGGAGGCACTGCTCAAGCTGGAGGACCTGGGAGTTTTGAGAAGAATCCACAGGAGACTTTCTGTGCGAAGATCCACTGATCTTATGGAGGACTTGCAGAAGTGTCCTGAACTGAAGAGAGGGAAGACCTGGCTGATCCTGATGCTGGCACTGCTCTATCGCATGAAACTAGCGCATTCCCTTGAAATCGCGAGGAATCTTGCTTTCACAAGAAGGGAAGTCGAGACCGTCTTGAATCTTCACGCCTTGAAGGAAAGACTGAGTGACTTTCCGACTTCTCCCAGCGGAGTCTATCGTCTCGCGAGTGGCCTGCCGCGGGAGCTCCTTGTCTTCATCATGGCGGTGGCGAAGAAGGATTTCGTGAGAGCGGCATTGCAGAGATACCTGTCCGAGTATCGATTTGTGAAGCTGGAGGTGAACGGTCACGACCTGAAATCTCTGGGGATTGAGGAAGGTCCAATCTATGGAGAGGTGTTGAGCAAGGCGTTGGATGCGAAATTGGATAGGGGATTGTGTAGCAAAGAAGATGAGTTGAGGTTCATAAAGGAATACCTTGGGATTGATCGTTGACTTCAGCCCTCCACTTCGTATAATCTGCCATTGAGCTTGTCTGCGGATGAGTTATGGGCTGCAGAAGCTTACCTCCCAAGGGAGCGTCAGGTATGAGAAATTCCAGAAGCCATAAGGCGATGTACATTGAAGCATACCAGACCGGTGATCTTGACAGACGAATAGAGGAGATGTGGGAACGTCTCACGGAGTGTGATCTCTGTCCGAGGAAGTGCCGGGTGAATCGGCTCGCGGATGAGAGAGGTTATTGCAGAACAGGAGAACAGGCGATTGTCTCGAGCGCAGGACCCCATTTTGGGGAAGAACCGGAACTGGTGGGAACAAGGGGCTCGGGAACCATTTTCTTCACTCACTGTAATCTCCAGTGCGTGTACTGCCAGAACTACGATATATCGCAACTGGGACATGGGCAGGAACTCTCCCCCACAGAGGTTGCGGGTCGCATGAGACGGCTGGAGATGTTAGGATGTCACAACATCAACCTGGTGACACCAACGCACGTGGTCCCTCAGATATTGAAAGCTGTCAGAATCGCCGCAGAAAACGGCCTCTCGCTTCCACTGGTGTACAATACCGGAGGATATGAGAGTGTTGATACTCTCAGATTACTTGAAGGGATTGTGGACATATACATGCCCGACGCAAAGTACTCTGATGAGGAGACAGCTGCCAGATACTCAGACGCCAGAAACTATCCCGAAATGAACAGGAAAGCACTGCTCGAGATGTACAGACAGGTCGGTGTACTTCGCGCGGAGAATGGTATCGCAACTCATGGGTTACTGATCAGGCATCTTGTACTACCCGGGGGTCTCTCCGACGCCTGCAGAATCCTCGATTTCATCGCACACAGGCTCTCCAAGGATAGCTACGTAAACATCATGGCTCAGTACCATCCCTGCCACAGGGCTCGGGACTACGGTTCGCTTGGGAAGAGAATCACCTACAAGGAATATAGTGAGGTCGTGGAGTACGCGAGAAGCATAGGTCTGCACAAAGGGTTCTAACCGAGCGCCCCCACTCTTTCTCCCCTTAGCTCCCTTCTCATTTTTGCACTGCGTTCAGAGATCGCGTCTACTGTCTGTGGAGTGATGAGGAGAACCTGTGAACGTGAAGAACTGTTCCAGGGACGAACTGATCTCACCGCGGCTGCTCTTCCGTCCTTGAGGAAAGCTGAGACGACTCTCTTCAGCGTCTCAGCAGTCTGTGATATCACCGCAATCTCTGCCTCCTCGACCGCGTACCTGTTACCGTTGAAAGAGATGGCCAGTCCTCCTTCTTTACGCACCAATCTGAAGGCGTGAACGTCGGTGATACTATCTCCTACGTAGATTACCTGGTCAAATGAGCCGCCGAGTCGTTCGATGATTGAGCGAATCTGTCGAGCCTTTGCGCTGCCGCCAATGGGGCGAACGTGCCTGAGAATTCTCCCAGAATCTCCCTTTGCAAGCCGCTCGAAGAGCCTGTCGAGTTGCGTAACCGTGTGATGCGTGTCCGGCGTAAGCTGGTTGGTAGCCTCACACAGCGCGGGGAGACGGAGAATCTTTTGTGCCGCGTCCTTTACGAACTTGACCTGCGCATCGTGCAGTCTGTACCTGTTGAGATCAAGCGCAGTCGACGTGGTCTGCTCCCTCGGAAATCCCAGTATGTCGCAGAGGACATGCACATACGGCGTGTAGCTCGTGCTGATGAGAAACGTGGGCATATTGATACTCGCCCAGAGGAGAAAGTGAGCCGCTCCGGGGACCATGAGTACACTCTCCCTCGAGAACGCTATAATCATCTCGTTGGTGACTCCATAGGCCTTGAGGAAGGGAGCAATGAGCTTCAACGTGTTTCCAGCTCTGTATCCTCTTCTCTTGTAGACATACGCCAGGAGATCATCGTATCTGCTGAGTATGGAAAAGAGACGATCGCCGTCGGGTATGAAATGGGAAGTCAATTCAAAAGCATTGTCATTCTTTGTGATCGGGCCTTCGCAGTCAGTGATATAGATGGGCTTCATGCGTGCTGGTTCAAGTAAGACTCTACATCTGCATCAATTCTCATTCCATGGGGACACGATGCACCGTGGGTGTAGATCTTCCTCTCTCCTCCTTCTCTTCGTATTTCGATCACTCCTTCCGAGATGTATTTGAGTGTGAGCAGGATGAGAGGCGTCTCACCCCGGACTTGCTTCTCGCGTATGGCGAGAAAGAGACTGTTGCTTCTATATTCAGCCTTCTTCACACGCTCAAAATCCTCGTGCGCGAGACGCTGCTTCCACTCGTCCCACAAAGGCTTCAGGTCCTCCAGTGACACTCTGTAGAAGCTGATTGGAGGGCCTCTATCCAGGTCTCTTGTGACAAGGTGCATCATTGTGCCGGTCTCTTTTTGACCTGTTCGCATCAATTCCCAGACGACCTCCTCCCAGGAGCCCTTTGGTCCCCAGGGGAGTGCCGGGTGGAGGTTGATCATCTGCCACTTCGCACACATCTCAGACCCCAGTATCAGCATATAACCTGAGAGGACGATGATGTCCGGCGCGTATTCTCTCGCTGCGGGGTCCGGCCCGGCTCTGTCGTACTTGACCCTCCAACGCTCGAGCAACTCAGGATCGTCTCTGCCCCTTCTTCTCTCATCTGGCTTGAACCTCCTCGAGGAATAACAAAGAAGAGGGATACCACTCTGTTCGACTTCGCTGAGATAATCGTCTGTCTCCGGGAATTCTCCTCTTTCCCTGTTGGAGAAGACAAAAGATATTCTCCCTTGGATAAATCCTGCTTCACAGGCTCGGTGCATCGCCTGGAAGAGGGTGAGTGCTTCTTGATCACGAAAGGTCGAGAGCACACCGATTCTAAAAGTCTTCATTGAGAGCCCTTTCCAGATCTTCTCGGTCAGGATAGTTCTCTCTTCCGTAGCCGAGTATGCTTTGACATGCCAATTTCGTCGCCGACCACGCGCATCGCCTGACCGATTGGGCGAGAAGCAGTCCCGCAATGAATCCCGCTGCATAGACGTCACCAGCACCGGTGGTATCCACAGGGTTTGTCTCGAACGAGGGCACGTAGAAATCCTCCCCCTGCCAGAAGACATGGGTACCATTCTTTCCGAGCTTGCAGATCACGCCTTTCGCATATCTCATCAGCTGCTGCGCCCCAGCGCCGTACTCCAGTGCAGTGAGGATTTCGATCTCTCTCTTTGTAACGAACAGAAGATAGCTCCGCTCGATAAGCGGCCTGAGTGACTCCATGCCACGGTGTGCGTAGATTTCTCCTGGATCAAAGGTTATTCTCACAGAAGGTGGCATGCCTGCGACCACAGACTTCTGAACATCCAGTGAGCCTGCTCCTGTAAAGGAGCTCAGGTGGAGGAATTGCGTGCTGTGCATCTCGGCAGTTGCGAGGTCCCCGAGACCGACTCGCTCGTTCTCGTTGGGGAATATGAGGAGCTTTCGCTCTCCCCCTGGCTCAAGAAGAGAGATGCAGACGCCCGTCTTCCCGTTGCCCTTCTGTATTCCGCTCGTGTCCACCCCCACGGACTGGAGTTCATGGAGGAGAAACTCTCCGTTTTCGTCAGTACCGATTCTTCCGATGTACGCAGTCTTGAAATCCATCTTTGCCAGTGCATAGATTGTGTTTGCTGCCGAACCTCCACCACTTCGCGTGATCAATTCCGCCTCAACTCCCAGCAGCTGGAGCAGTTCGTCGAAGGGTACAGAAGAGCGGACCTCATCAACCATCCAACCACCCCTTCCGCAGCGCTCTTTTGTCTGGAGTTTGCTGAGAATCGTGTGAGTGTCATCTACCCTGAAGAAGAGATCGGCATTCAACGCTCCGAATCCTATCACATCCTTCATGTGTTCACTTCAGGCTATCATAGCGCGCGGACGGATGTCAAGCTCAAGGGCGAAGTCCGATGTATGTCAGTTCTCGTAGCCATCCACGCATCCGTTGGCAAATCCCGTGTACAACTGGAGAAGCCCCGCTGGACCTGTTGAGGTGATGAACAAGACACCTTCCTGGGAGTGCGTGGCCGTCGCGCGAGCAAACCGTGTGCATGCAATCTCAAGGGAGATAATGCTTGACACTCAATCCGCTTTTTTCATAACTTTAATGGTTTCAATGAACCAGAACCTGGTGAACTGAAAGGGGGTGTAATTGGTAAGGATACGATTGAAGAAGATGGGTACAAGGAATCGGCCTTTCTTCAGGATTGTGGTGGCCGACTCCAGATCCCCCCGGGATGGCGAAGCGATTGAGGAGATAGGGCACTACAACCCTCGAACTCCGTTGGAGTTCTCGATAGATGTTGAACGTGCTGAGTACTGGGTCAGCAAGGGTGCACAACCGAGTGAGCGTGTCCGAAGCCTGCTGAAAAGAGCAAAAAAGGAGGTGGGTCCTCAAGCGACAACTCCTGAGAAGAGTGAGGATGTGACACCGGAGGAAGGAGGAAGCACAGATGAGGGAACTGATTGAGTACATTGCGAAGTCGCTCGTAGATCGTCCCGATTCGGTGGATGTGAAGGAGGTAGAGGGAGAGAAGACGGTAGTCTATGAGCTACGCGTCGGAACAGGAGACCTGGGCAAAGTCATTGGAAAGGAAGGAAGGACAGCGAAGGCGATCCGCACGATCGTCACCGCAGCGTCGATGAAGAAGGGAAAACGAGGAGTACTCGAGATCCTTGAGTGAGCTCTCGGCGGTTTCGCCCTTGGACGAAAAGGAATATCTCGTGAAGGAAATCCTCGGTCTCCAGGTAGTGACTGAGGATGGTGAATACCTGGGGGAGATTGTGGATGTGTACCTACTTCCTGCAAATGACGTGTATGTGGTGAGGCATGGTGAATCTGAGATACTACTCCCGGCGATTGAGGATGTGGTTAAGAAGATTGATCTCGAGCGTCGCACCCTTGTTGCCGTTCGAATCGAGGGATTGTGGTGAGCGCGCGTGTTGGAAATCGACATAGTCACGATTTTCCCCAAAATTTTTGATAGCCCCTTCTCGGAAGGTATCATCAGGATAGCTCAGGAGAAAGGTTTGTTGAAGATTCGGGCGGTGGATCTAAGGGAGTTTGCGAAAGACAGTCACGGGACGGTAGACGACAAGCCCTATGGGGGAGGTCCAGGAATGGTGATGAAGCCAAAGCCTTTGTTTGATGCAATAAGAGAACTGAAGAATGGCGCGGCGAAGACGTTTCTTCTCTCACCTCAGGGGATGCCATTTGATCAATCGCTGGCTAACAGACTGGCGCACGAGCAACACCTGATTCTCATCTGTGGGAGGTACAAAGGTGTGGACGAGAGAACCAGCAAGGTTGTGGACGGAGAAATCTCGATTGGCGATTACATACTGTCAGGCGGAGAGTTTGCTGCACTGGTCATCATAGACGCGGTGACGAGACTTATTCCAGGAGTGATTGGTGATTTCGACTCCGCCGCCGGCGACTCTTTCTACAATCGGATCCTCGACGCCCCCTACTATACAAGACCAGGTGACCTGGAAGGACTGAAGGTGCCGGAGGTTTTGTTGTCCGGGGATCATGAAGAGATAAGGAAGTGGAGGAAGAAGGAAGCCCTTAAGAGAACTCTTCTAAGAAGACCTGATCTCTTGGAAAAGGCCGATCTCGATGAAGAAGCGATGAGTATTCTGAGGGAGTTGAGATGGAAAAAGAAGAGGGAAAGGAGAGAGCGTTGCCGGCGTTCAAGCCAGGAGACACGGTAACGGTATACACAAAGATCCGCGAAGGTGAGAAGGAGCGAGTTCAGCCCTTTCAAGGAGTCGTAATTCAAGAGAGAGGGGCTGGGATCAGCCGGACATTCACCGTGAGGAGAATTGCTGGCAGGTATGGAGTCGAGCGCATATATCCCCTGCACTCTCCCAACATCGTGAGGGTCAAAGTCACGAGAAAGGGAAAAGTGAGAAGGGCCAAGTTATTCTACCTCAGAGGAAGAACCGGGAAGAAGGCCAAGGTCAAGGAAGGGGAGAGGTAGGATTCTCTGACTCTCTTCTCGGCGACTGCGGATGTATCAGCTTCGTTACGCCTGCGATCAGCATAAGCGAGATAGGCACTGCCTGCGGCAGTGCCTATTGCCTATAGAGGTTCTTGAGGAATGGTAAACCCTGGCACATCATCAGCGCTTAAGCTTCGGACATCATTCCAGACAACACCGTAACTTTGTCGCTCCACGCCAAAGAACTGATGGAATAGGAGCCGGTCCGAAAGAGATAGCGGGCCCTCCCAAGTTACAGAGCACGAGCGAGGAAACCGATTTCTCCGCCTTCAACCGGAGGTGAATCGCCATGAAGGCGATGACCATGCAGATGATTCGGGGTTTCGCTTAGACTCTGGAACGGATATTCTGCATATGCCTCTGTGATGGAAGGTCGGGAAAGGGCTCACAAGTTGAGGTCTGGGATTCATTGACAGCCTGGGGAAAAGACTGTATATTTCGTCTGTCTGTTCTGAGATGTCGCGTTTCGCCGATAGGATTCTCGGAGCAATTGGTGGTGTTCTCTCTCAAAGGGCTCTTTCTGTGGGTCGTCACCGGATGCTTTTACTCATTAGTTAACTTAATCTGAGTAAGCTGAAGGAGGTATGTCATGAGAGATGGAATGCAGTCGTCGAAGACTTTCATTGTGGGACTCTTGTGTCTGTTTGCAGGCCAGTGCATGTGGTCAAAGGCACATGGAGTACCACAGACGGATGCCAAAGCGCTGCAGGACCTGAGCCGGTCTCTCGCTCAGAGCTTAACATTGCGCCGTCCTCAGCTATACTATGATTTGCTGCGGGGTGATACGGAAGCGCAACGAACACTCAACCAGAACCCGGACATCGAACTCATGTACATCGATGAACGAGGTCGTCCAGTATTCTATATCGCGCAGAATCTGAATGCTGCGCGAACGATCAGCACAGATGATGTCTGGCCCGGTGGAAGCGCAGGATTTTCTTTGAGTGGTTCGGGTACCGGACTTGGGGAGCTATGCGTGTGGGATGCTGGGGGCGTGTTGACGACTCATCAGGAGTTCGGTAGCAGAGTAACGCAGATGGATGCCCCTGGTACCACCCATTATCACTCGACTCATGTTGCGGGCACCATGGTGGCGGCTGGCGTGGATGCCGGAGCGAAAGGCATGTCCTATCAAGGGACATTGGCGGCCTATGACTGGAACAGCGACGATTCGGAGATGGCTTCGGCGGCTGCTTCGGGAATGAACATCTCCAATCACTCTTACGGATATGCGACGGGGTGGTATTCGTCTGGCAGCTGGTATTGGTTCGGCGATACTACCATCAGTACGACGGAGGACTACGGATTCGGTTTCTATGGGTCGACCGCGCGCACCTGGGATTCCATCGCGTGCGCTGCACCCTACTACACGATTGTGAAATCGGCAGGCAACGACAGGAATGACTACGGACCTGGACCGGGCGGGGGGCATTGGGTGTGGGATCCTGGCATTGGAAACTGGGTTTGGAGCACCGGTACTCGGGATCCCGATGGGGGTAGCGATGGGTACGACTGCATCCCGTGGAATGGCACAGCAAAGAATATCATCACCGTAGGTGCTGTGCATGATATCCCCGGTGGGTATACCTGTCCGGGAGATGTGGTCATGAGTGACTTCAGCGGTTGGGGGCCAGCAGACGACGGCAGGATCAAACCGGACCTCGTTGCGAATGGGATTTCTCTCCACTCGTGTGATGACGCGGGGAACAGCTCCTATACTGATCTCAGCGGAACTTCAATGAGTGCACCCAACGTTTCCGGTTCACTCAACCTTCTTGTGCGCTACTACGAGGCTACGCATGGAGATTCCACACCCCTCTCATCGACGGTGAAGGCCACAGTCATCCAGACAGCCGACGAAGCGGGAGCGAACCCTGGGCCCGACTATGAGTTCGGTTGGGGCCTGATGAATACAACGAAGGCCGTCCAGCTGATCGAGGCCGATTCCCAGGGGTCAGCGCATATCATAGAGGCATCTCTGACGAACGGTGAGACGGATCAATACTGCATATACAATGGTGGCAGTGATCCTGTTCGCATTACACTCGTGTGGACAGACCCTCCAGGAACACCACCGTCTCCCTCGCTCAATCCCACTGCTCCAATGCTGGTGAACGATCTCGATCTGAGTCTCGAACATGTACCCACTTCCATCGTGTACTATCCCTATACGCTGGATCCAGGCAATCCAGGGAATTCTGCCAGCGCAGGCGACAACACGAGAGACAACGTGGAGCAGGTTCACGTTTCGTCCCCAGCCTCGGGGGCCTATCAGATCAGTGTCAGCCACAAGGGGGTGCTCGCAGCTGCGCAACACTATTCCGTTGTGAGTTCTCACCCGATGCGTGTGGGGGAGTGCAATCAGCGCCCGGTGCTGACTCCCATAGGACCCAAACTGACGAGTGAAGGGGATACGCTGCGCTTCACTGTGACTGCAAACGATCCGGATGGAGATTCACTGATACTGTCTGCGGATTCGCTTCCCCTGAACGCGAGCTTCACAGACCATGGGGATGGGAGTGGAGACTTTCTCTTCGTTCCTGACTACACACAGGCGGGGATACACCATGTGCTTTTCGTGGTATCGGATAGTGTGCTGGCAGATTCAGAGGTGGTGAGTATCACGGTGAGCGATGTGAATCGGGTACCGGAGTTGGATTCGATAGGGCCGAAGACTGTGATGGAGGGTGATAGCTTACAGTTTGCGGTGAGTGCAAACGATCCGGATGGAGATTCACTGATACTGTCCACAGGCGGGGATACACCATGTGCTTTTCGTGGTATCCGATAGTGTGCTGGCAGATTCAGAGGTGGTGAGTATCACGGTGGCCGATGTGAATCGGGTACCGGAGCTGGATTCGATAGGGCCGAAGA
>Ga0111225_1041_pt1 | contig 17583 bp, 7 predicted proteins | sample DeeMarSWOR152_54_FD_80389 | JGI IMG/M metagenome (GOLD analysis project Ga0111225, IMG submission 80389) | candidate division TA06 bacterium DG_26
CACATCGGAATCGTAATCGAACTCATGACAGGTGTACCGATGTTGTAGCCCGCGACGTAGAAGTCAGTCCCAACTCCCGCGTACAATCCGAGGTCGTACACATAGTTGTCCAGGTACCATGGATAATCGTCCGCAAGTGAGTAGCAGTCTGTCACGCACTTGTAGTCCACCGCCAGAGTGTACAGTCCCGTGGTCGTATTTCCGCTTCCCACAACCTTCATGAAGAAGTGGCCTTCATAACCGAGCGCACCCCAGTCGATCTGCAACTCGATTTCTTCGCCAGGAGCTCCGCCATTCGCGTAGTCGAGCAGCGTGCCTATCTCGTCATATATCGCGATACCAGGCTTCAGTCCAGGAGCAGGAGTAACCGTGAAAATCATATGCTGCGTCGGATAGGCGAATGAATAGTAGAAATCGAGGTCTCCAAGCGGACTAATTCCGGCTCCAAAAGGACTCCCGCTCGGTGGCAGTGGGATATGCGTCGCGTTTGCGAACACATCGTTGGGTTCTGCCAGGTCGATCGGGTCGGGTCCGTAGAGTATGAGGTTGTAGTTGGTGTTAAGCGCACCAGGATAGACGGACTTCACCAGGATGTAGTAGTTGCCCGTGTAGGGCAGTGCGAAGTTTGCAATTCTGGAGTCGTAGATCCACGGCCCGGGAGGACCACCCCAGTCTTCGTTGAATGCAAGCGTGGTCAGAATCTCATCAGTGATGTAGACCTGCGGGTCGAAATCACCGCCGTAGGTCATTGCCTCAACATCTACCGTGATGTACTGACCCGCAGTTCCTGTGAAGAGGTAGAAGTCCCAGTCCGAAGCATCTGGCGTGCAGTCAGCACACACTGTATCACCGTACGTGACGAGCTGAGTCGCAGGAGGAAGGTTATTGGGCTCTATCTCGTTGAAATCACAGGGCGGCCATCCGGTTGCGAGTCCGGCATGAGTCGAAAGCCATTCCGCAATCTTCTGCCGCTTGAGCATGATCTCTTCGTCTGACGGTCCAGGCATTCCCTCGGGAGGAGGACCAACCGGCGGAAGAGGATCTTCTCCTCTTATGCTGGCATCCGCCTCAATTCCTTGAGGCTTCTGGTCCACACCGTAGGAGGAGAGAGGAATCATACCCACCGCCAGAATCATGCTCAGGGCAATGAGCGCTAGTTTCCGTTCCATCTTTTCCCCCCTCAGGATTATCTCATCCTGATCAGTTTTCTCGCAGCGCTGTACTCGCCAGCCTCAAGCTTGTAGAAGTATACGCCGCTCGCTACGTTCTCCGCATCCCAGGTGGCAGTATGGAACCCTCTCGCCTGCCACTCGTTCACAAGGGTCTCGACCAGCATTCCGGCAGCGTCGTAGACCTTCAAGGTCACCTTGCTATCGGTCGGAAGTGCATACGCGATGTCCGTGGTGGTTCTCACAGGGTTCGGCCTGTTCTGATGCAGCACAAAGCTCGTCGGTGCAACGCTGATCCTCACACCGAGCTGTGCACCACCCGCATCCGCAGCCTCTACCTTCTCAACTGTCAAGTTCTTGGCGCCAGGAACCGTGAAGAGTGTGTGCGTACCCGCTTCGATGGCATTCGCCTCCATCGAGTAGACAAGCACCTTCAGCACTCCGTCCTCAACGTTCCATGCAAGATCCATGTCCACGTTCGCCGTGGGCTCTGTGATCTCACCCTCATACTTCATCACGAAGTATGCAGCACCTACGTCAACAGCTGAGTTCAGTTCTACCGCCGATCCCGCAAGCGTGAGCTCTACCGTCTCGCCACTCGGAGGTGCAGCCTTTCCACCGTTGTCGTTGATGCAGTTCAGCAACCCCACAAGATCCGCAATCGTCCAGTAGTACCCGTCTCCATTGATATCCGATGCCTTGGCCTGCAGTTCTGCACAGTTCGGCATGCTCGCACATTCCCCCTGGCAGAGTGCACTGCCACCATGCATCAGATAGTTGACGAAGACAATCGCGTCTCCCACGTCACATGCCATGTCGTTGCAGTTCAGATCGGCAACAGTGACAGACATGATTCCGAGCCCGGCACATCCATCGTTGCAATCATACAGGTCGATGATCGCATAGGTCGGAATGTACGGACAGTAGTTCAGCCATGCTGGCCTGTCCGCATCCTTCGGACCGTAGATGACGTATCCTGTCGGATCGGAGAGAATGTTGTCTCCACAGCCTCTGAAGCGGAAGCAGAAGTACGCCTCCTGTCCGTTCCACAGAGGATTCACATCCACCACCAGCGCGAACAGCGGAAGCTGATCACCGGTCACCGGAGGTGTATGCGGCTGTGGCCACTCCATATCCATGATCCCTGTCACCTGCACCCAGTTCGGATGGCCTGCCACACCAATCTGGTAGTTGAAGTATTCAGGATAGTACCCGTTGTTGAAGAGCGAGGGCACATCGTAGTGGTGCACGCCGAAGCAGTCGATCGCATGGTCAACCACGAAGTTCTTGTAGATCACATCCACCACCTGTACCGCGGTAGGATCAAAATCTACCAGAACATCCCAACCACCGACTTCTGCACGGGCAGTGAGCCACACAGGAATAATCACATGCTGCTGCCCTGGCCATGCAACCACCTTCTTGAACTCGAGCTCGAACGCTGCAGGGGTGATCACATCAAACTCACACTCGAAGCAGTACTCGAACTGGTCCTCGGTGATCGCACAGAAGGTCACCGTGTAGGGGCCTGCAGGAGTTGGATTATCCCAGTAGTACACGCCGTTGTCCGTCCCTGAGTTGTACACGAAGTAGTCGTCACCAGGATCTCCATCCACCAGCCAGATGCTGTCGATCGGCTGCCCACCGTTGTCCGTGACCGTCACCGTCACTGCAAGCGCAGCACCCTCCTCGACCTCTTCCCCACACAGCGCGGGATCGAAGTCGAAGGTGAGCTGACGCAGCACGCAGATGTCGTCACCAGTATATGCAGGAAGGTAGGTAACGATTCCTGCCTTGTCCACAAGCCCGGTGTATACCGGAGGTGTGAACGCCTGCAGCAACGTGTCAATATTGGTACACGAGCCGGGGCTCCCCACCAACCTGAAGTCGAGCGTCGCTGCCAGATGCGTACCACGTACCATAAACGGCGCACCAATCGGTGGTCCGAGTGTGTATGCGTACGCATCACACTTGGCTACGCCCAAAGGCGCCGCCGTTCCCTGATTGTCGATCAGGAAGGGCAGGTAGTTCCAGTTCAGCCCAGTCCCACCGACGTTGAAGAAATCAGGCCCGATCGTGATCGTCTCCAGGGTGCAGACCGAGGCATCCCACGTGAGTATAACGTCGAAGGCGCTCATGCTGTCAGCCAAAGTTCCCGCACCTTCGTACTCGAGCCATACCTCGGCGGTCACCAGGTCGCCGGTACCACCATCCTCACCAATGACCCACACGTTGTCGGTGAAGGCGAACCCGGTCGCAGCGAGGCATACCGTTGCAACGAAGGCCAAAAGTAGTTTCGCGTTCATTCTCGTCCTCCCTAAACTCTGAGAGATTCGCGTTCCACGGTGAGAAACTCACCGCGTGAAGTCTTTCTTTCGCTCTCACCCCCTTTTATAGAACTTGAGACTTTCACTTCTTCTCACCCCCCTTTCTGTGTAGATTCAGGAGATCGCCTGGCTCACAGGGAGCAGGGCCCCCTCTATAGACGAACGCCACAATGTACGTCGCATCCGCAATGGTCACTCTCCCATCGAGATTCACGTCTCCCTGGCCGATTGGTCCAGGCCCACCCCGGTAGATGAACGCAACGAGATAGGTGGCATCGGCAATGGTAATCCTCCCATCGCCATTCGCATCCCCACACAATCCACCCTCTACATAGAGCACACCCGGGTATTTCGTGGGAAGATAGTAGTAGTATCCAGTCGAATCCACGAGGAAGGATGTCACTGAGAAGCTCACCATGGTCGATGCTCTCTCAAATCCCTCGGAGAGGTCAGGTCCTGTCACATCGTCTATGTACAGCCTCTGTTTGTCCTGTGACCGGTAGACGAATCCAATGTATACACTGTCACCCGCATACGGCGTCAGGTTTATCTTCTGCCTTACATACTCCGTATTCGTCACATTCGCTCCCCACAGAATCGCGGTGAAACTATCTATGTCCACGATGTAGGAAAGCCGTACTTCAACACTCTCCGGATAGCCTCCATTCTCAGCCCTGTACCAGAATGTGAGGGAATCACCAGATGTGACGAAGAGCTTCGGCGTAATCAACCAATCGCTGTTCCTCGGCCCGACCTCAGCACTCACCGACGCACAGGCATCATCCGTCCTCGGATTCGTCTCATACCTCACCCATCTCTTCTGCCCGAAGTCATCGTTGTACTCACTCCAGTCATACGGAAGTATGGTTCCCGGAGCATCAGGATCGATCTGCACGAGAAGTTCACAGAGAAGCCTCTCCTCAGAACTCGGCTGCAGCGGCGGAGTGATTGGCTCTGCACCTGTCTCGGCAATCGCATCGAGATAAATCGTGGTGGGAGAGAGCACATCCTGTTCAAGCCATTCCCAGTATGAGATCGCAGAGTTGCTGTAATCAGCACCCGTAAATGCGGCGACCCCAGGCGTGTTGAGGAATACTCCTACCGCGATCCCTCCAAGCGTATGGTACGGATTCACGAGACGCAACGGTACACGAACCGTAGAATTGGTGAATCCGCTGCTGCTCACGATGATGAGGGTATCGGTTACAATGAACACGCTCTTTGCGAGCTCATCATTGGTCGAGTCGGTGTCCGCAGCCGCCTCAGTGAACACATGCACACGATAGGAGCCTATGTAGAGACCAGTGTCCGGCACGGTCCAGTTCGCGAAGTTCACCGTCACCGACTCGAGCCCGGGGATGTTCAGTATCTCCACCGTGTCCGCATACGAATTGATCGTACACACGACCGGGATAGAATCAGCTGGGCCCGTTCCGAAGTTCTTGATGATCGCCGAAGGCGTGTAGGTGCTCTCAGCGTACACAATGCCCGGAGGACTTATAATAGAAGTGGGGCCCACATCACAGGGCCCGCGCTGGGCCCACGATGAAGACACCGCAAACATCGGAATGTCGAGCATTGAGCTCACCGAGAGGAGCAAAACGCACCCGATCAGCCACCCGAATCTATGGTACATTTTTCCTCTCTTTCGTTTCTGCCCCCCCAAGACAGAACCCCCAAGACGAAAAAAGGCTGCCAAAACTCTTCGGCAGCCCGGCTTTCTTAAGAGAACCAAGACCCGTGGCTTTGCGCCTCCCGATCACTCGGGATTTGCCCTTATCGGAATTTTGCCACGCAAATAGCCAATGCAAAGAGCTTCTCAGCCGTAATCTAACTCAGTGTGAATATAATACGCAGCATGCCACCCTTCTTGAACTTGCCTACTAAATTTAGCGTACACACGAAATTTGTCAAGTGAATTCGTTTCACTTCCGGTGGCTGCAGTCGCCAACACGCCTTTTTTTTCGATTTTGCCCCCCCGAACTCCTTCCGGCGTGGATTTTCCACCGCACACGCACCAAAGTCTGTGCACCCTCTTCACAGTTCGCACGGCCCGGGTCCCCCTGCGTAGAGGTACGCATTGAGATAGACACAATCGGCTACGGTAACTCTGCCATCCACGTTGACATCTGCTTCGCCGAGAGGCGGAAATCCTTCCCTGTAGACATAGGCAGAGAGGTAGACGACGTCAGCTATTGTGATGCTTCCATCTCCATTACAGTCGCCGCACGATGTTCCCGGTCGTCTGACCAGGATGTACTGCAAAGGGCCATACCCGAAACTGGCCTGCAACGGACTGGTCTTTAGTCCACCTACCCAATTGTAGCTCGGAAAGACGTACACCCCAGGCTTATTGCATGGGAACGAGTACTCTATGGAGAGAGTCCCGTCAGAGGGTATATGGTTGTTCAACGAATCCCCTTGCGGTACGTCCAATACCCATCGATGAGCAACACAGCCGGGGTAGACACACCCTGTACAATCGGTCTCGCGAATCAAATTCCACACCTCAATACCATTGATTCGCACCTTCTCCCCAATCACTGACACGCCTGAAGGAATTTCATCCGAATAGTAGAATGAGCTCACCGCCTCAGGTTCACCGTTCACGAACTGAAAGGTCACGACGATGGTGTCCGAAGTGAATGCCTCCATCTGACTGAACTCCCTGCTCACCCAGAACGTCGCCTCTCCAGGGAAGAGATACCCTTGAGTGAGAGTAGCCCACAGCGCCCAGACTATGGACACGCACACAACGCGCATACGCTCATGAAACAGGGTTTGTCCAACACCTTACTATATGCAGCGAAAAAAACCACCCTCTCCGACTCTACTTCCTCGCCCTGTGCTTTCTCGATGGAACCGCAGGTTCGCACGGTGGAGGTCCGTTTCTGTATACGTACGTCACAATGTAGATCGCGTCAGCAGTAGTCACTGTCCCGTCCACGTTCACATCCGCGTCACCTTTCGGATCCAGGCCTCCCCGGTACAGGTAATCAACAAGATATATCGCATCGGAAACGGAAACTCTCTCATCACCATTTGGATCTCCACATCCATACCACTGCACGGAGAAGCCAAAGACCCCGCTGCTCCAGGTGCTTCCACCATGACCATCAGCTGCGAGAACCTTCCAAAACCAGGCATAGAATTCCTTTCCGTAAGGCTCCGGCAGGTCCTCCACCAGACATTCGCTCTGACTCAGACTGCCGAGTACGATCGAATCGGAGAAGTCAGGACTCCTGGCGAGATAGAGACTGTAGGTAACCGTATCACCGTCAGGATCGTCGGAATCCTCCCAATCGAAGAGAAAAGGAAGTACGATTGTATCGTTGTCTGGAGAAAGCAATGAGAAGCTCTCCGGAGCGAAGTTGGGAGAAATTCCGAAGAAATGCATGAGAGAATCCGCAAGTAAAATCCGACCGTTCTCGACTCGCCATCTCGGGCTACCCCACAGACGTACGAGGGAGAGTAGTTGGAGAATATGCCGAAGCCGGTTGTCGGTGAAAGCCTGTCTATGTAGCTATTCTCACCGCTATATGCGAAGGACATCCCTTCGGTGAATCTCCCGGTTTGCCCCTGAATCGTGGTCAGGTCGCCCATTCCGTCGGCAATCGCAGTCAGCCCGAATAGCGATGAGAAGTCATATCCATTCTGATAACGCGGATCCCAGTACCAGACTTCACCACCTTCGAGATAGAGTCTGCCGCCCCCATTCACATAGTCAGCCAGTGCAACGGCATCATCACTTCCATTCCTGATCACGTGCGTTGAAGGAGCTATCCCTGCACACACGAACACAGCATCGAAGTTACCCAGCATATCTCTGAATATGCCGAGTTCTGACTCATCGGTATAAAACCCGCTGTAGTCATTTGATTCCAGTGCATTCGCGATGAGGGGACCCGAAGAGTTATTTGGGTCAGGATCCCACACAAGGAAGTGACCTCTGTATGCACCCACCACCAACTCGAAATCAAGGCTATCCGCATAGCCGTCTCCGCTGAGGGAAAGCACCAGAGAAACCCCGTGGCCGTCCGGTGTCGATGGGTCTGCTGAAAGCACAAACGGGTCATAGCCGTTATCTGCGGATTCTCCAGGCGGTAAATCGCCAAAACTGCTCACACCATCGTGCACCACGATATAAGGGTCTTCACAGATGAGCAGTGCCTCCAGATTGCTCGCGCCCTTCATCCCCTGGTTGCGCAGCGTGACGATCAACGCGGTCGTGTCGCCCGGATCCAGCCTCCCGTTCGTATCTGCCACCTCATGCTCAACCAGGATAATGTACGGTCCGTAGAGTCTCTCCGCGACCCTGGTTAAGTACAGGTCCATGCCCACATTCTCTCGCCACTGTTCATTTATCGTGTTCTGATTCGGCTGCCAAAAATCCTCGCCCACCTCGACCACGAAACTCATAATCTTCGGCTTTGATGTGTCGCCATACATCCAATCATCCGAGCCACCATTGACTGGATAGAGCACTTCCCACGCGCAGCCCGCAGTGTAGCCATTATAGGAAGTCATGCTGTCTCCCATCTCCCAGAAGAGGAGGCTATCCGGGGTGTAGTATTCGTCGTAGTCCCAGGGGTAAATGACGTAGTTCCCGTAGCTATGATAGTTCACTGCGATGATAAACTCGTGCTCTATACAGAAGTCCATCACGGCCTGTATCTCGGGCTCGGACCCGGGCGCAGGCCCCCTGTATGTCTGTGACCAGGGACTTGGACTCGAACCGACATTGTCGTACCCCCACATGTACGGGAAGTTTCGATTGAGGTCTACTCCGTCGTAGTCTTCCTCGAACGTACCATTCTCGTCGTTATCTCTCTTATTCTTTCTCCACATACCATCAGGGATCGTCTCGTTGTACACATATCCATCCGGATTGATCACAGGTACGAACCAGAATTCTCGCGTGTTCACATATTCAGTGATGGCGGAATCCACGCCGTAGGCTGTCAGGAGACTGTCTATGAACCTCACACAGATGTACGTGCCTATAGGTTCTCTCGCGTGAATCGCTCCATTGAAGAAGAGCTCCGGTTCCTCTTCATCGCTCTGGGGATTGTCTGAGACCTTCATCGCCCATATCGTCCTGCCCTCCCATGAGGTGCCAATGCTCACCTTTGCTGTCGTGATCTCCGGGTAATCGTTGTGAAGCGAGTCCAGCTTGGCTACCATTTCTGAATACGTGTAGTACGGACCGAAATCCCTCTTATCCCGAAATAGATGGGCCCACCAATCCTCGAGATCAGGGATGATTACCTCGGTCTGCAATCCAAATGACTCAACGTACGATCGATCAGCCTCATCCACGATGAGGTCCAGCCAGCCCTCCCTCCTGTTTACGGCTGCGATGTCTACACCTGAGCTCTGGAGTTTCTCGATCACAATAGGGTCTCTCGTATACATCCTCACTTTGCTTCTCCCCTCCACTTCACCGTGAAGGAGGAAGAGAAGGGAGAGACCGGCCATGAGCAGTCCTTTCATATCCATCTCCCTGTGTTCCCGTATCGCACTCGCCACCCCAGCGACGATGGTTACTCCGTTGTTGGTGGGTTCACATCCTTTACATCTGGCTATTCTTCTTTCAAGACGCTCCCCCGCTCCAGAGCAGGATCGAAGAAAGGCGGTTGACATGGTGGCGTACCGCCCCTGTAAATATACGTGATGAGGTAGTTCGCGTCAGCTACACTGATCTTACCGTCAAGGTTCACATCGCCGTCGGCCACTGGAGGAGGTCCGATCCTGTAGAGATACGAGGTGAGATAGATAGCATCACTCACCCCAATCTTGCCATTCCCATTCACGTCACCACAGCAGATCGCCTCAATCGGGACCCTCGCGTCGACAAAAATCGTCCAGTCGCTGCCCTCTGTGAAATGGACGATTCCCGTATCGGGTGGTACAACGCTGCTGTCCACAGCAAACACCGCATATGCCAGCGTGTTCTTTCCAGCAGGTATGGGATTGCCTTCGTCCATCCAACAGGTGACCTTCACAGTTTCCGGAGGCACGAGGTCTGAATACCAATCAGCCCTGAAAAGCTCTGCTCCACCACTCGCAGTGCCTGCCGTATCGACTCTCACACATTCGAAGAATTCAGGATCGTATTCAAAAATAAAGGTGTACCGCTCCAAGGGCCGGAAATTGACTGACACGATGGGCACACCAAATTCGGGAAGACCCGGGCATGCGTAACTGCGTACTACTGCAATGAGACTGTCAAGAGTGTACGCGACGTTGACCCTCACATCGTCACTGTCTGAGGCTGCCGCGAGATCAGTAACCGTGAAGATCACTGTGTACACGCCCGTGTCCGCTTCCTGGGGTGTCCACTCAAACAGTCCTGTCGTATCCGAATTCTGGACAAAGGTCGCTGTGCCAGGCAGATCGAGGGCTCCCAGCGTGAGGACATCGTCAGCACACTCGTAGTAGTCGGCATCCCGTCCTTTTACGGTGAAGCTGAGCGTATTCCCGGGCTCTATACTCCTGTTGGGGCCCCCATGCATCGTAGGAGCCCGATTCGTATTCTCCACGGTGATAAGACTGGTGGCGTATTTCTCGGCAGTAGGACAATACGCATGAAAGATGGCGGAATCAAGCCCGGCATCACAGTAACCCGGCGTCCAGGTGAAGGTACTGCGCACAGAATCGTAGCCCGATGCGGGCGGAAACGTTGCGCCACTCGGCAGATATGTCGCTTCCAGAGTGATCAAGTGGGTGGGTTCCACATCGATTGCCCTCACAACGAAGGAGAGGGTCGTACCTTCACCCACGGTACGCGGAGTACCGTCGAAGAGTGTAAGGTGTTCGAGTACCAGAATGCAATCGGAAGAGAAGGAGGGCATATATACCTCAATTCCGTTCTTATCTGAGAAACCAAGATATACAGGAGGCGTGAACGCTTCAATCAGTGTGTCGATGCACGCAGAGGCCGGCGGTACTGCGGTACTCAGAATCCGGAAATCGAGAGTCGCAGCGAGATGGGTGCCACGCGGAACCTGCGGAGGACCTATGGGGGGACCAAAAGTGAAGGCAGAGACACTGGCCTTCGCAACCGGGGGAGGCCCCTGAGTCCCCTGATTATCGATGCGAGACATGTTTATCCAGGCAGAGAAATCTGAACCGATCGTGAGAGCCTCCAGGGTACAGATCGTGGCATCCCATGTCAGTGGTATGTCGAAGGAACTGATACTGTCTCCAGCACCACCACCTTCATACTGAAGCCAGACCTCGACGGTGATCGGATCTCCGGGAAATCCTCCACCTGCCACCACCCAGAGGCTATCAGTGAACGCGTAACAAAAACTGGAAATGAAAACCAGCGAGAAAGCAACGACGAATCTCTTATCCATACCCCCCTCCTTACGCTCTCGGTTTTGCAAAGACTGCGTGACTCGTATCGTTATTCTTGACTGTCAAACTTTCGTTGAACGCCCGAAAACTAACTTAACAACTTTTCCCAGTTTGTCAAGAGTAATCTCTCGGGAACCCCCGTACCGTGCCGAATTCTCATAGAGAAACTCCATTGTGCTCCATACCATATAGGATTTGTGTCGCCGAGCCTCGGACCCCAGAGCGCGCTGGGGTCGGATGACGCGTGAGTACCTCAGTTGGGCAGGAACCCGTGCCGGCGAGTCTGAATCTCAAGCCCCGGCAGGTCGTTTGCGTACGAAATTCGGCAGTGATTGCGTGTACAAGACCAGGGGGTTTTTCTAAAGGAAGCTTCAACGGCCACCCGGCCTACCAGCGCCGGTCTGACTCACTCCAAAACAGAGCGCAATATCCCTTGATTCTCATAGTGGACGTGAAGTTTTGCCCATACGGCCCCCGGCGGTCCATACGGACCCGTAGGGGAAGCCGATCTCAAGATCCCGAAATTCGGGGCGGAAGAAAATGCCCCCTGGTCATCTACGCAATCACTGCCAGAACTGAAATACATCCCGGTAGGTCACAGAACTTGACAAACTTGACAAACTTACTTGACAAATTTTATTTTTGGATTATACTAATGGTGCGCAATTGGTTCTCTCAATTTCATGGAAAAATCCCGAGCTCCTTCGGGTGAGGTGGCGATCGGTAGACTCAATGTCATCTGTCATTAAGGAGGGAATTGCTCGTGCGGGGGGGTGATACAGCACACTGATACTTGAATAGGCAGTCAGGCAGGTCACATTCGCACCATAGAGATGGGGGGGCTGATGTATTCTTTACTCAAAAGAACCGTTCTCGGTGTGTCTGCTCTCTTCGTTGTGACACTTTTCTTTCCTTCCACGGCTCCAGTGATGGTGTGGCAGCAGGACGACTGGTCCGGCGGCAGAGGACAGGAGCTGTGGGAAGATCCCACGATGTTTTATCTTGGAGCAGGCGTCGACCCGTGGGCTGAACCCGGGCAACTGAAGCTGTCGCGCTGGAATGATTGCGCTGACATCGACGCTGATGTTGTCTTGTCTATCTGTGAGGTCAGCGACACGATGTATGCCGGTACGGGGAATGACGGAGACGTCTACATGTCCACGGATGATGGCATGAGTTGGAGCCGGATTTCATGCACCTTGACCGACGCGCAACAGGTGTACGCCCTCGTTTCCCACGGTTCCACGGTGTATGCAGGAGTGAGGGGCACTGTGGCTGGAGCAAACAAGGGCATGGTTTTCGCAATCACGGATGGAGGGACACAGTGCAATGATGTCACCGGCGACATATCTACCGGAGCCGTCTTTTCCCTTCTCCGAATCGGTGACACTCTGTATGCAGGAGGAGGCGGAATAAGCGTTTACGACGGCAAGATCTTCAGGTCCACTGATGGTGGGAGTAACTGGGTCAATACGCTCAACCTCGAGTCGCAGGCAGTGCTTGCACTTCTTCACGCCAGTGATGGCTCAATCTGGGCAGGCGGGAAGACGGTCACCCGAGGAGCTGTCTGGAGATCGACCGATGGTGGCGATAATTGGAGTTTCATCTCTTTGCTTGACAATGCGGTGTATGCACTCGGGGAGGATGAATCAGGAGCAATATACGCAGGTACCGCAACTCAGGGCTTTGTCTTCAGGACGGAAAACAACGGCGCAACCTGGGATACCACCAAATTGGATTCCTACGGCGTCTACTCGTTTTTGAAAACCTCCACTGGAGAACTCTTCGCAGGCACTCGCTCCGGCTACGTGCATCATACGACTGATGGGAGCGCGTGGACGACAAACGGATACCTGTATGGTGCCCCGGTGTGGGAACTTTTCCAAGCCTCCGATTCTCTCATCTATGCGGGGACATCGGCGTCGCTCCCCGTCTTCAAGTTCGGGCCCTATCGTGAATCCGGATGGATTGAATCCTCACAATTCGACTCCCGGTGCAACCAGCAGTACGGATGGGTGGACTGGATCGGCACAACAGGCATTACCGTAAAGGTGAGGACGAGTTCTCATTTCGACATGGACTGGGACGCCATAGAGCCGGCGACCAAATTCGGAGATATTTCGGGCTTGAGCTCGGTGGAAGATGGAGACAGATACATCCAGTACTGGGTATACCTGGAAACCTCGAATCCCGATATAACACCTTCACTCGATCTCCTTCAGGTCGATCTCACCACCGTAACCGATAATCAGCCGCCAGTTTTCTCCACTTCGGTGTGGACTGATACCACATACCCTGGACCGTTTCTCATACAGTCCGTGATCACCGATGCCATCTGCACTGTTCAGCCTGAGAGTGTGTATCTTTACTGGAGTACCGATGGATGGTCGACGAGGAATGCCGTACACATGACCCAGTCCGGCGATACCTTCTCAGCGGAGATAGACAGTCTCCCGGAAGGAGATTCTGTCTGGTATTACATAAAGGCGTGTGATCTCGCGTGGAGGTCCAACTGCGCTACAGATCCGAGGCGAGGCGAGCGTGAGAGTTTTCTCTTCTGGATTGTCCCGGCACCCCCAGGTATCGAATACTTCCCATACGATGTCTGCTTCCGTGACACCAGCTCTGCAGGTCCTTATCGAATCAAGTGTTATGTTGTAGATGCGGGTGATGGCGTAGATGACTCGACGGTGATGGTCCACTGGAAATTCAACTGGGGTGAATGGGAGAGCGCTGTGCTCCAGGATGTGTCGGGGGGCCGCTATGTCGGGTGGGTGCCACAAATCCCAGACCCTGCGCAGAACACCCTCGTGCAATACTATGTGGCGGGCTGTGATGTATTCAATCCTCCACTCTGCTCGCAGAGACCTCCGTACGACCCATGCACATTCTACTACGTGGCTGCAGGAGACGTGGTACCCCTGGAGATTCGGAACATGTCCCCGATCATTCATCAGGGCTACACATACAAGCCCGCAGTAGTGATGACAAACGCGGGAAGGGACCTGGTACCGGCGGTCAAAACCACGTGCAGGATTCTGGATGGAGTAGGAACAGAGGTATGGAAGAAAACGACGTTTACCCCCACGAGCCTGTCTGGTGGTCAACTCGTGTACCTCGAGTTCGGTGAATGGACCGTACCTCTTGGTGATGTGGACTACCAGATTGTCATCTTCACACAGTTCGCAAACGATACGGTGCCAGAGAACGACACACTCACTCTCATGGTCGAAGTGGGAATCGAGGAGACGTCGTTTGTGACACTGCCCAAAGTCTTCGGCATTTCGCAGAACTACCCGAATCCGTTCAGTAGCTTCTCAGTCATCAACTATCAGGTGCCCGATATAAATCGTCAGCCCATTCACACCCTCATCAGGGTGTACGACGCTGCAGGAAAGATAGTGAAGACTCTTGTTGATGAACCCAAGCACGCAGGGTACTATACGGTACGCTGGGATGCGACCAACACCAGCGGGCGTACCATGGCCTCGGGTATCTACTTCTACAAGATAAACGCCGGGGACTTCGTAGTCACGAAGAAGATGATACTTGTGAGGTAAGATGAAGGAGCAGTTCACGACTATGGCCGGCACGAGAGTCGGTGAAAAGGGGAGGTGAAAATCTAAGAAAGACGAAAATCCTGAAGAAGGGGGGTGGTCGAGGGTAACATAGACAACGAACCTAATTAACATTCTTCAGACCTTTAGTCTGGAGTATTTAAGGAGGGAAACAATGTTGAGAAAGATCACAGTGGTGGCTCTCGCGTGTGCCGTCCTTTGCCTTTCGGCGGGCCTCGGTATCGCGGCGGAGAAGAAGTATGAAGTGCCACCTCCGAGCGAGAAGATCTCTCGCTTCATTCGCCACATTGAGATTCTGCCCGGAGTGGAGCTTCCAGACGCCCGCTCTGAGAAGGCACTTCCGTGTACCCTGGCCTTCTTCGGCTTCGACGGCGCACCAGAGGCTGAGTGGTCAAAGGGAATGGGTGCCTATGGATGGCACTGTGATGCCTTCAAGAACCATACGGCGGCGGGAACCGCCTCATGGTGGATGGGGAACCCTGCAACCGGGGGCTACGATAATCTGTGGTGCGTCGGACTGGACACTGACCCTATCACCCTTTCCTCGAACGATGTGAAGCTGCGCTTCTACCACTGGATGGTTTGCGAGACACCGAACTGGGATGGTGGTCATGTCGAGATGTCCGTTGATGGAGGCGATTTCGAGGCAATATTCCCGGATTCGTGCCCGTACGACAGCATTCTCCGGTTTTTCGAGGCGCACGGTGACACCGCCCAGTGGGGGTGGGGTCGAGAGGACACGGACTGGTGCTTAGCCGAATTCAACGAGAGCCCTGGCGCGGGAGCTCAGGTGGTGTTCAGGTGGGTGTTTGGAAGTGACTGGGCTGAGTGCACCACTGCCCATCCCACATGGTTTGGCTGGGTGGTAGACGACATAGAGGTCTACGATGGCGTCTCCCTGGTGTTCGAATCGAACTGTGAGCTTCCAGAACCAGGCATGACTCCCGTGGTTCTCGAGAGAGACGCCTGGGAGAAGAGCGGGGCCTTTAGCGTCAGTGGGGACTCGAGCTGGCGTGCCCGCGACTATGACGCACCGGGAGAGGTGAACTCCGGATTGTCTTCCCCTTGGATTACCATCCCGAAATACGCATGTGGAGACAGCATCAGGGATGTCGAGGTGGAGTTCCAGGCGCATACGTACACCCCAGGAGCATCCGTGGGCGGCTATCTCTCAGATTACTATGCCCTTGAGATGACGGGTAAGTCTGCGACCACCGGTTGGCCTGCATTTCCGAATGCAGGAGATACGCTGCACACAGTCGGCTTCTGGTACGAGATGTTCCATGACTATGACCACCAGTTCGAGTATGCCTGTCCGTCCGATAGCTGCGACTGCCTTGAGAACTGGATTCTCCAGGATAGGAAGACTATCTACAACGGCTATGCAACCCTCGATCCCGCAATAGGCGACACGATCAGATTGAGGTTTGCCTGGAGGTCCGATACGCTCATACAGGGAACATCGGTATGGTGTGACCTGATGGGAGCCGTGCGCGGGATGTTCATCGACAACTTCGTGCTTACCGGAGGTCCTGGAGCTACCCAGGATGTGGGGCCGTTCTACACGAATGAGAGCAACAGACCTGTCTATGCAGGAGTCGAGGTAGGTACGCAGTACACGGTGCAATGCTACGTGCGCAACGAGGGGTTCCAGACCACAGCAAACCCAGCGACAATCTACTTCCAGGTCATGACCATAGATACCTTACCAGACCCTGATGACACTACGTACTATAACATAGGAAACTGCGGGATTTCTGCAGGGCTTGCTCCAGGCGCAGAAGCGAATTGCAGCATCTTGTGGACTCCAACTACCGACCACATGGGTGATTTGACCGAGCAACTGATCATCGAGGCAGTCATGACCGGTGATGTGAATAGCGAAAACGACACGCTTCAAATCGCTAGTTATCCTTACTATGTCAACGTCACTCCCGATTCCATTCTCATGCTCGGCTACGATTCATGGAGATCCTGGTACGGGCTTACTACAGACTCGGCGAGTGGGTATGCGGTGAGATTTGAGCCCCATACCTTCAATGCGTTCGAGGTCTACGCGGTGACCTTCAATGCTGCGTACGGTGGTCTCTGCCGCGTACACATCTTCGACAAGGGACCGAACGATTCGACTCCCGGACCTGAGAAGTACGTCGGTGATCCAGTCACTTCGCTTCCCCATGACTCAGCTTTCACTGCCGTGGATATTGACCCAGCGGTGAGCTTGAGCCAAGAATTCTGGGTGTGGGTTGAGGAGCTGGGGAATGGTACGGGCGGCGCAGGAGACACGAGCGGAATGGCTGAGGATGAAGCGTCCGTCAATGGTGCACACAGCTACACCGGCAATCCGACTGAAGGATTCGAGCTTGAAAGTCCGAGAGACTACCTCATCCGAGCATACATTAGAGAAGGTGGCGCCCAGTGCGGTGACTGCAACGGTGATGGCAGAGTGACGATCGCAGATGCGACCTATCTCGTTGCCTTCATCTACAGAGGCGGACCTGCACCAATCGGCCAGGGTGATGTCAACATGGATGGTAGAACCACGATCGCAGACGCGACCTATCTCGTCGCCTTCATCTACAGAGGCGGACCTGCTCCATGCAATCCTCCTCTGGGATACGCACCCTATATCGATGAGCCTGCAACCGTAGCCCTCTCATCTCCACAGATTGCGCATGGAATCGTAGAAATCCCCGTGATCGCTGACTTCTCCGTTCCTCTCGCGGGCGCTCATCTCAAAGTGACGTACAATCCCGCGCTCCTCGAGCCAGTGATGCCTGACCTCGCTTCCCGAGCAGAAGGAATAGACCTCATCTGTGAGCCAGGCCTGAAGAAAGGGGAACTGACGCTGGGTATGCTCTCCCTCAGTGGCAAGCTCATTCAGCCAGGTGAGGGTTCCCTCGCAGTCCTCAAGTTCAGAAGCCTTGGTGACGATCTCTCCAGTGTGAAGATTCACGATGCTATTCTCGTGGATGCACATTCGAGAGAGCTCAAGACCACAGTGCTCGGACATCCTCTCAGCACAGGTCTGCCCACAGTATTCTCCCTCAGCCAGAACTATCCGAACCCTCTCGTCTCCGCTACTGAGATACGCTACTCGCTCCCGAAAGATGTGAAGGTGAGCGTGGAAGTGTACAACATCCTGGG
>Ga0111225_1052_pt1 | contig 17038 bp, 12 predicted proteins | sample DeeMarSWOR152_54_FD_80389 | JGI IMG/M metagenome (GOLD analysis project Ga0111225, IMG submission 80389) | candidate division TA06 bacterium DG_26
CCTCTGGTCCCTTTGGAGGACATCTCACAAGGCTATCGGATGGCAAGGAACCCAAAAGGATAGCCTTCATTCAGTGCGTAGGGTCAAGAGACCCGAAGGTCGGAAATGATTACTGTTCCTCTGTGTGCTGCACGTACGCGGTGAAGGAAGCCATTATCGCGCAAGAGCACTCACGAAATAGCCTTGAAACCACAATCTTCTATATGGATATGAGGACTTACGGCAAAGGGTTTGACGAATATTTTGAGAAAGCGAAAGAATCTTCTGGAGTCAGGTTTGTCCGAGCCAATGTGGCAAAGGTGAACGAGATCCCAGACACCTCCAATCTGGAAGTGAGATATGAGAGCGACGAAGGTGAAATCAAAAACGAGGAATTCGACCTGGTAGTCCTTTCAGTAGGTCTTACTCCGGGGAAAAGAATTCATGAACTGGCAAAGAAACTGAGCGTAGAAGTCGACGACCATGGATTCTGTGAGACCGATGCCTTCTCTCCTCTCAGGACGACGAGGGATGGCATATATGTATGTGGAACAGCCTCAGCGCCAAGAGATATCCCGGAGACTGTGACGCAGGCAAGTGCGTGTGCGTGCGAGACCGCAGGTCTGCTCAATGAGGCACGGAACACGTTGACCGAAGAGAAGGAATATCCCCCAGAAACCGATGTATCCGGCCAGGAACCAAGAATTGGGGTATTCATCTGTCATTGCGGGATAAACATAGGTGGGTATGTAGATGTGCCAAAACTCGTAGAATACACAAGGACATTGCCACATGTTATCCACGTGGAGGAGAATCTCTTCACCTGTTCTCAGGACACGCAGAAGAAAATTGGCGAGATGATAAAGGAGCATGGGCTCAACCGAATAGTGGTGGCTTCATGTACCCCAAGAACACACGAAGCCCTCTTCCAGGAGACGATTAGGGAGGCTGGGTTGAATCCACATCTATTCGAGATGGTTAACATAAGAGATCAATGCTCCTGGATACACATGCATCAGTATGAAGAGGCCACGCTCAAGGCCAAGGATCTCATCAGAATGGGAGTGGCCAAGGCCAGATTGCTTGAACCACTCTGGAGCGAACCGGTAGACGTCATTCCGAAGGCACTGGTAATAGGCGGTGGCGTGGCAGGTATGGTATCAACTCTGGCACTCACTCAGCAAGGGTTTGAAGTTCTCATCATCGAACGGGAGAAAGAGCTTGGCGGCAATGCAAGGAATATGTACTACGATCTCGACGGACAAGACATTCAGGATTATTTGAACACTCTCATTGAGAAAGTCATGCGGGACGGCCTGATTCACGTGTATATGGAGGCAAAAATCAAGGAAATCTCCGGGTTTGTGGGAAACTACAGAACCACTATAGACACTTCGAGTCGCGAGGAAATTGTCGACCATGGAGTGGTGATCGTAGCTACAGGAGCTTCGGAGTACAAACCAACAGAGTATTCTTACGGGAAAAACAGTCACGTGATGACGCAACACGAATTCGAAAAGAGGCTCGCCTCAGAGGATGCGGACCTCGAAGAGGTGAAAAATGTCGTCATGATTCAGTGCATAGGCTCAAGGGAAAATGATTATCCGAACTGCAGCAAGATCTGTTGCCTTCAAGCGGTGAAGAACTCTCTAAGAATGCTGGAGAAAAACCCCAGTACGAATATATTCATCCTCTACCGAGACGTGAGGACCTACGGGATCTATGAAAGCTATTATCGGAAGGCGAGAGAAAAGGGCGTAACGTTCATTCGATATGATGCTGACCAGAAACCAGAACTAATAGTCCAGGATGGTTCCCTTAAGATTTCACTCTTTGATCCTATTCTCAAAGAACAACTGATCATTGACACCGACGTCCTAGTTCTGAGCGCAGGTATACGCCCCCACTCATCGAATAGAGGACTCAGTCAGATCCTGAAAGTCCCGCTGAACAGCGATGGTTTCTTCTTGGAGGCACATGTGAAGTTGAGGCCTGTAGACTTCGCGACCGACGGCGTTTTCTTGGCAGGACTTGCGCATGGACCAAAGCCTTTAGGTGAAGCCATTTCCCAAGCATTAGCTGCTGCCGGAAGAGCGTCGACGATACTATCGAAGGGGCAATATTCAGGCTGTACTATCGTAGCCTGCGTGAACGAGGAGGTTTGTGCGGGTTGTGGAGTGTGTCAATCAGTCTGTGCCTATAAGGCAGTAGAGATTGTCGAAGAAGATGGCAGAAGCAAAGCGAAAGTGACGGAGGCATTGTGCAAAGGCTGCGGTTCATGTGCAGCGAGCTGCCCGTCTGGTGCGATGCAACAGCGCGGATTCAAGACGGACCAACTCTGGGCAATGGTCGAATCTGCGCTTGACTGGGCGATCGACCGATGAATAGAGATTTTCAACCCAAAATCATTGTCTTCTGCTGTAATTGGTGTGCGTATGCGGGTGCTGACCTCGCAGGCGTGTCCAGATTTCAGATCAAAACGAATTTTAGAACGATCAGGACGATGTGCTCAGGGAGGATAGATCCCGAGTTGATACTGAGAGCCTTTCAGAAAGGAGCTGACGGGGTGATGGTTGCGGGTTGCCATCTGGGTGATTGCCACTATATAGATGGCAACTACAAGACAAGAAGACGAATAGCACTGCTCAGTTCGACGCTCGAGCAGCTGGGACTGGATTCCAGGAGGCTCAGGCTGGAATGGATCTCTGCGGGTGAGGGTGAGAAGTTTCAGAGAGTGATTAATCAATTCATCGATGAGGTACATCAACTGGGGCCAAGTCCTCTTGGAGATAAGGAGTACGGTAGACTGAGTAGAGAGAGCGCGGAGTGAGAGGGAGCTGGAGGCTGTGATGACAGGGACGAGGGCAGGGGATGGGGGCAATTGTGAACATTGCGCCTGGATGGCATCGTCGGTAATGAAGTCCCAGAGGCGTGCTATGCAAGCGCCTGACACGTGCCCAGGGAGTTGAAGCTATGGGAGAGTGCAGCACGCCCAGGCGGAAAGCATCGAGGGAGAACATCCCGGTGACAAGAAAGGAGATTGCTGCGAAGGATCGAGAAATCGAGGCGATGAGGGAGTTCTACGACACTGTCCTGGAGACTATGGCCACGATGAAAGACCTCCAGAACAACATTCTTGATAGTATGCAGGAAGGTGTGTTCACCACGAATCGCAAAGGCAGAATCACTTCTTTCAATAAGCGCGCAGAGCGGATTACGGGATTTGGAGTGGCCGAGATAATGGGCAAACCGGTTTCGGACATACTACGGGCACCGGAGTTCGCGGCACGCGATTCGCTCGAAGGCATGATCAGAAAAGGGCCGATGTATTGCGAGACGACCGTCTCGCGTCACACAGGAGAACCCATCTCGGCGATTCTCTGCCTCTCACCGTTGAAGAATGTGAGAGGCACGGTGACCGGGGTTGTGGCAGTCTTTCAGGACGTGACCGAAATCAAAGGACTGAGGGCACAGATGATCAGATCCGAGAAGTTAGCCTTAATGGGACGTCTGGCGGCATCCATCGCGCACGAAATCAATAATCCAATCGGAGGGATATTGACGTATGCGAATCTGGTGTCGCGAAAGATAGACAGATTGCGCGTCGAGCTTCTGGAGAAGAATGAGATCAGAAGACAGCTTGCGGTCATAGAGAGAGAAGTTGAGAGATGTGGCAAGATCGTGAGGAATCTTCTGGATTTTGCCCGGCCCGTCACTCCTTCAATGACGTCGGTGAGTCTGGAGTCCGTGCTTGAGCAGAGTATGGCTCTTCTCGGAGATACGCTGAGGCACAAGAATATCAGAGTGAGAAAGGAGATTTCTCCGTCAGTCCCGACAGCGATGGCTGATTCTGGTCAAATGCAGCAGGTCTTCATGAATCTGATTATCAACGCATGTGATGCAATGTCGAGTGGGGGAGAGCTGAAGATAGAGATCACGCCAGAAGAGGATTTTGTCGTTGTTCGGGTATCTGATACTGGATGTGGCATTCCCGAAGACAGATTGAAAGAGATATTCGATCCTTTCTTCACCACAAAAGCCGATAAGGAGGAGAGGGGCTTGGGACTGGGCCTTTCCATCGTTCAAAGCATCATCAAAGAGCACGGCGGATACACGGATGTGAAGAGTGAAGTGGGCAAGGGTACCACTTTCATCATCGGGTTACCAAGAGAATAGGGACGGCGCTTGACATTTTGACATCTCTTGGCAACAATATCTCAAAGTGTCACACACCGTCCCCATCCTCTGTCTGAATTGCGGGAGTTCGTCCGTCAAGTACCTGCTCTACGATTGGGACAGACAGCGAACCATGGCCAGCGGAATTGTGGAGCGGGTCGGACTCGCAGACGGGCTCTGCACGCACGAAGTACCTGGCCGTGAGAAGGCGATGATCAGACGCGACTGTCCCGATCATCGTGATGCAATCAAACTGATCATGATGACGCTCACAGACCCGCAACATGGTGTAATGAGCAACCTAGGGGGGATATCGGCCGTGGGACACCGAGTTGTCCATGGGGGTGAGAAATTCGCGAACTCGGCGCTCATCACGGCTGAAGTACTGAAGGTTATCAAGAAATTGGCAGATCTTGCGCCACTGCACAACCGGGCGAACATATCAGGTATTGAGGCAGCGCGAGAGCTGGTCCCTGGAGTGCCGCATGCTGCAATCATCGATACTGCGTGGCATCAGACCATGCCACGACATGTGTTCACCTACGCCCTCCCTTACGAGTGGTATGAGAAGTACGGAATTAGAAGGTATGGTTTCCACGGGACTTCCTTCCTCTATGTTTCGAGGAGAGCAGCAGTGCTCCTCGGGAAGAATCCGCTGGAGTGCAATCTGGTGATCTGCCATATCGGTAATGGGGCGTCGATCAATGCGGTTCGCAGGGGAGCATCGTACGATACGAGTATGGGGGGACTGATAATGGGCACCAGGGCGGGAGACCATGACGTGGCCATTGATTTTTTCATTATGGAAAAAGAGGGTTACGAGTCCGAAGAGATGTACTCCATGCTCAACGAGAAGTCAGGTATTCTGGGGATTACCGGGAAGTACGTGGACAGACGTGATGTGGAAAGGGCTGCCGAAAAGGGAGACGAAAGGGCGGAGTTGGCGATCGAGATGGAGGGTTACCGGATCAAGAAGTATATTGGCGCATATGCAGCAGCTCTTGGGAGGGTTGACGCCGTAGTCTTCACGGCTGGTGTGGGGGAGAAGAGCCCTCTTATCAGAGCAAAGGCGCTGGATGGGCTCAGCGCGATGGGAATCGGGTATGACCACGAAAAGAACCGAATTGCGCGGACGAGAAATGCAGAGTGCGACATCACAGCGAAAGACTCGAAAGTGAAGGTCTTCGTGATTCCGACGGATGAAGAGAGAGTGTTCATAGAGGATGTCGCGGCGCTTTGTCATAAGACGTCGCCTGTTCAGGGGAAATCAACATACGCATTCGAGTCCCCCACCTACAGGAATCTGCTTCGGCAAGAAATCTTTCAGAAAGAATGCCAGGAGAACCCACAGTTGCGCGATGTGGTGGCACAACTGCCGAGAGCGGGGCGGGCATAGCTACCTGAGCCACATCGCCTGAGAAGAGGAACGTGAACAGAGCAGTGGAAGGCAACAAGAGATACAGCGCCAGGATCCAGACTGTATCTGTGAAGATGGATTCGTGCTATGTGCCGAAGACGGTGTGCGAGTACTCGAGTCCCCTCAAGAGTACGTCTCTCGCGGGTTCGATAAGCAACTTCACCACCCAGGGAAAGCAGATGCCTATTCCAAGGCAGAGAGCTGCCAGAAGTATCATGGAGATGAGCATGGTGGCAGGGGATTCCTTCACCCCCTTCAACTCCTCCCTGATCTTTCCGAAAAACGCCCCCTTCTCAACCTTGAGCATATATGAGAGCGTGAGTACGCTCATGACGATTGCGAGCGCAGCAAGAGCATATCTTCCTGATTGCCAGAGGCCCATTATGATGAGGAGCTTGCTGAAAAAGCCGTGGAATGGTGGTACGCCAGCTATCGAAAGCGCACCCGCAGTAAACGAAGCGGCGGTGACTGGCATCCGCTCTTGGAGACCTCCCATCTTGTTGAGGTCCCGCGTACCTGCTGAGTAGACGAGGGAACCAGACGTCAAAAAGAGAAGAGCCTTGCCTGTAGAATGGGAAAGAATGTGGAACAGTGCGCCAAGAATACCGAGAGGGCTGCCTGTACCAAGACCGAGCGCAATGTAACCTATCTGAGAGATGCTGGAATATGCCAGAAGGCGCTTCACGTCGCTCTGCCGGAGTGCAAGAAGTCCTGCAACCACGATCGATATGACCCCGAAGAAGATGAGCAGGTTCGAGTAGACAGGCTTCATGCCGAACACGTTGAAGAAAATCCGCGAGATCGCATAGAGGCCGAGGACCTTGATGAAGACTCCTGAAAGCATGGCCGAAATGGGTGCGGGAGCTGAGGGATGAGCGTCAGGCAGCCAGGAGTGAAATGGAATCAGGGCAGCCTTTACGGAAAAACCGGTGAGAAGTAATGCACCTGTAAACGCAAGAATCCTGAGATCTCCCGCTTCACCCATCCTAATCGAGAGGTCGGCGAGGTTCAGAGTTCCCAGTTTAGCATACAACAGTGCTATGGAGAAAAGAATGGCCACAGATGCCACAGATCCCAGCACCATGTACTTGAACGCCGCCTCCAGTTCCTCGTGCTCAGTTCCGAATGCGACCAGTGCGTACGACGCGATCGCAGCGATCTCGAAGAACACGTACATGTTGAATATGTCACCGGTCAGGACAACACCGTTCAACCCAGTAACCATCAGCATGAAGAGGGTATAGAATTTCCATTTTGAAGTGAACTTAGCCATGTAGGAGATAGAGTATATGCTGCACGCAAAGCTCACAACGCTGACGCAGACGAGGACGAGCAGACTGAGGCCATCCAGCACGAGTACTATACCCAATGGAGGTCTCCACCCTCCCATGCTGTAGACGATCGGACGCCCTGAAATGAGAGGAATGGAATAGAGTGCCAGGCAGAGAACCGCGCCAGTTCCAAGATTTGCGACTAAATCTCCTGCACGACGCCAGAACTTCGAGACCAGAGGAATGAGAAATGCCAGTCCGAGTGGTATGGCTACGAAGAGAGGTACTACCATCATCTCCTATCCTCTCAGTCTCCGTATCTGTGCCACGTCAAACGTTCCGTATTTCTCATACAGTCTGTAGGCAATCGCGATCATCAAGGCCATAACTCCAAGTCCGATTACGATCGCGGTGAGCACGAGAGCCTGTGGTAAAGGATCCACGCTGAACGGAACAGGCTGGCTCTTATCGATTACGATTGGAGCCAGACCGAGCTTTCGGTATCCGACGACGGCCAAGAACAGATTCACCGCATACTCGAGGATGGCGAATCCTATGATTATCTTCACCAGGTTCCTCTTCACGACGATGCAGTACAGGCCTATGGCAATGAGCACTATGCACGCTGTGTACACTGACATGCTCCCTCCTACTCCTTCAGCACGAACTTAATCGACGCCAGTGCGATGAATACGCCAAAAAGAGCAGACGCTACCTTAATTCCTATTGCCACGTTGGCCAACGGAATGATCCCCCCGCTTGCGATCGAAAGCGGTTCACCCTTTCTGATGAAGTTAAAGAAGAAGTAGCCCCACACGATTCCAGCAAATGCAATGAGCCAGAAGAGGAATCCGCCAACAGACTCGAACACGGAGGTGAGGGAGCTCTGCAGTTTCTCCTTCGCTTCGTCCCTTCCGTGAGCCAGGTAGAGTAGCGCAAAAGCACCCGCGACAATGCACCCTCCTGCGAAACCACCGCCAGGGGTGAGATGACCGTGAACGATGATGTAAAGACCGTACATGAATATGAATCCGACCATCATTCTTGCGATGGCCTTCACGATGATTGACATCCCCATAATGACCTCTACTTCTTTCTCCCAACCTTTCTCAATACAGTGAGCAGTCCGATCACTGAGGTGAAAAGGACTGTCGCCTCTCCAAGTGTGTCGTATGCTCTGTAGTCAAGTAGTATTGCGCTTACGAGGTTGGCAGCACCTGTACTTGCCAAACCATGTTCCACATAGTACTGGGATACCTCTCTCAGAGGACCTCCAAACGGTGGGAGTTGCCGAAAGACATACAAGGCGATGACTGCGAGCAGGACCAGGAAAACGATGAGCGAACCCGTGGCAAAGAGGAAGACCGGGTTGTACGGTTCCCTCGCGACCGTGTCGATTCTGGTCGTTCTGAGAATAAGTGCTATCAGGAAGACCAAGGAGAGTATCTCGACCACTACCTGAACAATGGCCAGGTCGGGAGCCTGGAGAAACAGAAAGATTATGGTCAGGCCGAATCCGACAGCGCCAAGCGAAACAATGCTTGAAAGAAGATCTTTTGTCTCCACCGCGATTACGGAGGCCGCTATCATGAACAGAAGAAGTGCATGGATTTCAAGCATCTTCTAACCTCCCTAACCAAACAAGAGCACAAAGATGAGTATGAGTGCGCCTCCGAGTCCAAGAATCCAGGAGAGGTACACACGTAGACTTCCGGTGTGTAGTGCACTCAATCCCCTGCCCAAGAGCAAGGCGAACTTTGCAAACACATCGTAAAACCTATCCAGAGGCCTGTCAATGATGTTGAGAAGAAAAGCCCCGAGTCCTCTGAACACGGCCATACCCTGAATGAAGATGTCAAACGCTCCCTGCTCACCGACCTCATAGGTCTTGTCAAGCATGTCGATCGACCGCACGGATGTCCTGTAGAAGTCGGTACCAGGAATCCTTACCTCTTCCTCCTGGAGAACCTCGCCTCCAATGAATCTCCCGGAGACCTTCGGCCTCACCTTGCCGAAAAGGTAGACGAGTGCTCCAATCGCCAAACCTATGAATAGCAGTACCGTAGCGATACCAGGAGTCCAGAGGCCCGCGGGATAGACTGGGCGACGTACCGAAGGTATGACGAACTGCCTGAGAGGTATTGAGAAAGCGAAGATTCCAAAGACTATACAAGCCAGGGCAAACACAACCTTCGGGAATCCCATCCAGAAACCTACCTCTCTGATTGCGCCGATTGTTCTCGGCCTGTTGCCGAGGAAGATCGAATGGCCCATTTTGAGGAAACACGCGAGTGTGAGTACACTTCCGAACAGTGCCGCGACGAGAAACAAGGGGGATATCTTGACTTCACTTCCCACTGAGATAACTCCTTGATAAATCATCCATTTGGAGAAGAAGCCGTTAAAGGGTGGAACACCGGACAGCGCCATACCGCCGACTAGGAAGACAGCGAAAGTCATCGGCATCATGTACGAGAGCCCTCCGAGTTCCTCAAGGCTAGTCTTACCTGTTCTGTACTCTACGGATGCCGCCACCGAGAAGAGAAGAGCCATGTACAGCGCTCCGTTCAACATATGGAATAGTCCCCCGACCGCACCCATCGATGTCCCTGTACCCAGACCGAGGACCATGTAACCTGATGAACTGATGGCCAGATACGCAAGCATCCTCCTCAAATCCTTCTGAAGTACGGCCATGGTAACGCCGAGCACTATGGTCACGGACCCAGCCAACATGAGGAGCACCGCCACACCCATACTGGAATGAAGGGTGAAGAGATCGAGACACAATCTGGCGAGAAGATAGATTCCCACTAGCTTGTCCAAGGATCCCGGGAGGAAGGCCATGACCGATAGGGGTGAGGCAAGAGAGGCCGCTGGAATCCAGGTGTGGAATGGATACACACCTGCCTTGGTGAGTGCTCCACAGGCGACAAAAAGGAATGCGGCTATCGACACAGGTGAACTCAGGGGAGTTGCCCAGATTTCACTCATGTTGAAACTACCATACAAGGTGTAGAGTAACCCCACGCCGAGAAGGAGAAAGAAGTCGGCAGCCGCAACCATGAGAAAGCTCTTTCTCGCTGCCGGTAAACTGCTACTTCCGTATATCCCGACTAAACCGTACAGCGTGAGACCGAGAATCTCCCAGAAGAAAATGAGCACTATGAGGTTGTCGGCGAGAATGGCACCACATGCAGCTCCCACAGTGAACAGAAGATACGCGTAGTATTCGTTCAATCTTGGCTTGCCCACCATGTACGTGGCAGAAAAGAGTGTGAGCAGGAACGCGAAACCCGAGGCGAACAGAAGGACGAATGCGTTCAAGCTTTTCGCGACAAGCCGGAAATCGATGTCGCCTATACCTAACCACTCCCTGTGGAAAAGTACCGGTGCACCTCTCGCCGCTGTCCATATGTAGACGGAGAGGAGGAAGATGATCCCTGTGACCACAGATGAGATCACTGCCCCGGGCATGAACCTGCGGCTCCTAGGCAGTACAAGACATACAGCTCCCGCGATAAGACTGCTGACTATCGGAACGAGGAGAATGTCTGAATTCATCCCATCCTCACGAGACCGGATACGGCCGGCGTGATAACCTTCAACGGATACGAAACCAGTATCCCGAGCAGTAAGGAGATCACAGCGAATATGAGCACTATTGCGAGCAGACTCCTTGAGGTCGAAAGGGAAAGATCATCGGTCGACGAACCGAGGAATATGCCCTCCCACAACCTGAATAAATACAACATCGTAAACAGAGCGACGACTATCGACGCAAACCCTATCCAAGGATTCAATGTGCATGCGTTCGTCACGATCAGGGTCTTGCTGAAGAATCCGAGGAGAGGTGGAATACCCATGATGGAAAGACAGAGCAGGAGGAAGCTTACGCCCAGCGTCGGAGATTTCCGCATCATCCCACCCAGTTTGTCGATACTCCTCTGGCCAGTACCCTTTTCGACATAGCCGGCGGCGAGAAAGAGGCCTGCCTTTCCGAAGGAGTGAGCGACGATGTAGAGCACCGTCCCGGCTATGCCCAGAAGTGTTGAGATGCCCATGCCAATGAAAATGAAGCCGAGCTGACTCACGGTAGAGTAGGCCAGGATTTTTCTCACATCTTTTTCCATGATCGCTGCACCCGCGGCGACGCCCGCGGAGATGATTCCAATGGTGGGTACCGCGATGTTCCATGGAGAAGGGACACCTAATCCCTGGACCCAAAGCCTCAAGAAGAGGATAATGCCCATCTTTTCAATCACGCCCGAGAGTATTGCATTCACTGGAGGTGGGGCGTGTGGATACGCAGACGGGACCCACACGTGGAGTGGAAGTGTCGCCGACTTCGCAATGATGCCGCAGAACACGAGAAGAAGAGGGAGATTACCCACAGACTTGCCACCCAACCTGAGCAGGTTGAGGGTACCAGTCTGCATGTAGATCATCACAAGGCCGAGGACAAGAAGCGAAGCACCAAAGAAGTTAATAAGAAAGGCTTTCTCGGCCATCACCACGTCCTTCTGACCACGGTAGAATCCAACGAGTCGCCACATACCGATCGTTGCGATCTCCCAGAATATGTAGATGAGCAGGCCGTTCGCTGAGAAGATAAAACCGAGCATGGCTCCGAGGATGACGAGGAGAAAGAAGTAATAGTCCCCTTTGTGTTCGCTATCGCCCAAGAAGCTGAACGAATAGAGAAGAATGAGGAGAGCCACGAGGCTGAAGACAACGGAGAAGATCAATGCGACTCCGTCAACGAAGAGAGGATGTGACAGCGTGGTTCCGAAGTAGTGGCCGCCAAAGTAACCAGTTGCCTCGCCACCCGCCGTAGATATGAGCAACAGACAGGAGCACACCAGAGGGATCACGAGAGAGACCACGGCGAACACATAGCCAATGGTCTTTGAGAACTTGATGAATAGAAGTGAAAGAGTTGCACCTATGAATGGGGTCAAGATCGTAACCAGAAGGAGTGCGGATGGTGACATCATCTCTCCCACATCTTAGTATCCATATAGAGCCAGTATCATTCCGATGACGCCGAGGATCGCCATGGGAATCCAGAAGAATCTCATCGCTTGATCTATTCTGACCCTCGGATTTACGTTCTTTATGAGTATTATAAGTACGAGAATAAGTAAGTATTTGGGAATTGCCCACCACGATCCAAAACCTCCCCAATACAGTGTGATCAAGAAGACGGGGAGGACGAAGAGCATCATGGCCTTTGTTAGCTTGAAGACGGCGAGGGGCGGTCCTGAGTACTCTATGAAAGGTCCTGTCTGAACTTCGGTCTCTGCCTCCGGAATATCGAAAGGTGCATACGCTAGTTTGGCCTGTACACAGAGTAGTGAAACGATAAACACGATGATGCCGGAGAAACTATACAGAAACGGACCGTTCGCATGCTGATACTCGATGAGCTGTCCCAGCTGGATGAGCCCTCCAGATTTCACTACCACGCTGAACATGGCGATGAGAAAGGGCAGCTCGTAGCCGAAGTAGAGAGTCATCTCTCTGTTTGCACCTACTGAACCAAATGGATTGTTCGACGCAGAACCTGCAAGGATGACGGCGAGCGGAATGAAGGCAAAGAGATAGATGAGTACGATCAGGTCACCCACGAATCCCTCTCTCAATCCGAAATTGATTACGAGCAGTATAGTCGCAGCGAGGGTGACACCGGTCAGCCCTATGAGAGGGGAAAAGAGAAAGGTGCACCGTTTCGCCCCTTCAGGGATGATCGTCTCTTTTCCGAGGAGTTTCAGGACATCGACAAAGGGCTGATACCAGGGAGGACCCATTCTCCACTGCACTCTTGCGGACACTTTGCGGTCTATCCAGGTGGAGAAAAGGCCGATGGCTGCGGTAAACAGAAATCCCGGAAAGACAAGGTAGAAGAATAATGCCCTCAACAGTTCGCCCATCGTTTCCTCAGTTCCCGCCTCCCAAATCGGAGACGCGCAAATTTTAGTTTTCACCAAAAATTTGTCAAGGTTGACCTCGGGGTGATAGTCTCAGCTTCCTCGTACACCTGCCCGGGATGGCTGAGGATATGCTTCTGCACATACACATCACCTGGGGAGGGGGAATCTCTTAGAGGTCACTCACTTTCCGATAGATGAAGCGCATGAATGCCACGAACCGTTCTTCAGGCGAGCTGGGTGACGACCGCTGGGGGGGTGCGGACCGTGCGCGCTCGGATGTTTCTTCTCTTCCTGTCGATGGTGTCGGAGGGTGGGTTGCTAAGGAGAGAAGTTGACAGCGCGGCAGATTTTTATAAGATAGCAACATGAGTTACGAAGAGTTCTATAACCTGAAGAAGACACCTTTCGGTGCCTCTCCTGACGAAAGATTCTACTACGACTCTCCTCAGCACAGAAGGGCTCTCATCAAGCTATCACATGCCGCTGAGAATATGCGGGGACTGGCCGTACTCCTGGGAGATATCGGTATGGGCAAGACTACTGTCGCGAGGAAGCTTCTCTCACTTCTTTCTGAAAAGGAAGAGTTCGAGGTAGCCCTGTTTATCGTAATCCATTCTCAGATCGAACCTTTCTGGCTCGTCAAGAAGATCGCATCCCAGCTCCAGGTGGATGTAAAGGAGGCGAGCAAAGATGCCCTTCTGGGTGCGCTCTACGATCGGCTTGTCGAGCTGCGTGAAGAAAAGAAGAACACCGTCGTGCTGATCGATGAGGCGAATATGTTTACTGAGAAACGAGTGATGGAAGAACTGAGAGGTCTCACCAATATCGAATTTCCTGAAGGTCATCTCATCACATTCATCCTCTTTGGTCTACCAGAACTTGAAGAACAGCTAAAACTGGACAAACCGCTGTATGAGAGAATTGGATTGAAGTGTCAACTCAATGCACTGGACTTCGACTCGGCAAAAGGCTACATCGAGCACCGGTTGAAGGTAGCAGGTAGGGACGAGCCGATATTCACCGAGGAGGCTATTGTGCGGATATTTCGTCGATCGAGGGGAAAACCCAGACTCATCAATACTATCTGCGACAACGCTCTCCTTGAAGGATATCTGATGGAGAAGAAAATGGTCGATGAAGAGATAGTGGAGTCCGTGGGGTCAGAAATGGGGATAGAATGAGTGGCGTTGACCTACACATTCATACGACTCTCTCCGATTCTTCATTCACGCCGGAGCAAGTAGTGGAGGCGTCCGTGAGGGCGGGGCTCGAGGCGATAGCGATCACAGACCACGATTCGACTGATGGAATAGAGCCTGCAATCGAGCGAGCAAAGGGCTCGTCTCTGGAGATCGTCCCCGGCGTAGAGCTTTCTACGGTCTACCAAAGCAACGAGATCCATATTCTTGGATACTTGCTTGACTACCGGAACGTTGACCTGCTGAGTGAACTGAACACGCGCTCGGCAGGGTCGAAAGAGCTGAAGCCATGGTGAAGAAATTGGGAGAGAACGGCGTGCCGATCTCTTTTGAAAGGGTGACGGAGATAGCGGGAGAAGGTGTGATTGCACGGCCTCATATCGCGAGGGCAATGATCGAGGAAGGTTGGGTCTCCAGTTATGAAGAGGCTTTTGCACGATACATTGCAGACGAAGCTCCCTGTTATGTGGCAAAGAGAATGCTCGACTACCGCCGATCACTGGATGTGGTAAGACAGGCGGGGGGGATTCCGGTACTGGCGCACCCGAAGAATGAGAGAGTGGTTGAGTGGATCCCAGAGCTCATGTCTCACGGGCTTGTCGGGATCGAGGTGTGGCATCCAGATCATACGCCGCGGTTCGTCGAGTTCCTTCTTGAGTATACGAAGAAGAATAGATTGCTGGTCACTGGAGGCTCAGATTCTCACGGAATCAGGAGAGCGAAGCCTCCCATAGGGAAGGTGCGGCTTCCACGCAGAATACTGGAGGCTCTGAAAGAAGCTCAACGCCGTCAGCAGTACTCGTCAGACCCCCCTTGACAAGAATACGGAAAAAGTTATATTAAATTAGTATAGTATTGCTCTTTGAAAACTGAATAGGGATTGATTGCAGGGTTGAAACCAAGCTACTAAGGGTGCATGGTGGATGCCTTGGCACCAGAAGGTGATGAAGGGCGTGGTAAGCTGCGATAAGCTCCGGGTAGGCGCACACAACCCGTGACCCGGAGATGCCCGAATGGGGAAACCTATCCCGATTCGTCGGGATATCCCGAAAGGGATGCGAACCCAGGGAATTGAAACATCTCAGTACCTGGAGGAAGAGAAAATCCGCAAGGATGATTCCCTGAGTAGCGGCGAGCGAAAGGGGAACAGCCCAAACTGACTTGTGTGTGAAAGCCCGCATGCTTTGCACAAGTGGGGTTGTAGGACTTGGCCGTAATCCAGTGCGGATGGGTTGGAAGAGTCACAAAACCGAACTCTAGCTGAATGGTCCTGGAAAGGCCAACCACAGAGGGTGATAGTCCTGTAAGCGAAAGGGACCGGTCTCTTCTGGCTAAGTTCCTGAGTACCACGGGACACCCTAACCCTGTGGGAACCCGTGTCGTCCACGGCACAAGGCTAAATACTCTCTGGTGACCGATAGTGCACTAGTACCGTGAGGGAAAGGTGAAAAGAACCCCGGGAGGGGAGTGAAATAGAACCTGAAACCATGCACTTACAAGCAGTAGGAGACTCCTTTTGGGAACTTATATTTCCATCTCTGGTGGAGATATCCCGAAAGGGTTGACTGCGTGCCTTTTGCAGAATGAGCCGGCGAGTTACTCAGTGTAGCGAGGTTAATTCCGTTTGCACGGAAGGAGCCGTAGCGAAAGCAAGTCCTAACAGGGCGTGTCCCCGTAAGGGGACGGAGTTGTACTGAGTAGACCCGAAACCGAGTGATCTACCCATGGCCAGGATGAAATTTCGGTAACACGAAATGAAGGTCCGAACCGGTGGACGTTGAAAAGTCTTCGGATGAGCTGTGGGTGGGAGTGAAAGGCTAATCAAACTCGGCGATAGCTGGTTCTCCCCGAAATAGCTCTAGGGTTAGCCTCGGAAGTTTGGTAACGGAGGTAGAGCACTGGATGGACTAGGGGGGAAACCTACCAACTCCAACCAAACTCCGAATGCCGTTGCCTGAATTCCGGGAGTGAGGTTGTGGGGGATAACCCCCATTGCCAAAAGGGGAACAACCCAGATCACCAGCTAAGGTTCCTGAATACGAGCTAAGTGGGAAAGGATGTGGAACTGCTCAGACAGCCAGGATGTTGGCTTAGAAGCAGCCACCATTCAAAGAGTGCGTAACAGCTCACTGGTCGAGCGGTTTTGCGCCGAAAATGTAACGGAGCTCAAGCTCGTTACCGAAGCTGTGAATTTTGGTCAGGCCAAGCGGCAGAGGCGCATGGCTTTGCTATGTGCCGGATGCCACTTCGCTATTGGCCGGAATGGTAGGGGAGCGTTCCATTGGGGCTGAAGTCAGGACGCGAGTCCTGATGGACCTTATGGAAGTGATAATGCACGGCATGAGTAGCGATAATGCCGATGAGAAATCGGCACACCGAAAACCCAAGGTTTCCTGAGGAAGGTTAATCCGCTCAGGGTTAGTCGGCCCCTAAGCTGAGGCTGAAAGGCGTAGGCGATGGGAATCCCGTCAACATTCGGGAACCACCAAGGAACTGTTTGAGCTATGGGGTGACGCAGGAGGGCGGGCCAGTCCCGTGATGGAATACGGGATCTAAGCCGGTAGGAGGGAGATTTAGGCAAATCCGGTCTCCGTTAACTCCGAGAGGCGATGGGGAGTCCTTTTTGGACAGAACTGGCCGTAACCACGCTGCCTAGAAAACCCTCTATGCGAGGCTCCTTGGTGACCGTACCGTAAACCGACACAGGTGGGTGAGGAGAGAATCCAAAGGTGCTCGGGTGAACCCTCGTTAAGGAACTCGGCAAGTTCACCCCGTAACTTCGGGAGAAGGGGTGCCCCTGGTAGGTGATGCTCTCCGCGAGCAAGGCTGAAGGGGGTCGCAGTGAAATGGCCTGGGCGACTGTTTACTAAAAACACAGGTCTCTGCTAAACCGTAAGGTGAAGTATAGGGACTGACACCTGCCCGGTGCTGGAAGGTTAAGGGGAAGGGTCATCCTCGAATTCTCGGGGAGAAGCTCTGAACCGAAGCCCTGGTAAACGGCGGCCGTAACTATAACGGTCCTAAGGTAGCGAAATTCCTTGTCGGGTAAGTTCCGACCTGCAC
>Ga0111225_1033_pt1 | contig 16924 bp, 19 predicted proteins | sample DeeMarSWOR152_54_FD_80389 | JGI IMG/M metagenome (GOLD analysis project Ga0111225, IMG submission 80389) | candidate division TA06 bacterium DG_26
TAATTGGTGTTGTCCAAGCCGCTATTAGCTTGGGAACGAGCAACATTGCCAACGCTACAAACAAGTTCCTCCCTCTCTTCATGGCATCCTCCTTGGCTGATATTTAATTCTGGCAACCCAGAGGTCGTTCGTCAAGCTCCAGTGCGTCTGCTCTCTTTCCTGCTCGGGGGACGGTAGCTACTGTAAGAGTGCGTAAGGTGAGCTCACCATAGCAGTCCGAGAATGAGCACCCCAACCAAGGGCAACTGTTTCAGGTCTGCCCCCGCGTCGTACCGGGATTTTGGTGCCAAATCAGTGCCAACTTGGCATCAAAACAGGTCAAAATGACCAAGAATAATCAAAACAACCAAGATTGAGAAAACGCAGCAGAATTAAGGGAATCGCTCAGATTGATGAAATAGTCTGTAATTCCGAAATCAGCCCAAATCGGTTTTGCAGACCGTCGCCTTAGCCACTTGGCTATGCCGCCATCTGCAGCTATTGGCCGTTCGCTCCTGGCTGTTGGCCAGAAACAAACAACCTACCTGCTCACTCCAAAATATGGAATCTCTGGGTCTATGTCAAGGGAACGGTGTTCCTAAGGGATAACCTTCCCCAAAAGGATCCCGCTACTGACAACCAAAGGCCACAGGGTCAAACCTTCATTTTTCAATTATCGATCCTCCAAAAATGAATTTTGGAGGTTTGACCCCAATTTCTACTCTATTAGTTCTGCTTGTCAAGTGGGGATCATCGGGGATCAGTACTACCAAAGTCTTTATAATGTATAGCCTTACCGCGACACATCTCTGAGACGTCTCCTGCATCGATTCCTTCTTCTCGAGAAGAATAGCGTCAGTTCTCCCTCGAAAGCGAAAAGAAGGCAAGGCAGTCCAGAAGGCTTGCCCAGAACGTCTTGCATCTTTATCTGCTCACCGAACACTGGATCGCTAGATCTGGCCTCTAGCGCAGAGGAAAAATGGGAAGTGTCCCTATTTCTGCGATTCTATTTCTGCGATTCTATGTAGTACCGCATGATCGGCCTTATTCTGGATCGGCAGGCCACTTGTTTGAATCCAATTCTTTCGAACATTGTCACCACTCCAGTATACGCTTCAACCGAGGGATTCTTGCTATTCTGCGGGATCAGAGGGTATGCTTCGATGATCTCCGCACCCTTCTTCTTTGCGTATTCTATCGCTGCGTTGGTCAATATCGTGCTTAAACCCTTCTGTCTAAATGGTTTTGAAACGAAGAAGCAGACTATCGACCACACAGGTTTGTTGTCAATTCTCTTCAGGGTGCGCGAACGATCCAGCACTGGAAACGCCTCTCGCGGAGCGATTGAACACCAACCAATAGGCTCTCCGTCCACATATGCCAGAATGCCAGGAACTTCACCTGACTCGATTATTCTCCTCAATGCCTCTCTATTCCCTTTCCCGAACTGTTTTCGGAAATCAGACCGCCTGATTCTCCAATACATGCACCAGCAGCCACTCAGTGGACCCATCTGGGCAAATAGCTTCTCGAGATCATTCCATTCGTCAATGGTTACTGGCTTAAACAGAAGCCTCTCTTCAGACAATGTCTCTCGGCCCATCTGTAGCTTCCCTCAGCTCTTCCAGCCGAGTATATACGATCTCGGTGACCATGTCAAACACAGCAGCGGTGCACATGATGTGAGGGGAAAGCATCAGGAGCTGGATTGTGCATCGTTTGGCCCCTGGTTTTCACAGTTTTTGGGAAATGCAACTGAAGAAATTCGACTCGCGCTACATACCCTGCAGTTCGCTATCCCGCCTTCGTTTTCCCAACAGAACGAGGTCGCGGAGTGCTTCCTCATCTTTTGCCGCCATCCACCTCTCAGGAAAGCGGGGGTCCTGTACGATTTGGGCAATCGCAGCAAGCGCCCGAAGATGGAAGTTTCGCTCGTCTCTGGTTCCAACAAGAACAAATATGGTCCGGACGGCGGGGGCGGCTTCAGAAAAGATCACCCCTTTCCTGCTGCGTGCGAGGAGAATGTCAAAGGCGTGTTCCCCTTCAATGATCACGTGCGGTATTGCTAAGGTTGGGCTTATCGCCGAGCTGGTCTCACGCTCTTTGTTCTGAAATGCCCTGAGAAGAGCGGACTCATTGATGCCCAGCCTTTCAGACATAGCAGTGGCGACCAGTTCAAAGAACTCCTCTGCTCCAAGCTGTTCACCGATATCGAGAATGAGGCTTTCTTCAACTACTTCGTCAAATCTGTCCCTTGTGATTCCGTCTCTTTCCCGAATGACCTGCCTCAGCTCCGTCTCGAGTGATTCACCAAGTTCCTTCGGCCTTATCCTTTCGATGAGATGGAACAATGCGTACTCTCTGCTTGCTCTGATGCGCCCATAGAACCAGTAGACAAACAATCCGCACACAACCAGACCCAAACTCATATACACAGCATCTCTTCCCATTTCGAATACGAGAAAGAGAGGACCAAGGATGCCGAGAATCTGAATCCACGGGTAGAGAGGTGCACGGAAGGTTGGCTGATAGTTCTGCAGACGACTCTCCCTCAGTACGATGACCGACAGATTCGCAAGTATATAGGTGAGGATCAGAACAGTGGAAGCTGCCTTCACCAGAACATCCAACTTCACTAAGAGGGCACCGATCATGAACAGCCCGGTCAACAGCAGGGACATATGAGGGGTTCTGAAACGCGCATTTATCTTGCCGAGCGAAGCCGGTAGCAGTCGATCTCGACTGAGAGCGAGAGGATACCTCGAGGCGGACATAATTCCCGCATTCGCAGTCGACACAAACGCCAGAATGGCCGCCACGCTCAGAGCAATTCTCCCCCATGACCCCATGATGACAGCTGCTCCATCAGAAATCGGAGTGAGAGTCCCGCTCAGTTCGCTTCCACCGACTACGCCCACGGTAACGAGAATCATTATGCTATAGAACGCGCTTACCACCACAAGTGAGAGAAGGATCCCCAAAGGTATGGTCCGGCCCGGGTCTCTTATCTCCTCAGCGATACTCGCGATTTTCAACAGACCACCGTAGGAAACGAATACGAAACCTGCAGTGGAGAAGACAGCTACCACGCCCACTGGGGTGAATGGTCTCAATCGTTGAGGTTCAATCGCGGGTACGCCCCGCACGACGTACAGAAACATGAGTACCAACAACCCCATCACGAGGAGAACCTGTACAGTGCTCGCCTCTTTAATACCGATCATGTTGATAGCAAGGAAGAGAAGGCAGAGCAGTATGGCAATGATGTGTATGTCAAATCCACTCGCAAGACTTGCGAAAGCCGCCATGCCCGCCAACGCAAATGCGCTCTTGAGAGAAAGCGAGAACCAACTGAGAAGTCCGGACACAGTCCCGATAGCAGGTCCCAAGCTTCGTGAGATGAAGAAATAGTCTCCGCCAGCCTTCGGCATCGCAGTCGCAAGCTCAGCAATGCTCAACGCCCCGGTCATGGCCAACAGCCCGGCAAAGAAATACGATATCACCACTGCGGGTCCTGCTCTCGCATATGCGAGCCCAGGCAGTACGAACAGACCAGAGCTGATCATCGCCCCGGATGCAATACTGAAGACATCAATCAAGTTCAGTTTCTTGCGCAATTGCATTGCGATCGCCCCAATTCCTCAAAGGAAAATCGTGACAGTTCCCCAACTCTTTATATATCATCACCTTACGTTTACGGAAGACTGAGACCTCCTCTAATTACTCACGCTGTTACAGAGGCACTCGATGAGTTCGCACGGACATTCGCACGAGGCTACGATGCCCGCTGATTCTTCTCAAACACCTCAAAATCACTCTTCAGAATGCCGTAATACAATGTTCCGCTCGACTTCCCATCCGGGTTTCTCCTGTTCTCCCGGATGTGTCCCTCCCTCACCATTCCACAACGTTCTGCAACCCGCCAACTGCGCTCATTAGTGTCATCACATTCCATGCGCACTCGATGTGCTTTTAGATGTTCGAAGATGAACCCCATCACTGCTTGAACGGCTTCTGTGACGTATCCCTGACCCTCATGGTCTTTATCCACAAAGAAGCCAATTTCGAATTCCGGCACATTCCAGTCCACGGGACCCACATAGACCTGCGCCACGAATTCATCTGTTTCTCTATCGAACGCTCCCATGAAGAAACAGTTCCGCGCCGTCCAATCTGCGGCAAGCTCTCGCACCATAACCTCTGCATCTTGCTCAGTCTTTACTGACATCACAACATTCTGCGACTCATACCGGGCCAAATGGGAACGGTTCCTTTGACTCATCGCATAGTACCATTGACCATCGCCTGCCTCGTAACTACGCAGGTATATCCTCCTTCCCTCAATACGCGTCGGGATTTCTAGAAGCATCTTATGCACAGCCAGTTTTCCTCCGCAAGACAAGAACAGTGACCTCAGTTCTCCCCAAGTCCTTACATATCAAACCTTACACTGACACCCTTTTTGAGTCGTCTCTTGCATCGATTCCTTCTCCTGGAGCCGCATGTTTCCTCTATCCGTTCGATGGATATAGCCTGAGCCAATGATCTTCCCATGCGTTCATAGTGTACCAGTAGAAATCGTATTTTGTCGAGAAGAAAGTCTTTCGCCAAGTTCTCACATATGAAGGAGTTGTGGTGAACTAGTCATCGGTCCCCCCCATCGCGTCGGTGACGGTTTCATCGCGGTAGCAGCAAAATGGAGATGCTTCCCACTTCACCGGATCCGTGCGGCCCTGTGATTTGATCACCGAAAAGGGGCGATAGTGCGCTTAAGTCTTCCAGACAAAGAGAACTCAGAAAGAACCTTCCATGTTCCTTCAACTACACCCGCTCAGGAGTCGGTCCGCAACCTCTCCGCATGTCAACCCAGCGGGTTTCGCTCAGTCCCTATCATTCCCCCTCTGAAGAAGCAGTTTGGTGGCGGGGGAAAAATGGGAAGTGTCCCTATTTTTGGGGTGCAGAGGATGGGAGAGGCACGAAATTCCTCAATTTTCCTGATTTCTCCCGGGGGATATCTGGCACAAATTCATAATGGAAGTTCATGCCGGAGCCCAGATACTGGTGGAGCCCACGGTTCATACGCACCAGAGTCTTCTCGGAGAAACCAGGCCCCTTCACGATCTTTATCTTCAACTCATTCGCTGCCGTCTGGTATACTCTCCACTGCTTCACCACATGTCCCTCTTCTGCGAGCTTCTTCACGATGTGGTACAGGACACTGCTGTGCGCTCTTGTCCCGTCTGCGGTGAGAATGTAATCACAGACTCTCCCGTCCACCGACTTCATGAGTGGCAATCCTCTGCCACAGCTACACAGTTTGTCAGACGCCACAGCCATATCACCTAAGTCATATCGGAGTATAGGCATAGAAAGATTGCGTAGATTGGTTACGACAATCCTTGCGCTTCTGCCGAGGCCGGCGGGGCCATCAGATTCATCAAGGAATTCCACGTAGACGCAGTCGGCCATCAGGTGAAGACCACGTTCGGGGCATTCGAATGCAATGACCCCAGTTTCGGCCGATCCATACTCTTGCACGGACTGACAACCGAATACTGATTCTATGGCCTGTGTCTGGTAGTCAAAGACAGTTTCTCCCGTACATTTGACCATCTTCAGTCCAAACAACTTTCCGTCGATCCCTTGTTCTTTCAAGAAGACGGCGAAGGGATATACCATCGAGGGAAATCCCATCAAGTAGTCGGGTCGCTTCCTTCTCATCGTCCGGGAGAAATGGAGCAAATTCTCTTCGCGCAGATTGCATTCCTTCTGCCGGAACCTATTCAACAGAAGATCCTTCCACTTGGCCTTCACTCGGGCTGTCCTGCCTATGGGCGTATCCCATAGCATTGCCTCTTTCGCTCCCACATCCACCCCGTACCACCTGTGGCCTCGGTACATTGCGGCCAGAGAATACCCCATACTCATTCCATCCCGGTAGAAAGTGAGTGGAAGGCCTGTGGTACCGGACGTACTGGCTACATACACACGTTCTTTATGGTTCGATGCAAGCATTTCACGAGAGTTTCTTCTGAGGCATTCCTTCGTCAGTACAGGAATGCGCCGGAAATCGTCCTCATTTCTTATATCGGAGGGCCTGATACGCAGACTGTCAAAGAGACTGCGGTAGTAACCAACATTTGCATATGCATGCCTCACAAGATGCATAAGCACTTCAAACTGCAGGTTGTTGATTTCGGCCAGGCTGAACCACTGATTTTCCTCGAGTTCTGCAAGACATTCAAAGGCGCGTTCTCGCCTTAACCTCTCAATGATGAGGAATATTCTCTCCGCTGCACTCACCACGCTCGCTCCAGTCCGCGCGAGTTACCTTCAGCCATCGGGTTCCTTCTGGGAAATCTGGATTCCATCCTCTCCAATCAGAGATCTCCGGGGTCATGCGGTGCAACCGGAGGGAACTGACACCTCAATTCTCACCCTCTCATGCACTGAACGTGGTGTCAATGGGTAACGGTATCGAGTGAGGGCGATTGATCGCCGTCAGGGATTGGGGGTGTCACCAGTCGTCACCTTCCAGATAGGATGCCACGACCTTCCACGATATCTCTCCATTATCTGAGACTTCGTATTTGAGCAGCATATACCCGGGTATGTGTCCGTCCTCAAAATAGGCAAGAGCCCACTTCTCAGTCAACAGCCATATTCTCTCAGGAAAGTAGAAGCCCATTGTACCACCCAGAACACCTTCATACGGTATTAATTCACTGTGTTTCGCGAGATCAGCAATGATGTCCTTCTGAGGGTCTTTCAGCCCCTTCTGTTTGAACCTCTCAATCTCCCAGTCTCTCAATGCTGGTTGATTCAGCAATAGGCTTTCGTGTTGGCGTAGAGAGGATTCCAGAATCGCAATTCGCTGGGTGAGCTCCTCATTCTGTCTTTCAGTATCTTGAAGATGCTTCTGAGCCTCCTGGAGCTCACTTCTGTAGTGGAGACTCATAGCGATCAGAATCACGACGGAGCTTGCTAAAACGACGAAGAAAGGAACTCTTACAGATCGCCCAGCATTCAACTTACTTCCCCCCTCTCTGTCAATCGCTTCTACGTAGTACTCTTCTGAATCGATCGAATGTTCTGATTACCTACATCCTATGTTTCAACGATTTTAAGTCAATTCTGAAGAAGCTCGGATTATGACGTTGGTAATCCGGCTTGTGTTGGAGTATCCCAATGATAGTCTTACGGTTCGCTGAGCTTTGTGTCAATGGGCAAGTCTTACTCGGACCTGATGCAAGACTCGGAAATCAGGTGGGCGTGCAAAGCTCACCTCATGAAGGCGCTAGTCTTCCAGTCGGAAATATATCGGATAAAATACCCAGACGCCTATTGGTTTATTATTCCTCAATGCAGGAAAGAAAGTCCACTTTCTTGCGGCTTCTAGAGCTGCTTCGTCCAACAAAGGATGTACCGACTTTGCCACACAGACAATTCTGACATTTCCACCTTGATCAATATACATGAGGAGGACTACTACCCCTTGTATGCCAGCTTCTTTTGCTTCTTCTGGATATTCCGGTACAACATATTCTTTAGGTCTCGGTGGTGTATCGTGTGGAATGAAAACGAACCTACACTCGGGTTCTGATTCCGGGCCGGATGGACATCGCTTACATGATAGCCCTGGAATAGAAATTGCGCCCACCACAAATGCCATCATCAAAACAACACACCTCATAATTGCTTACCCTCCACCGCAACGCTCCTCTTTTCTATTCCGTATATACTACATTTTACCATTCAGTGAGCGCTCTGTCAACGGAGAGAGTTTCCTCTTTCTACATGGCTTGGCGGCGGTCCCTAATCTATGCTCACGTTATAGCCGATCACTCCGCCAACCAAGGGCAAAATCAGAAACGGGTATACATTGCCACTCTCTTGTGCCAGAAGTACTCCTGGAAGAGCACCGCCTACAGCCCCCACGAGCGTCGGAACCAACGAGCCTTTCTGCTCCTCCTGTTTGCCTACCATCCATATCCCGATGGCACTGCCTGCCACATAGCCTACTGCACTTCCCACCATCAGCCCACACCAATACGTTTCGAATGCTTCACAAACCCCCTCAGGTTCTGATGCAAGCCCTAACGCAATCGAATATCTGTACATATAATATCCCATGGTTCCACCTGGCAGCGTTCCAACGAGTCCCATCATCAATCCACCAGCGGCTTCTGCAGCCACTATCTCGGGGGAGCACCCCGGGTTCCTCTTGCTCCCCTCCGAAATGTCATCACCCACAGACAGGTGGATGGAATTCACCCTGAACACCTCCATCTGAGGAAGGAGAAGGTGGAGAACGGCTTTGTTGCTGGGTTTTTCCGTCAGATTTCCTGTTTGGGCAAAGGCCACCGCAGAGTAGAGCAGTATGGTAACCACAGAAACCAGTAGTGTGAGCAGTTGTATAATCACTTTGCACGTTTCCGTAGAATACCTCGATGGAGTCGACTCTCCATGTCCAGCTGGTTTCTCGACACTGTCCAGACCAGTAGTCCTCATCTGACAGCAACCAGCTTCCCGGCAGAACTTATGCACGCAGTTTTCAGACGGTAGAAGTAAATTCCTGCAGGAACGCTCCTCCCTGAAGCGTCTCTTCCATCCCATGAGACCGAGTACACACCTTCGGTCTGCGTGCAGTTCACGAGAGCTCTCAGCAGCCTCCCATCACAATCGTAGATTTGGAGAATCACATCACTCGGCTCATCAACTTGATAGCGTATCGTGGTCTCACTCTCAAAGGGATTGGGAAAGCTCTGAACCGCTGAGGACCTCTCTCGCCCTATTGACTTCTCATCCTTTTCCACGTACGTTGGTTCGATTTTCACCTCTCCCGACACCAGCTGAGGTACTACATGAGTACCCAGAAAATCGCTGAGCGAACTGTAGAACTGGGCCATCGACGTGTCATTCTCGAAGTTCAAGTATGTAACTGTGCCAGGTGTAGCCTGAGGATCGACTTCGAACTTCAGTTGTGCAATCGAGTTCAGACCAGGTGCGATAGGATCGTCAACACTATAGACTGCGTAGCCAATAAGCCATTCTGCCCCGACGGAAGTGTGAATAGGTTTCAACACCGTGGAGTCGTACACGACCCTCAAGGCATATCCATAGACGGGAAACGTGTTGTGAAGATATACGGTAACAGACACGGTCTCACCGGGAGAGCCCATGGAGTCAAAAATCCGCATAGTGTCCGTCTCACTGAAGATGGGATCAATGGTATCACATGAGAGATCGTGATACATCGACAGCCACAGGTCGGATATCGTCCAGGGGTAGTTATCCCTGTTGATGTCGGATTGCGGTGTTGCGCACTCAAGCCACGTGGTGTCACACCCTTCCTTCTCGCACTCCAGATAGACCTCATGGAAGTATTTGGCGAAGAGGATGGCGTCTCCTATTTCGCCCGCAATGCCATTGCAGTTCACGTCCCCGCATGAGAAATCGCGGCAGCCTATACCGGCTCCTGACACCAGCGCAACTACCCTTAGGCTGTCGGGCCTTTCGGGACACGTGGTGACGGGCGCAGATAATGTATCAGGACCCCACTGGACGTAGCCATCCCGGCTGAACAGAGTGTTGTCACTACAGTCTCTCGTCCGGAACACAAACATGACATCACGACCATTCCACATTGGGTGTACATCACAGATGAGGCAAAAAAGAAGCTGCTCATGTCCAGGTGCGACCGGAGGATTACGGTAAGGGGGCCATGGCATGTCCATGATTGCCCGAACACTGACCCAGTTCTCTCGAACGAAATCATACGTGAAATACTCGGGTCTCCAGTCCTGATTCCCGTACCACGGAGCGTAGTACCAGACAAGGGTGTCGGCAGCTGGGTCCACTGCCCTTACCGAATCACAAGGCTCAACCGCTACCACACTGGCAGCGGAGTGATCATATTCTATGAGAACATCCCAGCCACCAACCGAGTTCGGGTTGCTGAGTACAACTGGTACGGCTATATTTCGCCCACCGGGGTATGCGTACACCTTCCTCAAACCCAGTTCAAATTCCTGGGCATCCGAGGACGATGAGACGATGATCGCACCATGCACCGATAGAGCCAGGACAGCAACAACCATCCTCACCCGAAAGCGATGCGTGGTTCCGCATCTGGTATGATCGGAAGCGCTTGCCATACTCATCCCGCGCTCACCGCAGGTACCTTCTGGATACCATAAAATACGAACGATCGGATCGATTGTCAAGCACACCCACCGGATCGCAAATCCAAGGAATGAACGGCTGAACGCGAGCGTGTCGCCCTATCGAAAATAGCCACATCGGAGTTGCCTCGCAGTTGCGCCAGAAGAGAAGGCTCCTTCTGAGGAGCTCTACACTTTGCCCTCAGAGAAGATCCGGCCACCCTCCCTGTGTGTGCCGAACGTTGGGTATATCCGCAACGCCGGATCACCCGGCTGCGGAGATGCGAGACGGCAGGTTTGCCCCGTAGTTCGTCACACCGCACGAAGTCTTCCACCACGTAACTCCATCCCCGATCCATTCTGACTGGCCTCTCCACTTGCCCCCTCGGACCAGGATCGAACCAGGAAGCCTCCTGGGTTCGCATCTGTCTTGACAAAACGCCCGTCTTTTCGTAAAGTCCCACTGTGAACTTTGTGCCTTCGTTAGTACTACCCTTCTTGGTTTCGCTCACCAGACAGTAAATCTAGGTAAGTGACCCAAATCTAATCATGGAAGGAGGTGTGAGAGGTGACTAAAGGCAAGGTGAAATGGTTCAACGAGTCCAAAGGCTACGGCTTCATCACCTGTGAAGATGGAAAAGATGTGTTTGTCCATTACAGCAGTATCCAGGGTGATGGATTCAAGACGCTGTGGGAAGGTCAGGATGTTGAATTCGATGTCGTGCCTGGTGAGAAAGGAAACCAGGCAAACAATGTGCGAGTAGTATCCTAGTAGGGTACCTCGAAAGAGAGATCAGGTTCAGGTTGGTTTGTCAGGCGGAGCAGTGTGGGTGAGCGAAAATCGAATAAGGGTAGGGCGAATGGCAAGGGCGTGGGTCTGGTATCGCTGAGAGCGACTCGCCCATCTAGATCTTTCCGGTCGAACATTCATGCTCCGCTTTCAACTTCCCGGTCCACGTGCCCAGGAATCCTTGGGTGCGTTGCTTACGGTTGTGGCACCAGGACAGTGTGAAGAGTCGACCGGAAGTGGCGACATTCTTCATTTCTCCTTGCGAGGAGAATGTCAGAAGATTTGAATTGAGGCCGGGGTGCAACCGACCAGCAGCTACTCTACTATTTCTACAATCGCTCTCTTCCCCTTCTTCATAGAGGCTGCTGTCACAATTGTGCGGATCGCATCTACCGTCTTACCTCCTCTTCCCACGATCTTTCCCATGTCCCCTGCACCTACTCTCAATTCGTAAACTACTGTCTTCCCTCCCTCGATCTCTTTCACGTCGACAGAGTCAGGATGGTCCACGAGGGCCTTCGCAATCTCCTCAATCAGTTCTCTCATCGCTGGTTCCTCCCTTCTCTCGCTTCTACACGTTCCGAGGCCTCTCCAGAACTACTATCGGCTGCACCCATGCCGTTAATGAATTGTCCCAAAAGTATAAATGCATACGTGTAGAAAGTCAATGACCGAGTAGACGTTACTGAGCGCAAGTGGTCTACCTGACGGTGCACTGAATGGAGATTGCCTCCACGTGGCGGTCTTTCAGGTGCATTCTGGGAATCGCCCAGTTCCACGTGAATGAGCAACCACCCTTCAAGGTTTGCACCAATCGTGACCGCGCGGACCCCGGCAACTTGACAAATCGAACGGAATGGAGTATATTAGAGATGGAGGAAGTGTTCGTTCAGGCCGCACATTAGTAAGAGATTTCGGCACTCTGATAATCGATTGTCGAGCACCAGTTGCGGAGGCGATACAGGGAGTAGACTCCTCGCGGATCGGTGAAGGTGCGGCTCGTGATGACTTTATCTTGCCTTCGCTGTGCTTGTTGTATTCGTTCTCAAGGGCGGACTCACAGCCACGAAACCTACCGCGAGCGCACCTATCGCGGACATCCTCACGAGTCCGCCCGTGAATTTTGGGCATACAGGCTCTCCGCGGTAGGTCTTCTGCAGTACTCTACAAGGAACAAGCAGGTATACTGTCCTCAGTCAGGTTAAGACGCGAATCTCTTCTGGAATTTGTGCATCTATCATAGTAGAGATGAGAAGAAAGGAGGTGTATACAATGAGAGAGAAACGCGACTACCCACTTGCAGGGTTCCCGAGGTTGGATGACGCCTTTGACCGTGTCTTCGATCATTTCCTATCGGACTTCTTCCCTCGCCGATGGAGGGGTCAATGGCATCCCGAGATGGGGTGGACTCCGATGGTAGACCTCATCGACAAGGAGGATCATCTGCTGCTTCGAGTGGATCTTCCAGGTGTGAAGAAAGAAGATGTGAAGATTTCCGTATCCGAAAACAACTTGCTCACCATAAGCGGTGAGACAAAGCAGTCGGAAGTCGAAAAGAAAGATGACTACTACAGGTGCGAACGCCGCTTCGGATCATTCTCCCGTTCTGTGCGACTTCCCGTGGATGTGGTGGCTGACCAGGTGAATGCCAATCTGAAGAACGGAATCCTCGAAGTCAATCTCCCCAAGCGACAGCCGAAGAAACCAAAAGAGTTCGAGATAAAGATCATGTAATCGCGCGGGGGGACCGTCCAGGTGGGCAGGTCCCCCTGTCAGATCACCTCGGTCCTTTCGTGCTTATCGTTCGGTGCCGAAGTGACAGACACCAGGACGGGATTGAATCCTGCGTTCAACATCGCACAAGGAGGCAATAAGCGCACACCGCCCTGTCTTTCCCACCCAGCTGCCGAATCTATGATCGTCGTCGATCTCGTCGAGTGGAAATCAAATCAGAATCTCGACTGTGAGACCGGTTCCGGCTGCGAAAACGCGATGACGCAAGCAAAGTGGCTGAATCGATTCTATCTATCAATCCTCAAGAGAGATGCACGCAATCAGAGAGAGTACGCGTGTCCAATGGGTGAAGGGCAGGATGTCCCACTGGACACACAAGGAGAGAGAAATGCAAGAGGAACCAGAAGAAGAGCCACCCGCAGACAAGGTTGGGTCTTTCTTCTCGGTAGGTATATGGACGAGGGGACCATGGCACGAATATACTTACTCCACTGTGTTAACCTGCTATGAACGCTCTGTTAAAATCTGGTTAAATCGGCTTTCCGGATCCCTCATTGTCCGATCCATCCACTGTCTGTGTTACTTCGACCGCTCTGTGCGCTGACGAGATTCAAACTTCGATGGGGTGTCTTCTACTTCGTTCTCCAGCAACGTCTTGCATAAAGCGCCAATCCCAGGACGAAGCAGAAGCAGGATAATAGTATCGTCACACCGATCTGAGGTGTATTCAGGGGGTCGTAACCCGCAATCCTTTGCCCCTGGAGTAGTGAAACCATAGAAGCGTTGGCGGAAGAGACCGGATAGACGCGTGCAAACGATTGCAGGAATGGTGGAAGCATCGAATAAGGAAGGAACATCCCTCCCAGGAAGGCGGTGAGCAGCGTAATTGCCACTCCCGCGTGGGTAGCGGCCGATTCTGCCTTCACGAGAGATGCTATGATCAAACCAATGCCTGCAGAGGCGATGGCTACAAGCATGAACAGACCTATACATTTCAGGATGACAATGAAATCGCCATTGAATTCAGCTCCGTAGACTAGTCCAACCGATATCACAATGAGCGCACCTATTGACGAAAGAGCCCAGACACCCAGACTCCTCCCCACCCCTTCCATCCACGGTTTGACTGGCATCGAAGCTATTTTCTGATAGAGGCCCCTTTCTCTGTCTGAATGGGCAGCACGATCAGGAAGAAGACCGGAAGGGCAAAGGTGAAGAAGAGTACGATCTTGTCCCTCAGGAACTCCTTCAGGATTTTCTCCACCGTGGCAAAAATCTGAGTCGTCACCTCACCTCCCGAGCGGCCTTTCAGTGAGTTCAAAGAAGACATCCTCAAGTGACGGTCTTGTTGCTTCAATGCGTGGAGTTTCCAGCAACTTCTCTTCTTCGCTCAACCTGCGCAATGCATCGGCAATCCTTGCACTCTTTGCCATCGTCTCGACATTCACCACATTCTTGAGACCGCTCTTCTTCTTGAGTTCCCCGGGTTCGCCCTCTGCGACGATCATTCCATTGTCTATGAGTCCGACTCGTGAGGCCGACTCTGCATCCTCCCCGATGTGGGTGATGAGAAGGATCGCGGTCCCCTCGTCATTGATATCTTTCAGGAGGCCAAAGAAGTTCCTCCTGGCAGAGGGGTCCAGGCCGGTCGTGGGCTCGTCCAATATGAGTATCCTCGTCCCCGGAAACAGGCCTGTGGCTACCTCCAGTCTCTTCCTCATTCCTCCGGAGTAGTGACTCACTCTCTTCTTTGCTTCCTTCGCCAATCCCATTCGGTTCAGCAAATTCTCTGCCACCCTCTTTGCTTCACGTCCAGCGAAGCCCCGGAGCCTTCCGAAATAGACGAGATTCTCCCAACCATTGAGCAGAGGAGAGGAGAAATTCTCTTGTGGGACGTACCCGATCAGGTCATGGGCCTTCGCTGGCTCTCTGCCATAGACTTCTACCTTTCCAGTGGTAGGTCGATCCACGGAGGCGATGATGGATATGAGTGTGGTCTTCCCGGACCCATTCGGCCCCATGAGTGCATAGAATTCGCCCTCCTTGATCTTCAAGGTCAGTTCTTTCAAAACCTCACAATCTCCAAATCTCTTCGTCAAGTTCTCTATGAGGATTGCATCCGCGTGAGATTCCATTCGGGGTTTGTGTACCATTCTGGAGCGGGAGACGGGATTTGAACCCGCGACTCCCACCTTGGCAAGGTGGTGCTCTACCCCTGAGCTACTCCCGCCCGACGACCTACTATTCAAACTCGGTCGGTGATTGTCAATAGGCGTTGTGCATGATTCAAGCGGAACTGGTCGCCACGCCATCTCTGCGAGATCCTCCCCCGGTGTCCCTTTCATTCTGAGAAGGCGACGTATCACAGAGAGTTCGGCGCTTTGGGAAGATGGCGATCTCTTCTTCATCGACCCTGGTTCATTCTCTCTGGATTGACACACGAACGACTGCCATGCCTGCCGTGGTATACGAAATTTGGCAGTGATTGCGTAGATGACCAGGGGGCATTTCTTCCGTCGGCTTCAAAACTTCACATCCATTATGAGAATCAAGGGATATTGCGCTCTGTTTTAGAGTGAGTCACACCGGCGCTGGTAGGCCGAGTGGCCGTTGAAGCCTCCTTAGGTACCTTCTAAATGTCCTGCAGCAGAAGAGCAAAGGATTTCTTTTCCTCCTCGATCCCGACAGAGTCACGCAGCAGCAGGTAAGACCGATCGTAGACGGAATCAATGAAAGTGGGGTCGACGCAATACTCCTCGGCACCAGCATGCTCTTCAATTTCGACCTGGATGGAGTAGCGAGGGAGATCAAGAAGTACTCCAAAGTCCCTGTCATTCTCTTCCCCGGGAGTGCACATCAACTGTCTCCCCACGTTGATGCTATTCTCTTTCTCTCCCTCATATCAGGTCGCAATCCGGAGCTTCTCATCGGAGAACATGTACGTGCTGCACCTTTGATCAGGAAGTATGGAATAGAACCCATCCCCGTAGGCTACATGCTTATCGAATCAACGAACCTGACATCTGCGAGATTCATGAGTAACTCGATCCCTATACCAAGGGACAAGCCAGATATAGCGAAAGCACACGCACTCGCCGGCGAGTATCTCGGCATGAGGTTCATATACCTTGACGCCGGAAGCGGAGCCGAGCTGAGTGTTCCTGAGGAGATAATCAGCGGAATCAAGAGCGTGGTCACAATCCCCCTCATAGTGGGAGGTGGCATTAGGACTCCGCTTGAGGCCAAGAGCAAAATCAAAGCTGGTGCGGATTTCATTGTGGTGGGTAACGCATTCGAACGAGATATTTCCCTTCTCACCGATTTCTGTAAGGAGTTGGAGAAAGGTTGATGAAGGGCGCAGTACTCGCCGGGGGACTCGGAAAGAGACTCTATCCTCTCACCAAGATCACGAACAAGCACCTTCTCCCGGTATGCTGCAGGCCAATGGTATTCTATCCAATTGAAATGCTCGTTGAGGCAGGAATCGATGAGATAATGATCGTCACGGGCGGAGAGAGCGCGGGAGACTTCCTGAGATTGCTCGGGAATGGAAAGGAATTTGGACTCAAACATCTAGACTATACGTATCAGGAAGGCGAACGAGGTATCGCAGATGCAGTATCACTGTGTGAACATTTCTCAGAAGGCCAGCGGCTGGTTGTCATTCTTGGTGATAATATTCTTGAGAAGTCTATAAAGACCTATGTGGAGGAGTTTGCTCTACAGGAGAGAGGGGCGAAGATCCTTCTGAAAGAGGTCCCGGACGCCTCCAGATTTGGAGTTGCCGAGATCGACGACAACAAAATCGTGAAGATTGAAGAGAAACCATCCCATCCGAAGACGAATCTCGCCCAGACCGGCGTATACATGTACGACAGTCAGGTGTTCGACATCATAAGGAAGATTAGGCCATCGTCAAGGGGAGAGTTGGAAATAACTGATGTGAACAACATCTACATAGAACGCGGCGAGATGACATTCAACATTCTGGAGGGATGGTGGACAGACGCGGGAACCTTTGAATCCCTTCTGCGGGCGAATCTGCTTGTAGCGAAAAAAATGGGTTTCAGGCTTGAGTGATCATAGCAATGATCTCGTCCTGAAGGTTCTTCGGTAACATCTCGTATCTTGAAAACTCCATGGTGAATGTCGCCCTCCCTTGAGAAAGAGAACGGAGTTGCGTCACATAGCCAAAGAGTTCCTTCAGGGGAGCCACTGCATCGATAACCTGAAGTGACTGTCTCAGTCTTACCCCCAG
>Ga0111225_1025_pt1 | contig 16418 bp, 13 predicted proteins | sample DeeMarSWOR152_54_FD_80389 | JGI IMG/M metagenome (GOLD analysis project Ga0111225, IMG submission 80389) | candidate division TA06 bacterium DG_26
GCCCTGCACTACGTGTTCAATGCTCCGCGGGACAAGGTAATCTGGGATGTTGGTCATCAATCCTACACTCACAAGCTTCTGACCGGCAGGAGAGAGAATTTCCATACGCTCCGCACCTATGGTGGGATCTCTGGATTCCCGAACCGGACGGAAAGTAGCTACGATGCATTCAATACAGGGCACGCCTCTACATCGATCTCGGCTGCGCTGGGTATCGCATGTTCGAGAGACCTTGAAGGAGAGTCTCATCGGGTGATCGCAGTGGTTGGAGATGGCGCACTGACTGCAGGACTCGCATTAGAAGGACTCAATCAAACTGGATATTTGAAGAGGGACGTCATCATCATACTGAACGACAACCGTATGTCCATCTCGCAGAACGTTGGTGCTCTGTCGCATTACATGACGAAGCTGATTACGACACCGATCTACAACAGACTGAGGGACGATGTATGGGAGCTGCTTGGCAAGCTGCCTCCTTCGCTGAGCGGAAGAACGAGAGAACTTGCGAGCAAAATCGACGAAGGCTTGAAGAATCTTCTCATTCCTTCAGGGCTGTTCGAGGAACTCGGTCTGAGATATATAGGTCCACTCGACGGCCACGACCTGGATAGTCTTATAGAAACGTTCCAGGGTATCGAGCGATTGAAGGGCCCGGTGCTCATCCACGTGATTACTAAGAAAGGCAAGGGCTACAATCCAGCGGAGATCGATCCTTCGAAGTTCCACGGTTTAGGCCCATTTCGTCCTTCAAGTGGCAGAGCGAAGAAGAGTGGGAAGGCTAAGTATACGGAGGTGTTTGGCAGAAGTCTTACGGACCTCGCTGAAAGAGATCCCAAGATTGTTGCCATAACCGCGGCCATGCCTGAGGGGACCGGGCTGGTCTGCTTCCAGGAGAGATTCCCAGACCGATTCTTTGATGTCGGTATTGCAGAACAACACGCTGTTACCTTCGCAGCGGGTCTCGCAAGTTCTGGCCATAAGCCGGTCTGCGCGATATACTCCACGTTCTTGCAGCGTGCCTTTGATCAGGTGCTCCACGATGTGTGTTTGCAGAATCTCCCTGTCGTGTTCTGCCTCGACAGAGGCGGGATTGTTGGGGAGGATGGCCCTACCCACCATGGCACCTTCGATATATCCTATCTGCGCCAGCTCCCTAACTTGATTCTAATGGCCCCAAAAGATGAAAGAGAATTGAGGAATATGCTCTATTCGGCAGTTTCGTACCAGAAGGGTCCCGTCGCAATCCGATACCCGAGGGGAGAGGGAATTGGGGCCGAGTGGAGACAGGAATTTGAAATGATACCTTTCGGGGAAGCCGAAGTGCTGTGTGAGGGAAAGGATGGGTCGATTCTGGCGCTCGGTTCCATGGTGGCTCCCTCGCTCGAAGCTGCTAAGGTATTGAAGGCAAAAGAGGTAGAGGTCGGGGTGGTCAATGCGCGGTTCGTGAAACCACTCGACGGTGAACTCCTGAGGAAGCTTCTTGACAAAACGAGGGTCATTCTTACCGTTGAAGAAAATGTGCTCGCAGGAGGCTTTGGTTCTGCGGTGATGGAGTACTGTGAGCGTGCTGGCCTATACGGCTTAATGGTGAAGCGGATTGGATTACCAGACAAATTCATAGAACATGGAGAACGAAGCCACTTACTGGAGCTCTATGGACTTACACGAACTCGTATCGTAGAGCAGATGGAGGAAGCTTTGTGCAAAGCGCGATCGGAGCTTGCATTGTGAGGGTCTCGGCTTTTAGCTGACAGGAGGCAGATCCACCGGGTGGCGTAGAGACAGTTGGACTTCTTCATCGGTCTTTCGTTAATCGCTGATCATTGAATCAGCTCTATCTTCACCCTATGCCATCTCATCTGGTGTGAGAGCTCGCATTGTGTCGAGAAACTGCCGTTGACCTTTTTTCAAGGTCATAGTATTGTATCGAAGAAGGTAATCGAGAGAAAGGAGAGTAGAATGGCGTACGCAACCGGAAGAGTGAAGTTACGGAAGTCCAGGAACACGGGAAAGTGGATTCCTTTCGGATTTGTGACCATCCATGATGGTGAGAACAACCTCGACAAAGCGGTGTATGCTCCTAAAGGAATTCAATTCGACAACAGAGAGAGAGCCGAACAATACAGCGAGCGAATGATACAGAAGAGAATCGCAGAGCTGAAGCGACGTGGGATCGTCGAATGAAGTGGATGGAGGGAGAGACCATCATCTCCTGACAGGGGGATCGCAACCGTGCAGAGAGAGATAATCGTACCGTATAAGAGTGGAGAGGAGGCTGTCACGCTGGATGGGGTCGCACAGGCTTTGGTTGTGTCTCCGACCAATACCACCCAGCAGGTTTCAGCTGACTCCATCATTGAGTCGATAGAGAGGCCTGTGGAGAAACCCTCTCTGCAGAGGTTCTTGAAGGGTGGGAGAAACGTCGTGGTGATCGTGAATGACGGAGCGAGGCGAACTGCCACGGCTCAGATTCTGGACGCCGTCTATCCGTATCTGGAGAAGATGGAGTTTACCGTCCTGATCGCCTGTGGAGCTCACCCGGAACCTACTCGGGATGAACTGGGGAGAATTCTGGGCCGGAATGTGGGGCAGTTGGCCGATAGGGTGAGACTGCACCGCTCAGAGCACAGAGAGGAGATGACATATGTGGGGAAGTCAAAGAGAGGGACAGAGTTCTACCTCAACTCCCTTGCGGTTCACGCGGACAGAATACTCGTCATCACTTCAGTGGAACCTCACTACTTCGCAGGATTCATGGGCGGGAGGAAATCGTTCATTCCCGGAGTATCGTCGTACGAGACAATCGTTCAGAATCACAGACTGGCACTTCATCGTATGGCCAGGACGTTTTCGCTGCGCCGCAATCCTGTGCACCACGACATGATGGATATCTTCAGATTCATCCCCTCTGACAAGGTCTTCGTGATACATCTCCTCCAGGGAAGATGCGGCGAGCTCGTGAGGATTCTCTCAGGTGACATCGAAGGCACGTTCTACTCGCTTGCGGAGTCAACGAGGAAACTGTACGGCGTGAAAATCGGCTCGAAAGTGGACATCCTTGTAAGTGTTGTTCTCGATCCTTCCTTGAGTCTCTACGAATCGAGGAAGGCGCTTCACTACGGTATGCTCGGTCTGAAGAAGGGAGGCATACACATTGTCGTGTCGCCATGCACCAAGGGGATGGGAGGCTGTGAGTTTTTCGATTTCATCTCCCACTCCCGGACGCCCGAGTCGCTCGCGGACTCAAGTGTGAAAGACTTCGAGCTCGGAGGTCAGAGATTGATGAAGTGGGCGGAGAGTAGACTTTGGGGCGAAGTCTGGCTCGTATCTGACCTTCCGGATCGAGTTGTGATGGGCGCATTTCTGAGACCCTATCACTCTGTACGTACTGCAGTGAGAGAGGCCGTAAAAGCGAGGGGTAAAGCATCAAGGATCGCGTTCGTCTTCGACGGCGCGCGTGTAATACCTGTGCCGCAATGACACACTCCTTCACGGGGCATCTTGCAGTTCACAGAACAGCCTGTTCCCCAGGTGCCTGACCACCCTTGACAATTTCGAGTTCATGGATATTATCTGACGATGCGATTGATGGGGAGATACTATAGAAAACAGCTCACCCCTGTGAGGGTGATTCTTCTCGGCTATCTCGTCATCGTACTCGCAGGTACTCTGCTCCTCACACTTCCCATCGCATCAGCCCACACGCGCGGCGAGGGTAGGGTGTCGCTCATCGACTCTCTCTTCACCGCAACGTCAGCTGTCTGTGTGACCGGACTGATAGTAAAAGACACAGAGTTCGATTTTTCCCTCTTCGGGAAGGCTGTCATACTGGCATTGATACAAATCGGTGGGCTCGGCTATATGACTATTTCGACGGTGATCTTCATATTGCTCGGGAAGAAGATATCCCTGAGGCAAAGGCTTGTGATAAAAGAAGCATTTAGACAGTTCACCCTGGAGGATCTTGCGAAATTCACGCTGAGGGTGTTTCAGATCACCCTCCTGATAGAGGCAGTCGGGTTTCTCGTGCTATTCTTCTCATTCATGAAGAACTTTTCATGGTGGAAGTCTCTAGGGGTCTCGGTATTTCATGCAGTATCTGGGTTCTGCAACGCAGGATTCTCCACATTCTCAAACAATCTGCAGGACTACTCGACAAGCGGTCCAGTAGCACTCACAGTAGCCGCTCTCTTCATTCTGGGGGGGCTGGGGTTCTTCTCGTTTGGAGATATCTACAATACCTACATGAAGAGGAAGACGAGGAAGCTTTCCCTCCACACGAAGCTTGTGCTTCTCGTCACCGGCACGTTAGTCGGAGCAGGTACGGCATTTATCCTGCTCATGGAGTGGCACACAGGGCTGTCAGAATTCACTGCGCATGAGAAGATACTCACCGCGTTCTTCTCGGCTGTCGCGCCAAGAACCGCCGGGTTCTCAGTGGTCAGATTGAGCAGTTTCACTCTGGCGTCGTTGCTCTTTGTAGTATTCCTCATGTTTGTGGGAGCATCACCCGGGGGCACAGGCGGTGGCATCAAGACGACTACACTGGCAACTCTTATCAGTACTCTTCGAGGACTGACCAAGAGTGGGCAGCTCCACGTGTTCGGGCGAAGAATATCAGAGACATCGGTTTCGAATGCGTTTCTCATCTTCCTTTGGGGCACTCTGATCGTGGGACTGGGCACTCTTATCTTGGCCATCAGTGAGGGAGCTCGGGGAGCGAAATTCGGGTATATCGGGATTCTCTTCGAACAGGTATCTGCGTTCGGTACAGTCGGTCTCTCGCTCGGTTCCACAGTCAGGACTGGTGTGAGCCTTTCTCATGACTTCTCGCTGGTGGGTAAGCTCGTAATAGTTGGGACCATGCTCTCGGGGAGAATAGGTCCGCTCACTATAGGCAGCGCCCTTCTCGAAGCGAGAAAGGCGAAGATAAGCTATCCAGAGGCCAAAATAATGATAGGGTAGGACGATGCGACATATCGTGGTAATTGGGCTTGGAAAGTTCGGGTCCGCGATCGCGGAGACTTTGAGTAACAAAGAGCACGAAGTCATGGTGATCGACAGGGATGAGAAGCGTGTTGAGAAACTGGAACCTCTCGTAACACAGGCGCTGGTGTTGGATGCGACAGACGAAGATGCACTTCGGGCTGCGGGTATGAAAGATTTCGATGTAGCCATAGTGTCCGTGGGCGAGGACACAGAGGCCAGTATACTCATCACCATGCTGCTCAAGGAACTTGGAGTGAAGGAGGTAGTTACAAAGGCTACTGACCAGCTGCACGCGAAGATATTGAAGAAGGTCGGGTGCGACAGAGTCGTGTTTCCAGAGAGAGATATGGGACAAAGGTTGGCAGAGAGTCTGATGTCTACGAAGATCTTCGACTACATAGAGCTCTCATCAACTCACTCTCTTATCGAAATAGATGCTCCAGAATCGCTTGAAGGAAAGACGCTCAAGGAGACCGAGCTGAGGTCGAAGTATGGAGTGAGCGCTATTGCCGTGAAGCGTAAGACCCCGATTATCAAGGAAGATGGGGATACGGAATTCAGGGAAGTCACTATCATTGCACCGTCTGCAGATGAGGAGATCCAGAAGGGGGACAGGCTCTGCCTGCTCGGGAGAAACGAAGATCTGGAGAAACTCAAGACGCTATGAACGAAGTGGAAGAGCTCGTTGAGCTGGCGAAGTTCTACTTCCTCAATAAGAATTTTGAAGAAGCGATCAAGAAGTACGAGGAGGCGTTGAAGCTGTCTCCGAAAGATGGGCGCATATACTACAACCTTGGCATTGTGTACGAGAGCATGAACATCGTGGACAAGGCGAAACAGAACTTCCGTCTGGCTCTTGAGCTCGATGATACCCTGACTGGAGCGCAGGAACATCTGGACAAGTTGATCGGAGAATAGTCTTCCAGACCCGCGACAGTACTCCATGATATCTGTGCTGATTGAATCAGTAGAATTGTAGAGGCATGTCGGGGTCAGCCCCGGGTGTCCACGTGCATGGTCCTCTTCGCGATCTTTTGAGAACAGATTCGCTGTGTGAAGACCGAGGTGAGCGATTGGTCATCGTAGGTCACTGCGAAGAAGTCAATGCATCCGAAGTGGTTGCTCTCCTTGACATAATTTGCGTGTACGTCTAATATAGGAAGGGTGCACGATGGGAAACCTAACTAAGAGGATTGTCATCGCGCTGGCACTCGTCATTGGCGCATTCTTCATAGGCGTTCTGGGGTTCAACTTCGTAATCATGCCCTGGTTCGTCAAGCTGGGTAGGGAGGTCGAGGTTCCAGATGTACTGGGGAGAAATGTTGAAGAGGCAGAAGCGATTCTCTCACAGGCGAAACTGGACCATTATGTTCAATCTCGGATATTCGATCCGATAGTGCCGAGGGGTCTCGTGGCAAGGCAAAACCCTGCGCCCGGCAGAAGAGTGAAAGAGGGCAAGAAAGTATATCTGGTGTTGAGCTCAGGCCCCCAGGTCGTAAGGGTCCCTGAGGTGGCAGGTATTCGACTTGAACAGGCTGAACGTCTGATCAATCTCGTCGGTCTCAAGCTGGGTGAGGTGGTGTGGACATACTCCGGGACAGTTGCACGGGGGGATGTGATCATGTCGAATCCACCTGCAGGTGAGGAACTTGAGCTGGGTAGGTCAGTGGAACTGACGGTGAGTGAAGGAACGAGACGAGAGAGCTTCGCCATGCCAAATCTGATCGGTTTGTCGCTCGACGAGGCGAAGGCGATCATAGAGATGAAGGGGCTCTCACTGGGTGCCACGAAGTCAATAGACACCGAAGGCATCGAAAAGGATGTTGTTCTTCTTCAAGGACCTCAGCCAGGTGAACTTGTCGAGGAGGGTGATACAATCGAGTTGGGAATCAGTTCTCAGTTACAGAATCAGTAGACATTGCATGAAAAAACTCCTGCTCATTTCTCCTTTCTTCAGTGATCGAGTGAAAAAGCCGACTGAGAAACCATTTCTCATCCCACCACTGAATCTTCCCATAGTTGCTTCCCTTACACCCCAGGACTATGAGGTGGTGCTGGTAGATGAGAACATCGAGGACACAGACTTCGAACAGGATGTCGATCTCGTCGGGATCACTGCCATGACTGCGCAAGCTCCGAGAGCATATCGAATCGCAGATACGTGGAGGAAGCGGGGGGTGAGAGTAGTGATGGGAGGTATTCATCCGACTGCGGTTCCTGAGGAGGCAGCGCAACACTCGGACGCGGTGGTAATTGGCGAGGTCGAGAACATCTGGGCTCAGGTAATCAAGGATGCGGAGACGAATGGGCTGAAGAAGTTCTATCGCTCTGTGGAACGGCCATGTCTGAAAGAGCTGCCATACCCACGTCTCGATCTTCTGCGGTCTGACAGATACATAGTCTGCAATGTCATTCAGGTATTTCGAGGCTGTCCTTTCAACTGCAGATTCTGTTCAGTAACCAACTTCTTCGGCAACACGTACCGGTACAAACCGGTCGACGACGTGGTGAGAGAAGTGCAACTGCGAGTGGGGGATACCAGAAAATCCAGATTTTTTGGCTTTGTGGACGACAATATCGGAGGACTGCCAAGCTATGCGAAGGAGTTGTTCACAAGGCTGATCCCCTTTCACATAATCTGGGGAGGACAGGCTAGCCTCACAATCGCCAGAGATCGCGAGCTTATGCGGATATTCGAAAGGAGTGGATGCAAAGCGCTGTTCATTGGCTTAGAATCGGCATCTCAAGCTGCTCTGCATGAATCAAACAAAAACTTCCTCAAGGTGTCTCAGTTCAAGGAGGCGATCAAAATCATCCACGATCATGGAATAGGTGTAGAAGGTGCGTTCATATTTGGATTCGATGATGATGACCACGGAGTGTTTGAGCGCACAGTGGAATTTGCTGATCGCATTGGTGTAGACGCAGCACAATTCGGTATTCTGACACCATTTCCCGGAACGGCGGTGTGGGAGAAGATGGTACAGGAGCACAGAATCATCAGCGACGATTGGGCCAGATACACAATAGGACACGTAGTGTTCGATCCTAAGAAGATGAGTCCTGAGAGACTACAGGAGGGTGCTGACTGGGCATGGCGGGAATTCTACTCGTTGCGCAAAATCGGGAAGAGATTCATAAGGTCGCTCAACTATGGATTGAAACTGGCAGTTCCAATTCTCATTTTTCAGTTTGCATACCGAAGTCTGCTGAAGACACGAGAGAATTCATCCAAACTTGACCTCTGACGGCAAACCTTTGATAGACTACCATGTACATCCATACTACTCTCTTGACGCTGAGGGGACTGTGGATGAGTACTGTCGCAAAGCCCTCTCTCTGGGGCTCACCGAAGTAGGATTCACTCCACATCTTGAACTCGATCTGCACAGGAGTGCACTGGACGATAAAGTGAGATTGGGAGATTCCGTTGTGCCCATGAGATCTGATTGGATTCGTATTTTCGCACAAGATGTGGAGAGGGCCAGGGAGAAGTACCCGCTGGAGTTGCGGGTCGGAATCGAAGTGGGCTATGACGAGGAAATTGAGGGAGAACTGAAGGAACTGCTGAAGAGGTACCCATTCGACTTCTGTCTCGGAGCGATACATTGCCTGGATCATGTTGCGATCACTGATAGACGGGAATACGAGCTCTACTATAGAAAGAGGTCTGTGCGAGAAGTACTGTCGAGCTACTTCACCGAACTGGATAAAGCGATACGGTCGCAGCTGTTCGATGCAATCGCGCATATAGATGTGTACAAGAAGTATGGTATGGGTTACTATGGCGAAGAAATTTTGGAGCTGGAACGCGAATTCATCTTCGACGCGTTAGCACTCATGGTGAGACACGATGTTGCATTAGAAGTGAATACGGCGGGGTTGAGACGCGTCGGCGACTTCTATCCGCCGGAATCGATACTGAAATCTGGCGCGGAGATGGGTGTCGAGAAGGTGATTATTGGTTCGGATTGCCACGAGGTCGAGCAGCTCGCGCGTGGTGTCGAGCAGGCTGTAGGTCTCGTGCGCTCCGTAGGATTCACCCTCTGTGGATTCAAAAACCGACAGGTGTACGAGATCGATTATGGAGTGGAGTGAACCGCCCGGGAGCCTTGAAAGGCGAGTGGGAGCCTTCTCCCTCGCCACTCTGATTTCCAGGGTTCTTGGGCTTGTGCGAGAGGTGGTGTTTGCATACCTCTTCGGTGCAGGGAGGGAGACCGATTCCTTTTTTGTCGCTTTTAGAATACCGAATCTCCTCAGGGACCTATTTGCCGAAGGAGGGCTGTCGGCTGCATTTGTACCCACATTCACAGGATATCTGACGAAAAAGGGGAAGTCAGAGGCTTTCAGATTGGCATACATTACCGTCAACCTACTCCTGGTCGTGGTTGGCGGACTGGTGATCGTCGGCATGCTGGCTGCTCCCTACCTGGTGCGAATCATCGCCTACGGTTTCGGAACCGTACCGGGGAAAACGGCCTTGACCGTAACGATGACCAGATTCGTCTTTCCGTTCCTTCTTCTCGTATCACTGGCGGCTCTCGCCATGGGGATTCTCAATTCCCTGAAGCATTTCTTCACACCTGCCATTGCCCCGGCAGGCTTCAACCTCTCCATTATCGCTGCCGGGTTTCTTATCGCTCCGCTTATGCCACGAATAGGCTTGGAACCAATCGTTGGGATGGCATTGGGAGCAGTCATCGGTGGTGCGCTGCAGGTCGGGATTCAGATTCCGCTTCTCGCGAGGGAGGGAATGAGATATGAGCCAATTCTGGACCTGTCACACCCAGGCCTGAGGGAGATCGGGGCACTCTTCTTCCCGGTGACCATTGGACTCATGGCATCGAAGGTGAATATGGTCGTGAATACCTCTCTGGCTTCACTGCTTGAGGAGAAGACTGTCAGCTACTTGACGTATTCTTACCGAGTCATGAACTTTCCCTTAGGCGTGTTCGGGATTGCGGTGGCCACGGTGGCACTGCCTTCGCTCTCCTATGCTGCATCACGGAATGACATGGGAGAACTGAAGAAGATGCTCACCAGGGGATTTAGACTGTCGCTCTTTCTGATGATTCCATCGTCGGTTTTTCTCATATTTCTTTCAAAACCCGTCACTGCCATCATATACGAACACGGGAAGTTCACAGCGTTCCACACGGAGAGCACGTCTCAGGCACTCGTGCTCTACTCTGCCGGTCTGTTTGCGCTTGCCTCCGTGCGATTACTTGCCTACTGCTTTTACTCTCTGAGGGATGCCAAAACGCCTATGAAGATAAGTTTTCTCAGCGTAGCTGCGAACATTTTGCTGAATCTTCTTCTTATGCATCGCATAGGGTTCCGGGCCTTCGCCGTTTCTGCCTCTTGTGCTGCGGTTCTGAACATGAGTCTACTCCTGTGGTTGTTGCGAAGGAGGATTGGCGAATTGAGGGGTATCGAGCTCACGTCCTTCTCCTTCAAAGTGGTCATAGGAGCTTTGGGCATGGTGCTCTGCACAAGCCTAATTTTTCATCGGTTCCCCTCTACACTGGGGTTCATAGTGGGCAGCGGGATAGGAATAGTGATGTTCTTCGTGATATCAGAACTGTGGGGACTTCCTGAGGGAGAGATGGTGAGAAATCTATTGCTGAGGCCAAGTAGCATATGGAGACAAAAAGGGTCATAGAGGCGATACTTTTCTGTTCGAAAGATCCGGTCTCATTGGAGAAACTGATGGGGGTCTTGCCCAAAGAGACCAACCGCTCGATTCGCCATGCCCTCGAAGAACTCGCATCGGAATACGAAAAGGAGAATCGCAGTTTCCAGCTGATGGAGGTAGCGGGAGGATATCAACTGGCGACTCGTCCTGAATACATGGAGATGGTAATGAAGTTTTTCAGGAAGAAGCGGCCAAAGCTTTCTCTCCCCGCCTTGGAGACTGTCAGCATAATCGCGTACAAACAGCCGGTTACCCGGGCTGAAATCGAACGGATACGAGGAGTTGGCGTTGAGGGCGTGCTTGACACCCTGCTGGACAGAAATCTCATCAGGGTGGCAGGCCGTGCAAAGAAACCCGGTGGTCCCCTCCTGTACCGCACGACGCGAGAATTCCTGAAGTACTTTGATTTGAAATCGCTGGGAGACCTGCCGAGGATTGAACCGCCGCACGAGGGGGACTGAAATGGCCTCAACAGTGGGCATAATCGGAGCGGGGAGAGTGGGGACCGCTGTTGCCATTGCCTTGAAGGATGCAGGATTCCACATCGTCGGAGTCGCAAGCAGGGGAGCCGAAGCCGAGTCGCTGGCCAGAAAGGTTGAGTGTGAGAGATTTGGACAGGACGCGTGCAAGGTGATCTCTGGTGCCGATATCGTGTTCATTACGACTCCTGACCGCGAAATAGAGAAGGTTTCGAGAGAGATAGCGCCGTGCATCGAGCGTGGTGTACTCGTCGCGCACACCTCTGGGGCCTACTCGTCGCGAATACTCGTTCCGATCGGCGAGAGGGGTGGCTTGTGCTTGTCCATGCATCCGTGCCAGAGCTTCAGTGATCTGTCCACCGCAGCGAAAAGACTGAGGGGCTGCTACTTCTGCCTGGAAGGTGATAACGAGGCGGTGAGGAGAGGGAGTCTGTTGGCAGAGGCAATGAAATGCGGGAGCTTTGCGGTGAGGAGTGAAGATAAGACTCTTTACCACGTTGCGTGTTCGATCAGCTCGAACTACTTCATTGTATTGGTGGAAAAAGCACTCTCGATCTTTGAGAAGATTGGCATAGGAAGAGAGAGATCACTTGAGATACTGATGCCCTTGCTCAAAGGCACTCTCGACAACATAATAGATGTAGGAGTGAGAAACGCTCTCACAGGACCCATTGAGCGCGGAGAAGTCGAGACCATTCGCGATGAACTGGAGGTGATCGAGGCGTCCATTCCGGAACTGAAAGATGCATATGTTCTGCTCGGAAAAGAGGCGCTGCGCATCGCCGTAGAGAAGGGGGAATTGCCGTCAGAAGTTGAGCAAACCCTGTCTGAACTCTTTGGGTAATCTCGTGAGGACGTTGAAAGAAAGGAGCATAAAATGAAGTTCGTGATTGCGTGTATCAGTCTTTTCGTGTTCGTGAGTGGTTACGCCACTCAATTTCGCGCAGGTGATCACGTGATGCTGAGTAGTGATGAAATGGTTGAGGACGATCTATTTGTGGGCGCACAATCCCTGAGGGTCATGGGTACCGTACACGGGGATCTGGTGGCTGGTGCAAGGAATATAGATGTCGATGGTGAGGTTTCGGGAGATATGATTGCGGGCGCTGAGGTGATATCGATCACCGGTCGGGTAGTAGACGACGCGAGGTTGGCTGCGCGGGAGATCGTGTGTACGGGCACAGTGGGGTCAGATGTGCTATGTTTCTGTCAGAATTTGAGGTTGAGAGAACAGGCCGGGATCGAGAAAGACCTGACTGTGTATGCGGGAGAGGCCGACATAGAGGGTGACATCGGGGGCAAATTGAGCGGAGCCACCGGTTCTATGAGAATCAGAGGGCGGATAGGCGGAGATGTGGAGGTTTCCGCAGGTTCTCTTCTCATCTTGCCCTCGGCTGAGATCTTCGGGGACCTCGTATACACGAGTGAGAAACCGGCAAAAATCGAGGAGGGATCCTGGATTCAGGGCAAAGTAGTGTATAAGCCGAAGGGCGAGATGGTGTCCAAGTGGGAGAAACCGAAATTCCCGGAGTTAAGGAGAGTACTTCATCGATTCATGTGGATTTTCAGAGTGATACTTCTGGCCGGTTCCATCATTGTTGGTTTGGTGATGGTGGCCGTTGCACCTGCGTTCTCCAGAGATAGCGCAGACACCATCAAGACCTCACCGTGGAAATGTCTCGGGCTCGGACTCCTCTTTCTCATAGTGATTCCCATAGCGGTGGCCATCGTGAGCCTGACAGTGGTTGGTATTCCGCTCGGTATTATAGTCATTCTCCTCTACCTTACATGTCTCTCTCTGAGCTCCATAGTCTTTGGAATATTCATCGGGAGGTCATTCTTCAAAATCGTGGGCAAAGAGATATCGAACTACTGGGCGGTTCTGATCGGCATGGTGGTCCTTTTCCTGCTCACACTTATTCCGTACGTATCATGGTTGATTATATTCGTGGTCACGCTCTTTGGATTCGGAGCAATTGTCATCTCCCTCTATAGAAAGCGGAAGGGACAGGCGGCAGAAACTGTATAAGCTAGCGTTTCTGGCTCTTGCGAACGGGGCGGCTTAGAGCGCAGAACCACAACAGAGGAGTGAGGCATCGATGAGGGCATGAACCGTGAAGATTGTGGAAGAGTATGTGTCAAATGAGGAGTATGAAACCTACTATGCGAGACTGAACGGCCTTCGCTCGAGGATCGTAACTGATCTGCCTCTTCAGCCGGGTATGGATGTCCTTGACGTGGGGACTGGTGAGGCGTTCTTCGCCATTGAGGTAGCCAGGTCTACACCAGATGTGACGGTTCGAGGCATCGACATCTCTAAGCGGGCTATCAGAGATGCGAAGAAGAACGTGAAGCGAGAGGGACTCCAGGACCGTGTCCAGATTCTACACATGGATGCGACGCGGATGACTTTCCCTGCCGACGAGTTTGACGCGGCGGTGAACTTCACCGGAATGGAAGACATTCACATGACAAGAGGGAAGGCGGGCGTGGAACAGACATTTCAAGAGGTACGTAGAGTTCTCCGGCCCGGCTCCAGTTTCTGTATCGTGGTGATGCCACCGGAAGAGATGGAGACTGAAGCTCAGAGAATAGAAGTGGTGCTCTTCTCCTATATCTGTAATGCGACGTGGCTTCCACTGAAGGAGTATGAGAGAATGCTCGACGTTGCGGGGTTCAGGATTATTGGCAGAAGCAGATATCACACCGGCAAGAAGCTTACCTCCGAGCAGGCGTTGGCGGAGATCAAGTTTGCCTGCAAGTACGATCCCATCATCTACGGAATCGAGACTCCATCCGTCGAAAATGTGTGGAAGAGATTTGGCCACGATATCGAGAGACACGGGTTAGGGCACTATTCGAAGGTGGTCTTGATCGCTGTCAGAAAGCCGGAATCGGCGATATAGAAGCCCGAAGATCCGTGCATTGGTTCGCTGCGAGCCATCTCGGCCCAGACTTGTATTCCAAGGGTTTTTATGGTATATTTCGTGGAGAGCCGCGGGCTCCAATGCACATCGAAGCATTGCCGAGAGAGATCGAAGCGGTGTGAGGTGTGCTACAAGGGTGGGAACGATGAGACGCCGTCCTGAACAGTCGATGAGACCTGTATATCTCGACTACAATGCGACAACTCCCATAGATCCGGAGGTCGCTCAGGCCATGAGACCCTATCTCGATGAACACTTCGGTAATCCCTCGAGTGTACATCGTTATGGGGTTGAATCCAGGAGGGCAATCGAAACAGCCCGCAGCCAGGTAGCTCTACTTCTTGGTTGCGAGCCAGATGAGGTTATCTTCACCAGTGGAGGCACTGAGTCGAACAACTACGCGATCAAAGGATGCGCGTACGCGAATCTCCACAGAGGGGACCATATCATCACCTCGAGCATAGAACACCCAGCGGTGATGGAGGTATGCAAGTACCTCGAGCGGCATGAGTTCAGGGTGACCTACCTTCCTGTGGACGAGTATGGGCTCGTGGATCCTGAATCCGTGGAGGCTGCCATCACGCCGCAGACTATTCTCATCACCATCATGCACGCAAACAACGAGGTAGGGACCGTGCAACCCATCTCACGGATCTCCCAGGTTGCCAGAAGCAGGAGAATCTTCATGCACACCGATGCTGCACAGTCGGTGGGCAAGATTCCTACACACGTGAATGAGCTCGGTGTTGACCTCTTGTCGGTCGCCGGACACAAACTTTACGCCCCCAAGGGGGTCGGCGCTCTCTTCGTCCGTCGGGGAGTGACTCTGGAGAAACTGATGCATGGAGCGGACCATGAACAGGATATGCGTGCAGGAACTGAGAATGTGCCTGGCATCGTGGGGTTGGGAAAGGCGTGCGAGGTTGCAGGCCGTGACCTGATGAAGCACATGGAGCATATGAGGAGAATGCGACAGCGGCTTCACGATGGATTGCAGCGAGAGTTGACGGAGATGAAATTAAATGGGCATCCGACTGAAGTCTTGCCAAACACCTTGAGCGTGGGGTTTCCGGGTCTCGACGCGACCACAATCCTGTCGGAGACTGAAGGCGTTGCGGCGTCTGCGGGCGCGGCGTGCCATTCGGATTCGGTCGATATCTCTTCGGTGCTGAGCGCGATGGGGGTACCTTTGGAGTATGCAATTGGAACAGTACGTTTCTCCACCGGCAGGATGACGACCGAAGCTGAGATTGATCGAGCAATCGAGATTGTCACTAAAGCGGTGAAGGGTTTGAGCTCAACGATTCCAGCAGTAACTTCTGCTCGCACGGACCCGGCTTCGATCAAACTCACACATTTCACGCACGGATTGGGTTGTGCATGCAAACTGAGACCACAGGCCCTTGAGAAGATTCTCAAAGATCTGCCTTTGCCGAAAGATCCAAGGATCCTGGTAGGAACGAATACCGCGGATGATGCCGCTGTGTACCTTCTGGACGAAAAGACTGCGTTGGTCCAGACGGTTGATTTTTTCACACCAATCGTAGACGATCCTTATCATTTTGGGTCGATCGCCGCAGCAAATGCTCTCAGTGACATCTATGCGATGGGTGGAAAGCCGCTCTTCGCACTTAACGTCGTGGGCTTTCCATCAAATCGTCTGCCTCTCGAAGTCTTAGAACGAATTCTCGAAGGTGCCCAGGAAAAAGCTGAGGAAGCTGGTATCAGCATAGTGGGTGGGCATACGATCGATGACACAGAACCGAAGTATGGAATGGTCGTACTGGGAGTTGTTGCCCCAGACAGAATTCTCACGAATGCGAATGCGCAGCCGGGTGACGGAATCATCCTTACCAAGCCTCTGGGTGTAGGGATCATCTCGACAGCCATCAAACGTGGACTGGCAGGTCAGCAGATAGTCAGACGCGCCATCGATATCATGAGTCAGCTCAACCGCGGGGCGGCAGAGGTGCTGGCAGGTTTCCCGGTTCATGCCTGCACGGATATCACGGGGTTTGGATTTCTCGGGCACCTCAAGGAGATGTGTCAGGCAAGTGGAGTCGATGCGGAGGTGTATCTGGATGAGATCCCCTCGATTGACGAGGCGTGGGAATTTGCCACTGGTAGCATCGTGCCAGGGGGTACGTTACACAACGTCGAGTATGTGTCCGACAGTGTGGAGTGGGGAGAAGGAATCTCCCGAACGGCCAAGATCATCCTTTGTGATGCGCAGACCTCGGGTGGTCTCCTCATCTCAGTGCCAGCTCGGAAAAGTGAGGAACTTCTCACGGCTCTTCACCAGAATGGAGTAACCGATTCCGCTGC
>Ga0111225_1027_pt1 | contig 15811 bp, 5 predicted proteins | sample DeeMarSWOR152_54_FD_80389 | JGI IMG/M metagenome (GOLD analysis project Ga0111225, IMG submission 80389) | candidate division TA06 bacterium DG_26
CGCTCTCGACACCAGGCCGAATCCATTTGTGCATGCGACAGGAATCGACTATCAGCTGCCTCGCGGTGGCCGGGTCACCCTCACCGTGTATGACATGATGGGCAGAGTGATTCGCACTCTCGTTGATGGCCACAAGGACCCAGGACGACACACCATTACATGGAGCGGAGAGAGTGATTCAGGAGAGCCCGTGGGAGTGGGGGTATACTTCTGCACACTCCATGTGGGTGACTATACGAAAGTGCGAAAACTCGTATTACTGAAGTGAGCTCCGCAGAACTGTCGGACAGGCGGAGACGGTATGTACTCCTCTGCCATCCTGAAGCGCAGCTCTCAGTTAAGTGTTATTTCAAGGTTTGACCCCAGGCCACGCAGGGGTGGGTCTCACATCGGAGTTGGTCTTCCGAAGTATCCTGGCCACACTCGGTGAATGGATATGGCGGAGGTGGCCCTGCACGATATATGAATGCGACGAGATAGATGGCATCGGCTGAGGTCACCCTCCCATCGTCGTTGACGTCGCACGCATCCTCGCACACACAGGGTCCTTGCCGGTATATGTAGCTGATGACATAAACCGCATCTGCCACGGTTTCCAGCATATCCGCGTTGGCATCCGCACGGATGAATTGACGGAAATACACTTCTGGTCCAAGAAAGATCCCCGACTCTGGCAAGCGGCGAACACCGCATCCGTCGTCGAAATAGAAGTAGTAATCGTGTGATCCCGCAGGGAGGTGTGTGGTATAGGAGTACGTAGAGTCGTCTTCTGGCTCCATGGCGTGAGGGTCACCGTCGACGTATACATAGGCGAACACTGGTGCATCTCCCTCGGGGTCGGAATAGATCACGGAGTATGTGCACGTAGTGTCGACATAGAGTGTTTCAGGTGTCACGCGGCCATTGGATAGGACAGGTTCGTAGTTGCGCTTCACGACCGGCACTGCCGCGAAATCATGGTCACCCGCGAATTGCATACACCTCACACACATGGGATAATCGGCAGTTGCCTGGTCGAAGGCAGCCTTCACGGTATAGCCGAGACTCATGTAACCGAAGAGTGCCTCCTGCCAGGCGAGTGAATAGGTCCATGCTTCATCGCATTCCGGCAGGCTCATGTGGCAGTACCCCACAGTCACCGCATTCTCAGTTGATCCTTTTCTGAATTCATAGGAGAACGAACCTGAAGCGGTGTCACACATTCCATCACAACTGCCTATGAATGTGAAGGGGACTGTGGAGTAGTCCGCGATCCAATTCGCAATCTCAAATGCGTAGGTGTACTCGCCGTTCACTCCACCTACGCACCCACTTGCGAATGAATAGCTGCCACCATGAGCCAACTCGTAGAACATCGCCGTGGAACAGCTCTCCACGTGGCTTCTGACTTGTTCCTCGGTTGGCCACTGTATGGCTTCAGTCGAATATCCCATGGTGTTGAACCAGTACTCAGCATTCTCATACCAATCATCCCAACTGTACTGGCAGGGCTGAAAATATTGTGGACCTGAGAGCGAGAACGCAGTGTGAGGAGGTGGAACGCCGTAGCCCAGTATAGTGGCCTGGATTGCGTCGATAACGGTGATTGAGGGACGACCGGCGTACACGCTTCGCACCACCCAGCAGGGATTCTGCGGCACAGGAATGAGGGGGAATACATGGGACTCCGGCGATATGATGTACAGCTTCGTGAATTCGATATCTCCATAGACCATTGATTCGGCTTCTTCTCGAGTAATCAGAGGAACTACCTGCTCGGGCACATCTTCCCTCCAGTGAATCCTCTCTTGCAGAAACTCTCCCGTCGTCCTGTCAAATTGGTGTACAATGTAGTCCCCCTCCACAATCGCTTCGTCCACGGTTCTCTGTTGATAGAAGACGATCAGGTCTCCGACCTCGACTCGTCGGAAATCGGTCCCGTAGGTCTCGGACATTGCCGTCAGATCATCGGCCATCACTTCGCCTGCCAGAAGCGCCAACATCCCTGTGGTCAGGAGCGCTGTGAGCAGAACACGTCTATGGTTCACCCATCTTCCCATAGATCGCCCATCCAGAGAAGGAAGTAGCCTGATGACCCGATCGTTCAAGACAGATAATGGGCACATCTCTACTGGACTCCCGGAATCTCATGCCCGGTCCGTGCCTTTGGCAGAGAGGGCTCGCATGGCGGAGATCCGCCTCTGTAGATGTATGAGACGAGATAAATGGCATCAGCTATCGTGATTCTTCCGTCCAGATTCACATCACCCTCTCCGATAGGAAGAGGACCACCTCGATACACATGCGTAACGATGTAGATTGCATCTGCCACAGTGACTACTCCATCGTCGTTGCAGTCTCCACAGAAGAATGGGAAGATTACTTCCAGATGTACCGGAATCGTGAAGACCGGTCTTGTGAGGTCGTCGTTGATGATTGTTATGACGGCCGAGTAGGTGCTCTCTGCGAGTTCTGATGCGTCAACCGACACGGCTACCGATACGCTGTCGCCGGGTGCCACCAGGCCATGAGTTGGTGCAGTTGACAGCCATACCGCTTCTCCCACCTGAACGTAGAAGTCAAGATACCCCTCGCCGAAATTGTGCACTCCAAAAGTATCGGAAGCGTGTCCGCCGGCTTCTGCACATATCTCTATCGTGGACGAGTTCACGTAGATCTCCGGGCTGAGTCTCGGTCCTACCCTTATGTCATCGATATATATTCCCTCAGCCACATCTGACCCGTCACTCTTGAACCTGAATCCTATCTGGCACGTATCACCTGCTGGGTAGGAGGAAAGGTCGTACCTCTCCCGGAGCCAATCGTTGCCAATGTACAGGAGTGAATCGAGAGCTCCGCCGCTGCCGATGAAGTCCAGTGTATCGACCCCTTCAGCACAGATGAACTCCACATAGAGGCCATCCACGCCGTAGTTGGTGAACTCGCACCATTGCCAGAACGTCAGATGGGAGTTCGGACCGAGCACGAAGCGTGGTGAGAGGAGCCACATCTCCATGAAATTGCTGTACACCCATGTTCCTTCTCTCCCGCAATACCAACTCAGAGTGTCGGAATGAGATCTGTGTGTGGTCAGCCAGAAGGTACCCAAGCCGCCGTGTGTCCACTCACCCTCTCCCTCTTCCATGTCATCGACGAAGCCGGTCATCCCAATCGTACACAGTACGGTGTCGTAGGAGATCTCCGTACCGGCGGTACACACAAGCTCGAGATCCGCAAAGTGAGGATTTGGACAGCCAGACTCGGCTTCAAGCGTGAAGTATGCGTATGCAATGGAATCCGAAGGAATATCACCGCAGACAGCGTGAGAGCCGGATACCACCACGTACGGGTCAAGTGTAGTCAGATCCGCCTCTGTACTATATGCCGTTCCTAAACCACAATTCCTGATCGAGACCAACAGCAGGAACTCCTCCCCCGGTTCTGGAACTCCATTGCCGTTGCCGAGGGCGGTATCGTCCACTGCATAGTCGACATACGCAAGAACAGGCGCAGCCACCACAATGCCTATCCCGTCCTGCCACTCATCGTCTCCGTCGGTTAAGAGAAGGATGAAGTGAAGGATGGTCCCGTTGGTTGCGTACTCCGAAATCGAAACCCGGAAGAGTTGTGTGGCAGTATCCCCGGGTAGAAGCTCACTGCTGTAGATTGCTGTGCTGTCCATAACCTCTGCCAGGCCATTCGAGGTTCTCAGAACGGCCGTGAGATCGGAAACACTCTGGTCGCCAGAGTTCTGAATGGTCAAGGGAAGGTCGATGATCTCGCCCGGGTTAGGGGCACCGTCTCCATTTCCTGAAGGTGTATCGACGACGGCGTGGCTAAGGTATTGAACCCAGGCTCCGGTTGATTTCACCTGCACCGCACCCTCGTACGGAATGAAGTTGTGGTGGGTGACGGTGACTTGGATCTCTCCGGGTCCGCACTGGACTGGCGATCTCATCTGGCCATCTGAGCCAGTGTACCCTCGCTCGTAGACATCCCCTTGCTTGAAAAGGCAGACGAGTGCACCTTGCACCGGCTCAGAGTCGTCCGTCACTGTGACTGAGAGCCACGCCTGCCCTGCGACTATGGTATCCAGGTGAGCGACCTCGAGAGCCCGAGGAGTGTCGGTCCAGATGGACATTTCGGGGTCACCGAGAAGATTGAGCTGATACTGATGCCACCGATAGACATTCTCCTGTCTCGACTTCGGGACATAATGGATCTTATCTGCTGCAAGGGTGACACCGATGTGGTGGAGATCGTCTTCAAAAAGCTTTTCGTAGAATGTGGCGTCGAATCTGTCCGAGTAGCCGTATCCCGGATTTCCAGGCGATCCCCAGCCATAGCTTGAATTTCCAATGAATGCGACACCCCCTCCCGCCGGGTTGTTGATGAAATGCTCCGAAATGGCATTGTAATGAATCGCCCCAACCCAACAGCCGATTGAGTACAGAATGGACTGGCGCGAACCGTTACTGAGTGCATCCATGTCAGATGGGTAGAGGCCCCCAGTTCCTACACCCATGTAGTTGTACCATCCATGTCCATCGTGATTCATGATATGTTTCCCATCGTTGATGGCTGCAATCACTGAAGAGGGGTTCTCGTTGCCCAAGCTCTCATACAGCTTCATGATGTTGAAGTGATCTGGAAAGAACGCACTTTCGATATGGTTTTTCCCCACTCCACCGTCCGTGTATGGGTTAGACCACAGAACCTCTGCAAAGAAGAGAGTATTGAGCTGATAGTCAACTGGTGGAGTCTTCTCGTATTCGATGATCTTCTCTACGAACGTCAGCGCCTCCGAGAGCGTGTTTACCGGTGCTCTCCCTACGAAGAGTTCTGGATAGAGGTCCACACTATCGTCTACCTCGCCAAACTCACTGTTACCATTGGCATCCCAGTCCCCGTCGAGGTCAGAGTAGTAGAGGTCTGCCCTCAAATCATCTTCGCCTGGGGAACCGGCATCTGAAGTCATCGCGTATGCAATTCTCTCGGGGACCACGTCAGTGTCACCGCCGAGAAGGACCCAGACCAGACCTGAATCTGCATATGCACGTTTGAGATAATTGCGTATTTGCTCGCCGGTATCACGTCCGGCGAAGTTTGACTGGATCCAGGAGACAGTCCTTACGGCTGCAGGGACTCCCTTCCTCGTCTTCCAGTCGGCCAGCTGCTGGAAAGTCGAACGATAGGCGTCCGAGGTGATGATCACATACTCGAAATGGTCTGCGTCGAGATCGCTGCGCCTCAAGAAACCGCCATCTGCAACTCCGTAGCCGACAACCGAATGGGAAAGGAGATCCGAGTACACCTTCCGAGCGATCCCTGATCGCCTCGTTGCGACAGGAAGGGGTTCCTCTCCCGGTACATAGTGGATGACAAAATCGATACGCGTGTAGAGGCGAATCATCTTGCGGGATGGCACGTAGTGAACCGGGTAGACGAGAAAGCCTGCAACTGCACAGTCTCCCATGTTGCCCGTGAGGCAGAACTCGACCAGTGTCCCGGGGTAGTCGTTATCTGATCCATATGTCTCCCTGTTCTGCTGTACGAGAGGAATGGGTTCGGCATCGGATTGTGAGAGAATGTGGGGAGGCTGGCAGGGATAGAGGTCGTAGCTACCTTCGAGAATCTGGCTTTCGGTGTGCACGATTTCGACGTCCTCGACCACTGCCCCTGCGGGAATCGCAACCTGAAGGAGGTCCAGAGGGACCTGAGGTTCACCAATCGCATTCGTCATCTCACAACCTCGAAGCCGTATGATATCGTATCCGGACACCTGTGACCTCATGAGATCAGACGGTGAGTATGTGGCTGAGTGGAATATCTCTTCCGACAGAATTTTGTGTGGTGCATAGAGAATGACAGCCATAAGAGAGAGAATCATCCAACATTTCATCTTCTTCCTCCTTTCGACGCGTGGAAAAAGAGAGGCGCACATTTCCTTCTCATCGGCCATACCCGTCTGGTATGCGGCAGAAAGCCCCGGACCTCTTCGAGACCGAGATCCTGGGCTGCCACGGCTGCTCCGTGGGAGCTCATCTCACACGAAATCACCGCTGAGTCCTCGGATTCCGCACCTGTCGTGTGGGTTCACAGGGCGGAGGACCGCCCCGGTAGACGTAGCTCACGATATAGGTCGCGTCCGCTACCGTTATTCTGCCATCCAAATTGACGTCTCCCGGACCGATGGGTGCGGGACCTTCTCTGTAGATATACGACACAAGGTAGGTCGCGTCAGCTACGGTGACCCTTCCGTCCGCGTTGCAGTCACCGCATGCGTATGCAAGCGTCGTGAAGCTCCAAATCGGTCCCTCCACTGTATGAGCGTGGTTGTCTCCTGAGACAATCTGCCAATAGTAGGTGGCACCGTATTCGAGTGCTCCAGGATTGTAGCTCGTTTCAGATTGAGCTTCGGAGACCAGCTCGTCCGGCGTGGAGTCACCTGCTTCGAAGTAGACATCGTAGGTCACGGTGTCAGCAGGGTCAGGGTCACCGCCGGTCCATACCAGGTTAGCCTCGACACCCACCTCGGTTGCTTCATCCGGGGGATAGGGATTGCCCGGCTCATGGGGTGGAAGATTTGCCTGGGTGGTGAAGTTCCAGATTGGTCCCTCGGTTGAAGCACCGTGATTATCGTGGGCAACGATCTTCCAGTAGTATTCGGTCGCATACTCCAGAGTCCCGGGATCATAGTATGTATCATATTGGGCAGCGGAGACGACCGAATCGGGCGTGGGGTCATTCGGCTCAAAATAGACATCATAGGTGACGATATCACCGGGATCCGGGTCTCCACCGAGCCAGGCGATATCAGCCTCTCGCTCAACGTCAGTTGCGCCGCTGTCAGGCGACGGACTGTTTGGAGGATAGGGTAGTTCATTGGGTGGTTGACCCTGTGAGTAGTTCCAGCCGATTGCGTCGAACATGTCGAGATCAGCAGTCTTATAGAAATCAGGATAGAAGGTCGTACCAGTGCCAATCGCAGGTAGCATGACTCCATACACAAATCCCGGCCTGAAATGGGATGCCTGGTATGGATACCCGTCGCACATCCAATGTTCTGCACTTATGATGTCAGAGTAGTGATCGTTGTTTGGATTGTTGTAGTCAACGAGGCGAGGAGTGGTAGAGAATTCCGCGTATGTGTCTGGATTGTAGTCACTGTACTGGAACCGAAAGATATCTAGGCACAGAATGTCAGCGTTGGGTTGATACCATTCCTCGGCACGAGACACAAAGCCGATCGCATGCCCAATCTCATGCGCAGCTACCGATTGAAAGCAGTAGCCAGTGACCCCGTCGCTGGGGTCATAATCCCAGGAGATGGTGTTGTTGAACTCAATTTCCGCTGATTTGCCACTTATCGAGCCGATGACGGCTCCGTAGTTGGCCTTGGCGAATCGGCACCTGTTCTCATCGGTTACGGTGGGACTTCCCGCATCGTAACGAACGGGAATCGTGCTTCCGGCAGGAAGCCAGTTTTGGACGATATCGTCAGAGTCCATATCACTGATGAGGCACGTGTGGGTGGTAGTCCACGAAGGATGTGAAGAGATGAAGTAGATTCCTGTTGCTCCGAGAACGCCGGAGCCAAGATCAGCGAAACCTATATCGATTGAGACGGTGACCGAGTCAGTGAACACACTCTCTATGTAAGTGGCTACGCTCGCAAGAGCAACAAGAGCAGGAGCTGGCACGGTCCCATCGCAATTGAAGACAATATCCAGGCCATTGGACAGCCGTTCACTGACCTTGATCTTCTGAGGGTCGCTCTGGAATGACTCTCGCGCAGAGAGAACCCTGCGCTTGAAATCATCTAGAGTCATACTACTGGGACTGCCACAGATTGGACGCCATAATATCTCAGTCTCAACAGTGGTGGCAGAGCCATCGATGTACGATCTGCTCTCGAAAGGCGGACCCGGGGAAGTGAACACCAATGAAACGGCTGTCGCACTGCTGGACCCCATGACCGCGAATAGAGAGAGGAAACCGTATGCACAGATCGTGGAGAGAGCTTTCCTCCCGAGATCGTCCGTAGAGGTTGCTCCGGTACTGTGAAATATACGCGAGAAGCCTCGGTAAGTGAAGATCCACAAACCGAACAGTTTCGCCCCCCCTTTTTGCTATCTAAAGAATCATCTTCGTTCAGAGATCTGTCAGACGATACTCGCCCCCCTACACCTAATCTTTGGCTTCCTGACGATTCAGGAGCACTGGCGGCTCGCACGGTGGAGGGCCACCTCTGTACACGAACGCCACGAGATATGTAGCATCCGCTATGGTTATTCTTCCATCTACGTTCACGTCACCTGGACCGATTGGGGCAGGACCACCCCTATATATGAAGGTGACGACATACGTAGCATCGGCAATGGTAATTCTCCCATCTCCGTTGCAGTCGCCGCACGCATACGGTGGCTGAACTGTCATCGAAACGGGGACGTCCACGCGACCAGAGGAGCAATTGTTATTTATCGACACAGTAGCGCCATAGCTACTGCCCACCGCAAGACCGGAGGCGCTGAGGTGAAGAAATAATGGCTCAGACGTTCCAGGCGCAACAGTACCTGACATGGGTTCCACGATTAACCACTCAAGCTTCGGCTCAGGAGACTGTCTCGCCTTCCTTCCCCTGCGACCAGCATACGCAACATTAATGTCGTACGTCAGTTCGCCGTTTCCGGAGTTCGTGAGTATGAGAAACGTGTCGAGCGTCGACTCTTGCACGACATTGACAACGAACGATGATGGTGAGGTTTCGATTTCCGGATGCCTGAGAGCAAAGTTCACATCGACGGTGTCATCAGTGGTCACCACTACACCCGGGAGGGAATCCGTATTGTATCCGAACAGACGTGCAGAAACGGTATAGGTTGCCGGTCTCAGTTGGATGAAATAGTAACCACTGACATCGGTGGTATCCGTCTCACCATCTGCGGTGACGATTGCACCTGAGAGCGGGAGTGAGGTTTCGAGGTCCTCGACTGTTCCCTGAATGAAGCCAACCTCTGGATAGTAGTTAACCCCGGCTACACTGACATCGTCTACGTACCAGCCAGGATAGGCGACGGAACCATCCGAACCGAAATGGAATCTGAGCTTGAAGGCTTGGCCTGCGCCGACGTACGGTGCCAGGTCGAAAACCGCCCTTTCCCAGAACTTCTGAGAATGACCCGAATAGCATCGCTCATTAGGAATGGCTGCGTTACCTGAGGCTGCAGCATCCTCGGGATAGGGAACCGCAGGGTCGACTATCTGCCAGGCTCCGCCGGCGACAGAGATCTTCACGTTTCCTCCGTCGTACCCTGATTCAAAGTCGTACCAGTGCCAGAAAGTGAGTATGGGGTCCGCCAGACCCGGAGGCAGCAGAAGCTCGGGAGTTTCAAGGCGAGAATCTGAAGAATGACTGTAATTGCCGGCCAGGACGGTGGCCCACAGGTTTGGAGAGCTATGTGCGCTGCCAGGGCCTGATGTGGGAACACCCCACTGCCAGTTGCCCGTAGAGGCTAACTCACCATCTGACGTGTCGAAGCTCTCAGAGTACATCGTGACAAGAGGATACAGTGTGAAATCGACATCCTCGGTCACCTGACCCTCAAGAGTGATGATGTCGGATAGGGTGGAATCCCGATATCCATCCTTGTGGGCCCAGAGGGAGTACGTCCCCGGGTAGAGAGCGATCAGATAGCTTCCGGAAAGCTCCGTCGTATCTGAGTATGAATAGATTCCGAAGCTGGCGGTCACAATTGCTCCGCTATCAGGTGCGCCTTCGAGGTTCACCGACCCAGAGACCCAGCAGTTTGGCGCAGTCTCTTGAGCGAGCAGGAACTCAGCAGTGTTTTGCAGCAGGTCCCTCCTCACGGCAGTATCCGAGAGCGCATAGAAGTTGAAGCTGTAGAACACTATCTGTCCACTCTGCGGCGACTGGCTGTCATCATAGATCAAAATCCCTGCGTAGTTTGGGTCCGCTGTACAGTCATAGACGACGTAGGCATCGGAGGTCGGAGCACTCGCATCCTGGTCGCCGTAACCGGTGTACGTTATTTCAATGGTGGACGGAAGAGGATTTGGAATGTTGGCAATAGGATGGTCTCCCTGTGCCCGGACCAGGTTGAGACTGCCCGAATTATCACCACCCCAATCGGATGTGTGAAGCACCGTTCTCGCAAAGAGGGTGTCTTCATCATCCCAGTCGTACGAGATCTCGCCGCCTTCTATCAGCAACTTACCGCCATCCTCAACCCAATCTTCCAGATACGTTCTGTATCCAGATGATGCAACCGGATTGCCATCCTTGCCGCAACTCCAGACGACGAAGTCGTAGTTAGCCCAGGTTGCTGTATCCGTCGTAGCTGCCTGAGTCGTATCGACATAGTAGCCAAGGTTTATCAGAAGTTCAGCCATGAGGTTGGCAGACTCACCGGCCTTCCAGCCGTTCTCCTCCCAACCCTCGATGACATTTCCTTCCTTGTCGAGCTTCGGTTCGCTAAGCTTAGATCCATCGTCGTCGTTTATCACGAGGACGTTTCCGACCGTGGGTTCCATCTCGAAGTTCGTCTCGATGCTGTCCACGTCAACGGGAATCCAATAGGTTACTGGAATATGCTGGTACGCCGTAATCCTCATTCTGTAGGTAAAGTAAGGTACGTTCACCTCATACTCGCCCGTCAGAGGATCTGTGTTGATCTCTGCATAGAGCTCAAGATTGTCGCCACGATATATCTTGAGATTTGCGGACAGGGGATTCATTGTGCCGGACTCCTTCACCCAGCCGTATATGAGCCCGGAGGGCGCAGGAACGAGCGGGATGTCGTATGTGTTCGCACCATACATCACCATCTTCGTTCCACCGAAGGGAAGGTACCCGAAGAGCGATACATACAGGTCGTATTCTCCTACGGCAAGTTGGAATGGAACCGTATAGACTCCAGACTGGTTTGTTACGACAGAGAATACAGGACTTGCCGCTGAGGTATCTGAACCGCCCACATACCCGACTACGGTCACATTCGAAAGAGAGTCCATCGTGCTGTTATCGACGACCGCCCCTTGGAGCGTGCCGTATACCGATATCACGGGGATATTTTCTGTGTACAGATTGAACCCGGACTTCGCGACCGCGCCCCTCACCGCTCCTGCAGATGTGGGAGTTACGACCAGGTCAACCGACGTACCTACGGAAGTTGTATTCGTATCGACTCCGCATCCCCTCGCGTAGAGAGTGAGTCCTGTCTGGTCTGTCGTGCCAGTGATCGTTCCCTCATAAAATGGAGTCAGAGTGTCGACAAGGCCAACGAGTGGAACCGTAGCCGAGATGTCGACCGACCCGAAGTCCGACCCTCCGACTACATAGATGGTGTCCTGGAAGGCGTCGAATTCTTCCTTCTCTGCAAGCACGTACAGGAGCTCTCCATAGGGCGCAGTGATGTTGAAGACGGCCTGGCCACTCGCATCGGTCGTATCAAGAAGATTGACACTCCAGCTTTCGATCGTCACGAACACGCTCTCCACTCCTACACCAGCAGTATCCAGAAGCGTCACGGTGACCGCCGTTGGCACGGTTATTTGAACGGTGTCGGGGTCGACGGTTCCGGCGAATTCATTCGCGGGCTTGTCAGGTCTGTGTCCACCGTAGCTGACATTGATCGGTGCTGGGGCGGGCGACGTCCAGTCGGTCTGCACGAATGGACAGTTCGGATCCCCATAGAGCACATATCGCAGCGAATTGTCTGGACTCTTTGTAGGAGTGTAGAGATATGAACATCTGGCACTGGCATACGTTTTTGCTTCGCCAATCGTGTAGCCTTCATGCGTCACCAGATAAACCCAAAGATTCCACCACCACGCTGAACCTGTGAAGGAGACGGAGGTGTAACTGCCAAAAGAGGCTGCTCCTCCATGTTCCAAAAGCACCTCGTTCATATACCCATTTGCCATTCCACATGCATTGTAGGCGATCATCATTCCGTGTGCATTGTCGAGATCGCTGTTCAGTTGGGTCTGCGAGTAGGAACCTCCCGCACTTCCATCGTACACCCTCTCGTCGTCATCAGGCCAGTATGGTTCTCCCCAGGCTGGAATTCCCGTACCCGGGTCCTGAGCGATACCGTTGTCGGTGCTTCTCACGGCGATCGATGTACCACCACCGTGACAGCTGAAATAGAGGAACGCAGAGCCGTTGTCTACATCCTGCGCAAACCCTATATTGCTGACGCTAGGCTGTGCTGGATGGGAACCAGTTCCCGCGTTCCTTCCGCTGTGAAAATGCGTTTCATAGCTCTCGTCCAGGAAGGCCGCGAATTGTCCTGGGTCGTGATCAGCGCCAGCACCATTACCAGGAGGCAGAATAGGGGAGAGATCCGGTGCATTCGAGTGAATGTCACTCCAGGGGAAGTAGCCGTTGTCTGCGCACCAGCCGCGATACGGCCAACCGAACATCTCATTGATGATGTGATTCGATCCCCATGAATCCGGTGCAGGTGAGCCGGTATTGACCGTGTATCGCACCTCATATGCATTCATAGCGAGTGTGATGTGCTGCGGTCGTGGATTCGCGAAAATCATTGCTCTATACATTCCTGTTCTGTTTATCAGGGCGATATTACGGAACCAATTGAGAGGCATCCTCCCTGCGATGGCGCCTGCGCGTGTGACATCGCTCGGGTCTGCATTGATCGCCCGCTCGAAGGTCGTCTCAAGGGTCCCACCACCAGTTCCCTGGGGCTCGAAGGTGAGAACCGTCTCCAGAGAATCCGCATCGTCGCCACCAACCGAACCGAGCCAGGAGTAGAAATTCTGAGCGATCTGCTGTTCGGTCAGCTTCAGCCATGTTTTCTCCTCCACGGGCCTCTCAAGTTTGTAGTAGCTCTGGAGCTCCGGATCCTTGAGGATCTGCTGGTAAAGATCGTTCGCCAGCATGTTGATGTTGCCAGGGAGAAAGAGCACGTATCCACCATATCGCGCACCTGCGTAGGCTGCAGCGAGATGCTGCCAGCGCTTCACGATGCCGCACAACGTGGAGCGGGAAGCCTTCGTTCTGATACTTCCCACTACCCCTGAGGTGGTGGTGAGATCCTCGACCACGGTGACGCCTGCCGAGCTCAACTGGGAGTTGATCGCAGTGGGAAGCACGTCTCCTATCTCCACGAGCACGGCCTTATCTGCTCCAAGCTTACCGATCGTGGCAAGAGTCGAATCTGAGATGGACGTGAGATTAGTGAAGAGCAGAGGCGCATTGAGAAGAGATGCAATCACTGAAGCGTTGGATATCGACTCGATATCTCCATTCGTGAGCGTTGTTTTGTAGGGAGCAATGACGATGTACTCGGAGTACCTCCAGTCCTTTTCCGCGATTCTATTCGCTACGGCTATTGGCGTACCGGTTATGGTGTCTGTGTCTTCATCCAGAATTCCGAACTTCGTCTTGATCTCATTCTGTACAGTCCCGGATACCCCTCCGATGAAGTTTGCGTGCCTATCCAAAAGCGGATGCTGATCGAGATATGTCTCCCAATCGTCCAAGAGACAGGTGACTGTCTGATCTGTAGTATGATCGGTGATGAGAAGTGAACTGAGAACATCATCTCCATAGTGGAATACGACCATTGGAATCGCAGCCAGGAAATAGTATTGAGTGTTGCTGTTCAGTGTATCGACATGCACCACATTGATCCTCGGGTTCACCTCTACATCTTTCAAAACACCGTTCCACGGAGCATTTGCGGAGACTATGCACGGCATCAACGCCAAAAAAATCAAGATGTAATTCTTCATTTTCCCCCCTTGACTGTGACAAACGTTGTTGCGAGAAAGTTTGGCCTACGCTCAGGCGCAACCCCACACGTGAGAGTTGGCACTTTCACTCCTTTCTCCCTTCATTCAACGACAGGGGAGGTTCACACGGTGGAGCTCCTCCCCTGTAGATAAACGCGACGAGATACGTGGCATCGGCTACGGTGATCCTTCCATCCAGATTCACATCACCTGAACCGACAGGATCAGGTCCTTCTCGATAGATGAAGGTGACAAGATAGGTCGCGTCAGCGACCGTCACTCTCCCGTCACCGTTGCAGTCGCCGCACACATACTCCACAGCTCGAACGTAATCGGATGAGAAGCAAGGTGTATAGACGATGATTCCGTTTTTGTCGGAGAATCCAAGATATGTGGGCGGTGTGAAGGCTTCCATCAGGGTATCCAGCAAGGTAGATTCAGGAGGCACCACGGTGTTCAGTATACGAAAATTGAGAGTCGCAGCAAGATGCTGCCCTCCGGGAGCCTGCGGCGCATACGGGGGTCCAAAGGTGAACACGGAGACACTCACCTTGGGAACCGCCGGCGGTCCCTCGGTCCCCTGGTTGTCTATTCTGGAGACATCTGTCCAGTCCACGAAATCGGGACCAACGGTGATGGTCTCAAGGCTGCACACTGCTGCGTCCCAGGTGAGAGGGATGTCAAAGGAGCTCATGCTGTCGCCAGGACCACCACCTTCGTATTTGAGCCAGACCTGAACTGCTGCAAGATCACCGGATGATCCATCCCCACCGACTATCCAAAGACTATCGATTGGGCCAGCGTCCGCGAAGCCTTCGTACGGGAGATAATTGTGCTTTGTGACCGTCACGTACGTAGTTCCGCTCGTTGCTGGGGATGGACTGAGAAGGGCATCCCCATTGCCATCAGTATACGCCCGCACATAGACTTCACCGGGCTTCCACAGGCAGATGAACGCCTGACTGACAGCTCCTCCCTCAGCCTCCTGGACATGAACCGCAAATGACGAAGGTCCTAGCTGTAGCCGTGGCGGATGTGTCACAAGAAGGCTTTCTGGAGTCTCGGTCCACACAGCCATTGCTGGCTCGCCCAGAAGGTTGAATGTCCACTCGCAGTGCTTCTGAATATTGGTGTTATTTTCGAATTGATGTTTGCACCAGACGAGCGTCTGGCCAAGGTTGACTATATTGTACTCGAAGAATCCTCTCCACCAAAGCCTATCGAGCTTGCCTGAGAGAGAATTCGGACTGCCTTGCGTATACCAGCCGTCGCGGGTATTTCCGGTGAACACAATGCCTGCCCGGCTGGTGTTATAGACCACGAAATGTTCAGCGATACAGTCGTCGTAGTCCATGCGATTCGGTTGGCAGCCTGATGATACGATAACACAGGGTTTGTCGTCATTCGTCAGATTATCCACATCTGCATTGTAGATGCCCCAACCGTGATTGAAATCACCCGTTCCCATCACGTTCCAGTTGCAGTGGTCTGCGTGATTAACCAAATTCTGTCCTGCATTGAGAGCGTTGAGGACAGCTGTTCTATGATTTTCTTCATAACTGTCGTACACCTTGGTCACATTGAAACGCGTTGGTATATAGCCATCGATCGTCTCCTTCAGTTGCTCAGCGGGCGTGAACTGATCGAGGTCCATACCGATGAGGAGAACATTGAGCGGGTAGTCAAGGACTGGCGGATCTTTCTCATACATGAGAACCTTGTCGATGAACCGGTTGATCTGTGAGGAATTCTCAGCACTCACCCTTCCTACATAGACCTCATGAGTCCAGTCGTCATCGTAGTCGGCGTAGTACTGATCACTTGGTGTGTTCTCACCGCCGTAGTACGTTCGGTACTCAAATGGGACAGTTTCATGCTCACCGGCGAAAAGGAAATAGAGAGTTGACCATGTGCTGTGGGCATCGATGACGAAGTTGCGGATTTTCTCCTGATCATCGGCACCGGAGTAGCTGCTGTAGATTTGGTCGGGGGTGACTATAGTATCCCTGAGACCCCGTTTCGTGTGCCACTCCACAAGACGGCCCCAGTC
>Ga0111225_1028_pt1 | contig 15160 bp, 11 predicted proteins | sample DeeMarSWOR152_54_FD_80389 | JGI IMG/M metagenome (GOLD analysis project Ga0111225, IMG submission 80389) | candidate division TA06 bacterium DG_26
CGGTTGGGAATGAAACAGCCCAAGGCGCATTGTCAGACACGCTGCGTGCTGAAGTCGTAGGCACACCCTTCACGATCGGATGCGCGGAGGCCTCGGGTTGACAAGAGCGGCGACCGCACCTATAATGGCTGCAATGGAACCCCTGGTACATATCGATGGGTCCTATGGGGAGGGAGGAGGCCAGATCCTGAGGACTTCCCTCACTCTCTCTGCGCTGCTTCAAATCCCATTCGAAGCACACTCAATCAGAGCGGGTAGAAAGAATCCTGGACTGATGGCTCAACATCTCACGTCAGTCAGGGCAACTGCGAAGGCTTCCCAGGCGAGAGTTGACGGAGATCAGTTTAGGTCCACTAAGCTCCGTTTCGAGCCTCATGGCGTTGTGAGCGGCCGTTACGGGTTCGATGTCGCTCTCGAGAGAGGGTCTGCGGGTTCGGTAGGACTCATCTTCCAGACGATCGTGCCAGTACTACTTTACGGTGACTCCCTTTCAGAGGTCGAGATCGAGGGTGGAACACATGTTCCGTTCTCTCCTCCGTACCATTACATCGCCGAGGTGTTCGTTCCCACGCTCAAGAAGATGGGTGTACACGTCAAAGCGAGCATCGATAGGTGGGGATTCTATCCTCTCGGGGGCGGCAAGATAGTGGTGAACGTCGAGCCTGCCCCAGAAGTCCTGCCGTTATGGGTGTCAGAGAGAGGTTCGCTGAGACGTGTGAGTGGGATCTCGGCTGTGGCGAATCTTCCCGCATCTATCGCGGAACGGCAGCGCGAGAGAGCTATGAGCCGGTTGAGGGAACGAGGAGTACAGGGAGACATAGGCATCGTGAACGCACCATCTCCAGGTGCGGGCAGTTTCCTCTTTCTTCTCGCCGAGTATGAACATGCAGTGAGCGGTTTCTCTTCCCTCGGTGCGCGTGGGAAGCCCGCTGAGCGAGTCGCTGACGAAGCAGTAGAGGAATTTCTTGTGCACAACGAGCGGAACGCAGTGTTCGATAAGCACCTCGCGGACCAGCTGATAGTCTACTGTGCGCTGGCAAACGGTGAATCCCGCTTCACGACGAGTGAGGTATCCAACCATTTGTTAACGAACAAATGGGTCGTTGAGCAGTTTCTGCCCGCGAAGATCAGTGTGAATGGAACACTGGGACAGTGGGGAGAGATACAGATTTTCGGAGGTAAGCATGGCGAGAAAGTGTGAGATATGCGGTAAGACAGGGTTGTTTGGCCATCAGATAAGTCACGCCCACAATGTCACACAACGGAAATGGCAGCCGAATCTACAACGGGTGAAGGTTGAGATAAATGGAGAGGTGAAGAGAATATACGTCTGCACGAGATGCCTCAGATCCGGTGCTGTCAAAAAAGTGGCAAAGTGACACTTGGGAGCTCAATCCCGCGACAACCTTTGGGCGGCTTTGTAGCTTTTGGCAAGCTCCCCACCCTGTAGGCCGAAATCTACGAGATCCCACGGGAATGATGCATCGATTCTCTTGTGCCCAAGATATCTTTCAGGATCGATTCCTCTCTCCCTTAGTGTCGTTGTCCACTTCGACTCTGAGTAAATCGTCCTGAACACTGCCTCCCCGATCTCTTCATCGCCCAGAGAGAGCGCTGCCTGCAGCATGGCATGTCTGGTACTCTTCACGACCAGTCTCACTCCTGTCTTTCGCAGTTCATTTGAGATCAGGGATGTTCTACGTGTGAGGACTTCTTTGCTTTCAACCTGATGGAACTGAAAGGGGGTGTGGGGTTTTGGCACGAACGGGTTCAGACTGACTGCGAGAGAGCCTCTGTAGCGTCTCCTCACCTTACGGACCAGCTCCACGATTCCACTCGCATCATCGTCGGTCTCGAAGGGCAACCCCACCATGAAGTAGAGCTTGAGGCGTTTCACTCCAAGTGAGGTGGCAGTAACTGCCAATTCAAGGATTCTGTCGTCTTCTATCCGCTTGTCTATTATTCTACGCAGCCTTTCAGTTCCCGCCTCAGGAGCAACGGTAATCCTCGTCAGACCTCTCTTCACCAGAAGCCCAAGGAGGTCGGGCTGTACCCTGTCGAGCCTGAGTGAAGAAGACGCAATGGCCTCTCTGCCCGGTATCCCATTCAGCAGATCCGAGAGTTCCGGTACCTCTGAGATGGCGGCTCCTATAAGACCCACACTGCGTGCGCCAACGGGACTCTCTTCTATCTCCTCAATCAGCTTCTTCGGAGTCTTGAATCTATAAGGCTTGTACGCCTGTGTTGCTAGGCAGAATCTACAGCGGAAGGGGCATCCCCTCTCTACTTCAACCAACAGCATGTTCTTGAAGTGCATGAGTGGAGAGATACACACGGCAGTGGAGTGTATGGCGTTGAGGTCTGGCGCCCACACCCTCCGCACCTTCCTCTTTCCAGACCCGGGTACCCATATTCCGTTCGTCTTCGATACGTCCTCGAGAAACCCAGGTTTCTGTCGAGACTTCTTGAAGATATCCATTGCTGCTTCGAGTACACCTTCTGCCTCTCCAATGCATACCAGATCGAAGAATGGGGCGTAGGGAAGAGGGTTCGAGAACGCCGCGACGCCCCCGAGCATCAAGACCGGCAGTCCTCTTCTTTGTTCGGAGTAAGCCGGGATCCGCGCAGCCCTTAAGGCTTTCAGTATGTTCAGGAAGTCGAGCTCATAAGAGAGTGAGAAGCCGACAATATCAAACTCGCGGAGCTGCCTGCCGCTTTCAAGTGCGACTGGCACTTTACCATCGAAGAATGCCCGTTCACAGACCACTCCTTCCATCTGGTTCAGCATGCGGTACACCAGCTGAAAGCCCAGATTCGCCATGCCCACTTCATAGGTGTTAGGATACACGAGGCAGACCTCGATCTCACCTCTCCGAGGAGGAAAACCACCTTGCTCCAGCCGCAATGTTTTGCTCCGGTCCATGCGCTTGGAGTATACAATTCCCCAGCAGCAGAGGTCAAACGAGGAAACTCAGACGAATCACTTCACTCAGGAATGGTGTGGAGAGTGGTAGTCTAATCTAAGTTTGCTCGCACACACACAGTACGTAGCGGTCTGAGAGGAGGTACTGCCTGGGAATGTGGGAGAAGCTGCACTTCGCCGGAAGAAACACTGAGGCTTCATCGTTGGCGATGGCGCCTGAGCATAACCCTGAGTCTCCTCAGCACTTTCTCCCGGATTTGACGCACTCTCTCTCTTGGCATACTCATCGCTTCGGCTACTTGACGGAGATCGTGAACATCGTTCCCGTCCAGTCCGAATGTCAACATAATGACATTCCTCTTCAATTCCGAAAAGTCATCGATGTATTCCAGTATCTCAAGACCTCTGCTGGACCACTCCTCGCGAGGCCCGTCTGCTGCCAGTTCACCGTGCAAGGCCGATGCGTGGAGTGATTGTCGAGTCTCGCGGTCGAGCGCCCCCAGGATGCGTTTCTTGATCCAACTGTACGCGTAGGTGGAGAACTTCACTCCCTTTCTCTCGTCGTACCTTTCGAGCGCATCCAGTATGCCCTGGCTTCCTTCCTGGACCAAATCGTCAAAGGGCACTCCGTAGTGTCGATACCGGTTGGCAATGCTTACCACAAGTGGGCGGTATTTCTCCACGAGTTCGTCCTTCACCGCCCTCAGTGTCGCATTCGATTGTTAACCGAGTATAGAGAACCTGTTAATATTCGGTTAAGAACTGAAACGAAAGCAATTTTTGCACGCCAGGACCGCCGTGAAGAGGCCATGTGTGAGTCTCAGTCATTATGTTTAACCCTTATAGAGGATTACAGTTCTTTATTCAAGTAATCTATCAAATCACTTCTCGCCTGTGTACTCCCCGTCTGGGGCACACGGGTGGTGGGGGAGAGGCACGGGCCTGTAACCACGAAACACATCGTTGAACATACGGGATTTGGTGCACGGGGTAGATTTTGGCTTGACACGGTTTCCCCTTTTTGCAATCTTACTCGCAAAGGAAGGAGGAGCGATGCGTGTGCTTTGTGCAGCAACCATTGTGTTTCTTCTCGTCACCGGTATTGGTCTTGCAGAGGGACCGAAGAACGTGGTGGCGTTCCAGCCTCTCGGACTGGCATGGGGTCTTGCCAATGTCGAATATGAACGTGCGTTCGCTCCGAAAGCGAGTTTCGCGGTTCGCGCGGATGTCATGTATCTCAGCTGGACGATAGAAGCCGAAACCGAGTCGCAGGACGCCAGCTTGACTGGATTCGGCGGGGGTTCCAGCCTGAGGTTCTATCCTCTGGCGAGTGCACCGAAACGCGCCTACGCCGGATTCGATATCGACTTGGTACACGTGACTGGAACTAATGAGGTAACCGATGAAACCGGCTCTGCGACATTCTTCACAGTGGGAGGCGTCATAGGGTGGAAGTGGCTCATCGCTGACGCATTCGCAGTTGCTCTCGACATAGGAACCATGTACTTCGCCGGCTCACTCGACGTGGGCGACGAGGACGCTGGATTGGCGGGGTTACGACCAAAGGCTGACCTCTACATAGGACTGGCTTTTTAGTCAGCCGAGCTTCTTGCGTTTCATGAGGTAGGAGAAGAGGGCCCGGTCAAAAGTAGTACTCGTGTTCAAGTTGACGTAGTCGATGAGGCTGTCCCTGCATTGGGATTTGTAGTAGTCGAGAAACGACTCGATTCTCCTTTTGTATTTGCTCCTGAGAGACTCGGGGTCTACCACGAGCTTCTCGTTCGATTCCATATCGCGGAACATCGCAGGTTCCTCATAGGGAAAGTCGACTTCCCACGGATCCAGAATGTGAAAGACCAGCACTTCGTGCTTCTTGTGGCGAAAGTGTTTGAGACCTCTCACGACCTTTTCGGGATCATCCAGGAGGTCGGAGATGATGATGATGAGACCCCTTCGCCTCATCTTCTCTGCGAGCTCGTGAAAAGTCGAACTCAGGTCAGTCTCGCCACCGGGGTTCACATCATCCAGCTCTTTGAGAAGGTTGTGGATGTGGTGCGCTGCTGACCTAGGAGGGATGTATCGGCGTACTTTCGTATCGAAGACGCACAGTCCCACGGAATCCTTCTGCTTCAGCAGGAGATAGGCGAGAGACGCAGCAAGATAACGGCCGTACTCAAGCTTGTCCATCCTATCACTCCTGTAAGCCATGGAAGCGCTGGCGTCGAGAATGAGATACGCCTTGAGATTCGTCTCTTCCTCGTACTCCTTCACGTAAAACCTGTCGGTTTTTGCATAGATCTTCCAGTCTATCTTTCGTATCTCGTCTCCAGGCATGTACGGCCTATGTTCCGCAAACTCCACGGAAAAGCCTTTGTAGGGACTCTTGTGTAATCCTATGAGAAAGCCCTCAACGACCAGCCGAGCTTTAAGCTCCATGCCTTTCAACTTTGAAAGCACCTCAGGGATGAGATACCTGCTATACGATTCCATAACGTCCTATAAGGTTTATTATGTAAACTTCAGATTTTCGAGTACAATTCCCTCAGTGCCTCCCGCGCATCCCGAACCCGTACCAGCGGCACCTCCACTTCCCACGTCCGTATCCCTACCATCGGCACCTGGAGTTTGGATGCAAATGCGATCTCCGATAGGGTGCCATACCCGCCTTCAATCGCGACCAGCCCGTCGCATGACTGCACGATCACAAGGTTTCTCGCGGAACCGAATCCCGTGGCGATTGGGATATCCACGTACTGATTTGCCGCCTTCCTGTCCGCTCCTGGGAGAATACCGACTGTGATGCCTCCCCCCTGCTTCGCTCTTCTGCAGGCAGCCTCCATCACCCCACCCAATCCACCGCAGACGACGATATCACCTCTCTCGGCAATTCCTCTGCCCACCTCTTCCGCAATCTCTACAGCCCGGCGGGAACATTGAGACGCGCCGATCACCCCTACAAATCTACGTCTACTTCCTCTGGTAGATCCAGATCTCACCAAAGACCTTCTCCTGCTTCACAATAGCTTTCCTCATTCTCACCAGTTCGAGCACCGCGATGAACGTGATGATCATTTCAATGCTGCGGGTCTGATGTGTAAACAGTTCTGTGAATAGAATTTTGCGTCCGAGCTTGAGCAGCTCAAAAATCTCTTCAAGTTTTGACTCTAAGGTGATCTCGTCCAACGGTACTTCGTAGGAAGGTGCTTCCTCCGCTTTCTTCAGCACATCCTTCAGAGCTCGTAGCAGTTGGTAGAAGGGAATTTCCTCTTCTTCATCTTCGAGTTCCGAGAAAGGTGAAGACCGGAGATAGTACCGTAGCGCAGAGGTCTCTTTCATCGCCAATTGTTCGGCCAGTTGCGTGAATGTCTTGTACTGTTCCAGTAACTGAAGCTGCAGATCTGTCGTCACGCCCGTGTCTTCACTCACGTCTTCCAAAGATTCGGAGACCCTGCGGGGAAGAAGCATTCTCACCTTCATCAATAGCAGATGCGCCGCAATTGCCAGGAAGTCTCCCACAGCATCCAGGTCGATTACGTGCACACCTTTTATCCACCGTGAATACTCCTCCAGTATCTGAGCCAGTGGAATCTCAAGGAGATCTATCTCGTGATTCCTGACCAGGGAATGAAGCGTATCGATGGAACCCTCATAGGAATCGAGGGATATCGTGTAGTCCATCATCCCCTTGACCGGTGTTGTTAGAATGTGTACGTCAAAGAGAAGCGGTAGTTCTCCGTGTCGAATTCGTACAGCTCTGAGTCCACTCCGATGTCGAACTGGAATCCCTTGAACTTGACTCCACCTCCAAAGGTAGGACCGGTTCTGTGGCCTTCCCAATCGAGAAAGTAACCTGCCCTCGCGGAGAAGAAATCACGATACCAGTACTCAATTCCAAAATGCTTCCACGCTTCCTTGGCTTCATAGTTGAGATCGAGGGGATCTGTGAGGGCGACCAGCACTTTCGTGAACTCAGTGGCCAGAGTCAACCTGTTCGTTCGTGAGTTAAGCAGCTTGTAAGACACGCCCGCTTTCAGACTGCGAGGAAGAGGATCGGAGACTCCACCCTGTATGTATCTGATATTCGGGCCAAGATTCTGAAGCACGGCTCCGACGTTGATACGATCGGTCAGCATGTAGAGAAGGGAAAGGTCTACCGCAAAACTTGAGCCCTGCCCTCCTCCCCTGGTGTTGTAGAGCTGCGTGACCAACCATGACGGTGCAAGATACGAGTAGATGAATTTAATCCCCCCTCCTACCGCGAGGTTCTGTCTCAACAGCGTGCTGTATGTCACCCCGATCGAGAAGTCGAAGGTGCGCCACCTCGCAATGGAGGCCCCATAGGGATCAGTACCCTCTGTTTCACCAGTAGTAAGATAGATGAAACTGAAACCGATATTGCCGAGCCCTTCAACTGGCTTCACAAAGCCAACGTACTCGTAGTACATGTCAGGATAGAGCCCCATCAGCCAGTTTGCATGCATGAGTGATACGTTTGTCTTCTGCTGAAACGCGATTCCTGCAGGGTTGTAGTAGACAGCCATCGCGTCATCCGCAATCGAACAGAAACTCGCACCCATTCCGTTCGGCCTTGCTCCCGGGAAGATGAGCAAGAAGATGGCGCCCGCCTGGGATGCGCTTCCGAAACTGGTACTCGCCGCAACCACGAGCAACAACCCCACCAGTGCCTTGAATCTCATACGACTCCTCCTCTCTTCAGCCGTAGATTATACAAACCTGAAGGCCTCTGTCAAGCGGCCTAGCGCATCACCACGAGCTTTTCGACAATGCTCGCCTCCGCGCTTACCTTTCCCCATTCCGACTCATCTGAATGGCTTCTTGCGATGATCTTATATATGTACACCCCATTTGCGATTGAATCACCGTCCGAATCCCGTCCATCCCAGAACACCTGGTTCTGCCCCACCTCACCACGAATGTCCGGGATCGTTCGTATGAGCCTGCCAGAAATCGTGAAAACCTTGATTTCACACTCTGCCCCCTGCGTGAGGTAGAAATTGAAATAGGTCCAGTCGGAAATTGGATTAGGGTAGTTGAATGCATACCGTATCGCAAGCTCCGAGGGAGAACTGACCTGGAGTTTGATCTCCTTGGAGCTTCTCTCAAGAAGATTGTCCCGCGCCACAACTCGTACAGTGTTCTCTCCGTCATCTAATCTCAGCCTATACACGAATCTACCCCTGGTATTCGAACCCACGTCATATGTGAAATATCTTGATAGGTCTGCCTCCGCATATCCATTTACCTCGAGCAGGAACCAGGGCGGCCTTCGCGGGATGATGTATATGCCGCTCTCGTCCTCACACACACCGACGAGCTCAAAGGTCTGCGGAACGAAGTCCTCATCCTGCAAAACCCTGCTGCCTTCGAAGAGTACAATGGATGGGCCAACGCTGTCTGGAGGTGTCGGGACTGATCCCCCGACCTTCAGCGAATCCAGAAGTCCCACCAGCTCACGCGTATCACTCCATGCGTACGAAACAATCCTTCCCAAATCCCCCTCTTCGAGCTGGCCTGGAACCATGAAACTCAAGGTGTCCGCACCATCGAATGCGACGGTCCCCTTGAATATGGGAGTCCCAGTGATGTGAAGCGTGTCAGAATCGTATTCGTACGGCTCTGCTGAATCGAATGCGTAGATGTTCGCATACCCGCTCACGGTTTGCGGTGTGCTGATGTTCACGTGTACCCACGACCTTCTCACAAGAGAATCTGGTGTGGCCGAGATGGTGATGGATGGGGTGGGCTTTACGATTCTCATCGCCGGATCTCCAAATAGGGTGTGTACCGATACCTGGGGTTTGGCGACAAGGAAGGCCTCTCCAAGAGTCGGAGACTGTTGATCGATGAACATTTCATGGAACAGCAGAGAGGCTACCTGGTTGTTGTCCTCGTGGTAGGTGCCCCTCGATGCAGCGAGCACCGCAATCGCACCTCCGTCATCGAGTTTGAGAAGCTGCTCTCCCACGCAAGGATCATCTGGCACGTCAAATCGTCCAATATCACATGAAGCGAAGTAGAAGAATGGAAGCCTCGTTTCATTCCGAAAAGAGAATATGTCCTTATATAAGAGAAGTTGTTCGTTGGCCACCGTATGCGGGCCTCCGTGACCCATGTAACAACCTGCAAGGAACCCTGCGCGCCACTCCTGAATAGCATCCTCAGTCGCGGTCGACCATTCCTCAGGGTCATTGTAGAGCTTGTACACCAGATGGATCTTGCGAATATCGAAGTGATTGGGTATGTGATCGCGTGCAAGGAGTTCTGTATCCCTCGGAAAGTCGCCACCAGGTTCTATCAGGTTGTCAGCCAACAGAAGTACCTTGTTTCGCCAAAATCCACGATTGGGCTTGCTTTCGTACTCAACCATTCTCGCGATCATAGATTGAGCCTCCTGCGGCGAATGAGGATTGATCCGCCCTATGCACACATCTCTGAGTGCATCATCTGGGTCGATCTGCCCATACCAGTTGTCCCTGCAACCAGTCGTAGGAGGAATGAAGTTGTCAGAATACGTTTGTCCGAGGTAGTTCTTGTAGTCGTACGTTCCATCTCCCACCAGCAGACAGTGTGTGGGCTTGTACATGCCGTTGTCATAGAAATACTTGATGAAATCTCGTATTGCGGTTGGGTCTTGCAAACCCCAGGAGAACTCGTCGTACACGCTTGACAATCTCACGGCCATCGGGTTCTGAAATTGCTGTCGCCTCCAGGAGACGAGCGCCTGCACAGCGTAGAAGAAGTCATCATGTACGAGCGCAATGTAGTCTGCACCCGGGGACGAGCGAAGATGTACCACATCTGCAAGCTCCATGTGCAATGGAGTCCGCACAGCATCCCGTGAGCATAAGTGATAGAATCTGCGCGTATCGATCTGTCTCTGAAATCTCACGCTGGCAGCACTCACATCACAATTGATGATCATATGAGGAGCAAGCGGGTCCGTCACGTCGACCAGAAGTGGTTCTCCTGAGGTGAACTCGGAAATCTCGAATTCGTAGGTGCCCGGCACGAACGCAGGTGGTGACGTGAAGGCCAGCTGATTCAACCACGCTCTGTATTCTCTCGTGTAAGTGATCTCGAAGAAGTCCACATTCAGTATACTGTTCCCATCACCTAGGTTTTGTACTTGCAGCTCGTTCTCACCTTCGAGTAGGGTGTTTGTCCACGCTTCGAGCTGCAGTGCCGCCGGATTATCCAATGTCGTGTCTACAAGTGTGTAGCCATTCAACGAGATTCTGACCCTGTGGACCACATCATCGGCATTTCGCGGTTGTGATGTCCTGAGCCGCGCACGGAGATGAGCAAGGCTGTCAGTCTGAACTCCATGCAAATCGAATCTGTACTTCCTCTCCCCCGCAGACTCAATTACTTCCCACTCCCATTTATCTGCTTCCTTTAAGGGGTTGCTTCTATTCTCTTCTATTCGGAGTGGAGTTACATAGTCTGAAGGTGTTACAGGATTCGGGTCCGAAGGAGATCCATCCACGGTCCCCATTCGAAGGCCCTCCTCCCCACCCCACGTGAGCCAGAACACGTTCACATCCGTGTACGGGTTCTCGAAGTAGACGTACTCAGCGGGAGTGGAATCGTACTCCCATCTCGACGGAGACATTGCGTAGAAAAGAAGGTAGTCGGACGAATCAAAACGACCATCAGATTCTCCTTCCACCCACACCGGCACCTGACGGAATGATGGCCTCGGCTCGTCCAGGTCTCTCGGAAGGGGTTTCCCCCCGCCGTTATATAACTTGAGTGTTCTTGGGTCGATCGATGCAGGATCAATCCCAAGGCTCTTGATCCGCTCGTATCCGACCTTGTAGACTCCTTCCGTCTCGATCGACAGTTTGTACCAGAAGTTCGACTGGATGAACGGATCGTCACGCTTTGTCTTCCCTACGGGTCTGGCTCGCCACAATCTCGCTTGTTCATAGTTTAGAAGGAGTGCCCTGAATACCTCTTCCATTGGATCTGGCCTCCACAATCTATGGGTCCCCGGAGAGAAGATTACTCTCGCTCTCATCAGTGTAAGAATCATAAGTGAACCCTCACCAGGGTTATATCGAACGAGCGGGATTGTGATCGGAAGTATCCTCTGTTCTCTGAGATATGACGCGCTGTCGGCGCGGATCGGTGCCTCTGGATAGTACTGGTTCGCCATGTAGAATTCTGGGTCCCTTCTGAAACGACATTCGCTGACCGGCTGAAGAGAGATGACTTCGGGGACGGGCACGACATCCCTGGTCTGCTTCGTCTCGCTCTCTATCTTCAGTACCTCCACCCGATAGCTCGAATTGGGAGGAATGCCTACGTAGAGAGTGCGAATGGGAAGAAGCGGCTTCCCCACCTCCCGAGTGTACTCGCATGCCCTTCCCCTCACATATGTCCCTTCATCCCGGACCTGTAGACTCAGCGTGTCCGGCACGAACTCAAAGGTCAGGTGGGAGTCAGTCGACTCCAGTACCCGCAGTTCCTCGGACACCGTGGCGCAAAAGGGGAACAATGCGAGTAAGCTGAGAACGAGTGTTTCAGTAGGGCTCAGCCTCATCGATGAGCATTATGGGAATATTCTCCCTTATCGGATACGCAAGCCTGCAGTTCGGACAGAGTAGCGTATCCTTCTCTCTATCGTATTCGAGATTCCCTTTGCATTTCGGACACGCCAGGATTTCGAGCAATTTTGGGTCAATCAAAATAGCCTCCTCCTGTAATCCTCGATTTTGGCAACTGTCCTGAGATGCTCAATCCAAGATGCATAAATCTGTTGCTGCTCTCTCTGAAGCAATTCTGCGTTCAGAGTCTGCTTCACCTCCTCGAACTCTTGCTCATCGATGGCCAAGCGTTTGGTTACCTCTATGATGAAGTAGCCCTGCTCTGTTTCGACAGGCGCACTCACTTCTCCTTCATCAAGAGCAAAGGCTGCTCCAAAGAACTCACTCTGCGGAAGGATCTTTGGTAAGGTGCCAAACTTTGTGAATGGCTGGGTTTTCTCAACTGTGAGATTATGTGATTTCGCGACGGCCTGCAACGACGAACCGCCTACTATCTCCTCATACAGCTGCGCAGCTGTATGTGCTGCGCGGGACTTCTGTCCTTCGATCTCCACCCTCTTTCGAATTCTGTCCCTCAATCCCTCTAAGGGAGGAATACGCTTGCTGGTCTTCCTCACTACCTTGAGTATGTAGTACCTGTCGCCTTTTGCTACTGGATAACTCACTGCACCTGCACTGTGGTCCCGCACAAACTCAGTCAGCTCACTCGAACTGCCGATTCCCGGGATATATCCCGTGTTGAGAGAGAACTCCTGTGTATCGTTCGATTCTAACGAATGTTTCAGGGCCGCTCCCTCGAAGCCGAGTGCATGGGCATCCTCCATGAAAAGTCGTATCTCATTCCTCATGTTCTCGAGCGTTTCTGCACTCGGTCTCACTCTGAGAAGTATATGCCTTGCCTTCACCTGGTCCCCCTTGCGGCCGTCAACCTTGGCGATATGCCAGCCGAACGGTGTCATGAAGGGCTTGCTGATCTCCCCTGTCTTCAGGGAGAAGACGACATCCTCGAATTCCTTCACCATGCTTCCCTTGCTGACCCAATCGAGGTCTCCACCCTGCGGACCGGTTCCTGGATCTTCAGAGTAATATATTGCCAGTTCTTCAAAACTGGCTCCCGACACTGCCTCCTCGTAGACCTCCTCGATACGGTCCTTCACGCTTTGCTCGTCGTCTTCACTCGGTTTCTTCTCGAAAAATACGTACGAGACGAGTGCTTTCTCTGGTTCTTCAAGCTCGTCTCTATGTGTCTCATAGTATTCCTCTATTGCTTCATCGCTTACCTCGCCCACCTCAGCCACATCCGGCCGTAGGAGTACGTACTGAACCTCGATCTGCTCGTTTCTCCTTCTGTACTCATCTCGGACCTCCTCCGGCGTGACCTTCGCGGAAGAGATGACGAGAAGCTGAAGCTTCTGTAGAGGTAACGCCTCCCTTATGCGACGTTCGTAGTCGACCAGGAAAGGGAGACTCTGACGGTCTGTAATGAATTGCTGGTACTTCTCGAAGTCAAACTCGCCCTCGGTTTGAAAATCCTCCATCTCAAAGAATTCCCGAGGTGGAGAGTAGCGTATCACGTTCAAGACTTCCTCGTCAGTCACATCGATCTTCCTCCGTCGCACCTCCTGCTCCGATAGCTTCCTTGCCACCAGGGCATCAAAGGCCCGGTCCCGAATATCTTCAAGCTTTTCTTCGCTCAGTTCAGTCTCCTCAAGCGTTTCGGCTTCCATGCGTGCCAGTCTCGTCACTTCGTTCTGATATTCGAACGAGGAAATCGGTTCACCATTGACCTCGGCGATCACGCCCATCTCCAGAGGACTTCTATTTGTCCTCCCCGTAATGTTCATCCCCCACTGGAGTCCGATGAATGCGATGAAGGAACCTGCGGCCACCCAGATGAAGAGCTTCGCCTTCTTTCTGAAAGCCTTGAGCATACTTCCTATTTACCACAATATGACCCCTCTTGTCAACCATAATGTGGCAGAACCAGCGCGAGCGGCCATAGCGAGTCCATTCTTCTGCCCGGCCGCTGAGACGGGTCGCATTGACAACGAACTCATGAGCTACTAAGATTTGGTCCGTCGTACCGGCCAGGTGCGACACACTACGCCTCAAATTCACTTAGAAGCATTTGAAAAAGGAGGCCGAAAAGGGGATGCGTGCCGCGGTGGTTCGGATCGAGCGAATGTTCACTCTCAGGCCGCTCTCGCGTATACTTCGAGGCACATTCCCTTCTCTTCCATGAAAGGAGTAGAAAGATGAGAAGATTCCTTATCCTACTCGTTGTCCTCGCGATTGCGGGGTGTTCAAGGCAGGCGTTGCAGAAACGGGAAGAACCGCTGCCGGACTTTGACGCTCTCTGGGATTACACCAATCCTGAGGAGACCGAGGTTCGCTTTCGGGAATTGCTTCCGCACGCGAGGCAGTCCGGTGATCAATCCTACTACCTCGAGTTGTTGACACAGATTGCGAGAACAGAGGGACTGCAACGCCAGTTCGAGGATGCTCACGCCACCCTTGATTCTGTGGAAGCTGCATTGACAGATGAGGTGCCGCTGGCGCGAGTCAGATACTTACTGGAGAGAGGAAGGGTGTATAGATCTTCGAACGATGTAGAGCGATCCAAGCCGTTCTTCTTGGAGGCCTGGAACCTGGCCACGGGAACGAATGCAGACTTTCACGCGGTCGACGCTGCGCACATGCTCGCCATCGTCGAGTCACCGGAAACGCAATTGGAATGGGCGGCAAGGGCAATCTCACTCGCGGAGATGAGTGACGACGACAGAGCGAGAGCGTGGTTGGGCTCTCTCTACAACAACACCGGTTGGACATACCATGATCTCGCACGATACGGCGAAGCACTCGAGATGTTCGAGAAGGCTCTCAGCTGGTATGAGGGAAGAAATGATGAGGTCAGCACACGGATCGCCAAGTGGACTATTGCGCGGACATACAGGTCGTTAGACAGAATAGAAGACGCGTTCCACATGCAGAAAGAGCTCGAGCAGGAATTCGAACGAAAGGAACTCGATCCAAGCGGGTACGTGTTCGAAGAACTCGGCGAATGTCTGTTGGCGATGGGAAGGGATAGAGAAGCGCGTATCTACTTCTCACGTGCGTACAGAATACTCTCACAAGATCCATGGATGGTCGCCAATGAGGCCGACAGACTCGAGCGACTGAGGCAACTGGGTGAGCAATAGGGAAATGGAACTCCACGTCTGCGCACAGACTCGACCTGTCTCTGAGCGATCTCTCCCCTGAGTTCCTCTCACTGAAGGGGTTGCATTGTCGACGCACCCTCCCCAGGAGGGGACAACTACTGAAAACCATTTGATTGACATCGATTACGAGATAGCGTACAATATCCTGCGATTAGTGCCCGATTGCGAGACCGTGATGCATCTAGCTCCGCAGTTGAGCACCAAATAGGCAACCATGAAGAGCTGGAGGTCGTGATGCGCAAAACATCTGTGATCTGTGCGGTCGGGTTGTGCCTCGGCGCATCTCTGATGGCCGATGAACTGGGTGTGGTGAGAGATATGATTGAGGATGCCCACGCCAAGTGGACCGCAGGGAACACCTCAGTCTCGAGTCTGTCATTCGATGAGCTGAGGCAACTCTGTGGATTGCCTCTGCCGGAAGTCATTGGCAGGAAGCTTCCCCTTCC
>Ga0111225_1029_pt1 | contig 14585 bp, 13 predicted proteins | sample DeeMarSWOR152_54_FD_80389 | JGI IMG/M metagenome (GOLD analysis project Ga0111225, IMG submission 80389) | candidate division TA06 bacterium DG_26
GACTTCAGACCACCACATCTCCGCGCTACCGTACAGACCCGCGGAGAAGTCACTATTATCAATGATTCATATAATTCCAATCCATCTTCCCTCAAGGGGGCTTTGAGATGGCTCACCCTCAGCGATGGGAGAAGGAAGATCGCCGTCCTCGGTGACATGCTCGAACTGGGAGAGAGTGCGAGGAGGTACCACCTTCAGTTAGGACGGTTTGCCAGGAATCACTGTGACATGCTGATTGGGGTCGGCGCCCTCTCGAAATACCTTGCAGAGGGTATGGGAACGAGGCGTGCCCGCTACTTCGAAAATAAAGAAGAGGCTCTTCGGTTTTTGAAGAGAACGGTCAGGCCCGGTGATGCAATTCTCATCAAGGGCTCGCGCCTTATGCGCATGGAGGATCTCGCTCGTGCTTTACTGGCTTCTTTATCCTCTTAAGGAATATTTCTTTCCTTTCAATCTCTTCAGGTACATCACCTTCAGAGCTGCATACGCAAGCGTGACCGCGCTCCTGCTCTCTTTTGTGCTGGGGCCGTGGCTCATCCATAAGTTGAGGAAGTTCGGAATAGGTCAGCGAATCGGTGAAGCCCTTCCCCATGCTCATAGGGAAAAGGAGGGTGTCCCCACCATGGGAGGAGTCCTGATTCTGCTGGCGATCGTCGTACCGACGCTTCTGTGGGCTCGTCTGGACGCTGGATTCGTATGGGTTGCTCTTCTCGCTACTATATGGATGGGTGTCGTAGGTTTCGTCGATGACATAATGAAGATCAGAGGAAAGAAGGGTATGGGTATCACGCCCAAGTTCTTTGCTCAACTCGCAGCTGGTCTTCTGATAGGTGTGTATCTTTACCTGAGACCCTATTCTCCCGAGTTTGCGACGAAGACGAGTATACTCTTCTTCAAGAACATCTTCCCTGACCTCCGAATACTGTATGTACCTTTTGTGGCATTCGTGCTTACAGGCACAACAAACGCGGTCAATCTTACAGACGGCTTAGATGGCTTGGCCGTCGGTCTCATGGGGATCGCAGCTCTGGCATACTCTGTACTCGCCTACGTAACAGGCCATGCAAAGATCAGTGAGTATCTCAACATACTGTTCATGAATGGAGCAGGTGAGCTGGCTGTCTTCTGCACATCGATGTTGGGCGCGTGCCTCGGGTTCTTGTGGTTCAATGCGTATCCCGCGAAGATCTTCCTCGGCGATGTCGGCTCGCTGGCGCTCGGAGGCGCCCTCGGGATTGTGGCAATCTTGATAAAGCAGGAGATACTCTTGCTGGTTGTCTGTGGTCTCTTCGTTGTCGAAGCGCTCTCGGTCATCTTTCAGGTGCTCTACTTCAAGCTGACGAAAGGGAAGCGGCTCTTTCTGATGTCTCCTCTCCATCATCACTTCGAGCTGAAAGGATGGAAGGAGCCAACAATCGTTGTGAGATTTTGGATCATCGGGATACTCTTTACCCTTCTTGCTCTAAGTACTTTGAAAATACGATGATGACGGATGTCTATAGAAATCGGAAAGTCGGCGTGATCGGCCTTGGTAGAAGCGGGCTTGCTGCCTGTAGACTCGCACGGAAGGCCGGAGCAGAGGTCTTTGCCACCGAGATGAAAGGAGATGTGGGCGACTTGGAGGAACTGAGGTCACTCGGTGTGGTCGTGGAGCTCGGGGGACACTCGGACAAGGTGTTCGACTCCGACCTGGCTGTGCTAAGCCCTGGCATAGCCCTCGACACCGAAATCGTTAAGAAAGCTCGAAACGCGGGGATTTTCCTTCTGCCCGAACTGGAGTTTGCCTGGAGTCTTCTCCCCACGAAGCAGTTCATTGCAGTAACCGGAACAAACGGGAAGTCCACAACATGTGCACTCATAGGAGATATTCTCAGGATCTCAGGGAGAGACGTGCTCGTCGGAGGGAATATCGGGGTCCCGCTCTCCTCACTCGTTCCAGAGGCCAGTGCCGACACCTTCATCGTGAGCGAAGTCAGCACGTTTCAGCTCGAGCACATCGCTCACTTCAGACCTTGGATATCAGTCCTCACGAACATCACGCAAGACCATCTCGATCGTCACACGGATCTCAGCACTTACGTAGCACTCAAGAAGAGGATTTTTGAAAACCAGAGAGAGGACGATTTCTCCGTCATCAATCTCCTCGATCCGATCAGTATGGAGGTCTCTGCTGACATCAGGGCCAAAAGGTACTTCTTCGCAAATCAGCCCGAAGCCGTGAGAGGAACCTTCATACATGACGGAGCGGTCGTCTTCAGAGACGGGCAGGATACTGAACTGCTCGATCTCGATTCCATCCCGATTTCAAAAGTCGTGAGCGTCGAAAATGTCCTGGCTGCGACCCTCGTGGCCTCTCTGTGTGGTTGTGCCCCCTCAGCATGCGCGAAAGGAGTCCGACAATTCAAAGGGCTCCCTCACAGACTTGAGGAGGTGGCCTCTCGCAACGGCGTCATCTGGATTAACAACTCGATGTGCACCAACCCGGTCGCGGCTCAAACCTCCATTATGTCCCTTCAGACACCAGTCGTGTTGATCGCGGGAGGAAAGGATAAGGGCTTGGATCCGACTCCATTGATCGACGTGATAGTGAAGAGAGTCAAGTTCACGATCTTGATGGGAGACGTCAGCGAGGCGCTTGGCAGATCTCTCTCTCAGAGAGGGTATGGCAGCCATACTCAGGTAGACACGATGGATGAGGCCGTCAGACTGGCCCATTCCGTCGCGAAGGAAGGTGACAGCGTGTTGCTCTCGCCGGGATATTCATCACTCGACATGTACATCAACTTCGAGGAACGGGGAGAGGATTTCAAACAGTCAGTACATCGACTGTACGGAAGGCATGATGAGAGGCGATAGAGTCGTTTTCACGGTCATGGTCATCCTGGTCTGTTTCGGAATCGCTGCCGTACTCTCATCAAGTGCCTATCTCGCCATAAGATCGACCCAGTCCAGTTCGGAGCTCTACTTCCTCCGGAAGCATGTCGAGAAGGTGCTGCTGGGATGGGTAGCGTTCCTCGTGGCGCTGCGAATCGATTATCGCAAGTGGAGCAAGCTGTCCTGGTTCGTACTCGCAATCTCGCTTGTTCTCATGCTGCTCACCCTGGTATCCGAACCCGTGAGGAATACGAGGAGATATCTTTACGTCGGTGGATTCTCCTTTCAACCCGCAGAAATCGCCAAATTCGCCGTTGTCCTTTACCTGGCCGGGTACATGTCCAAGAAGTCCAAACTGCTCAAGGAACTGAACAAGGGTTACCTCGGAGCGATCATTCCTATTCTCGCATTCTCGCTGATCCTCGTGCTGCAGCCAAACTTCAGCATGCTCGTCCTGTTTGGCGCTACGGCCTTCCTCTTGCTCTGGATCGGTGGAGCGAGAACCAAGCATGTATTCGCCACTCTGGCCGTGGTCTCTCTCCTCTTCTTCGTCGGTATTCGGTCCAATCCCTATGCCGAGGCGAGGGTGAGGCAGTTCATTCAGTCTGAAGATAGTTATCAGGCGCGCCAGGCTGAGATTACAGTAGCCTCGGGACGTGTTTTTGGCACGGGCCAGGGAAAACAGAAATTCCTCTTCTTGCCATGGCCACATACCGACTTCATATTCGCCGCCATATCAGAAGAGACAGGATTCTTCGTCAGCTCAGGCATCATGCTTCTCTTTCTCATCATCTTTTTGAGAGGTATGAGGATTTCAAAACACGCACCATGTGAGTTCGGACGTTTTCTGGGAGTTGGCCTGGTGTCTTCCATATTTCTGCAGGCCATGCTCCACATCGGAGTGAATCTGGGGGTGTTCCCGACTACAGGGCTTCCCCTGCCATTCATCTCCTATGGAGGAACCGCTCTTGTGATGAACATGTTTGCCACAGGAGTGATTCTCAACATCGCAAAGCAGGCAAAAGATGAAGGTCATGATAGCGTGCGGAGGCACCGGAGGACACGTGTTACCAGGTGTCTCAGTGGCAGAAGAGCTGGATTGTGAGGTAGTCTTCTTGGTGTCCAGAAGAGGAATGCATATGGTTCCTTCGAGGTACAGGAAGGTGTTGCTCAGATCGGTCCCGCTCCTTGGAGGCGGCATCCGGAGAAAACTGTCCTTCTATGTCCTATTCCTTCCGGCTCTCCTCCAATCCTTTGCCATAATGTTCTCGGAGAGGCCACGCGTTGTCCTGGGAACCGGCGGATACGCCAGTTTCTTCCCCATTCTGGCGGCACGTACCCTCGGGATATGCACGGCAGTACAGGAACAGAACGTCGCGCCCGGGCTCGCGACCAGGTTTCTTTCGAGAGTTGCGAATCGGGTGTTTCTCTCGTTCCCTGAAAGCATACGTTGGTTGCCACCAAAAAAGAGCCGCATCACAGGAAATCCTCTCAGAGCCTCCATTGGAAAGCCAGATAGAGCGCAAGGAGCGAGATTCTTCGGTCTCGATCCGAGTCTTCATACGGTACTCCTTCTCGGAGGGAGTCTCGGGGCTGGCTCCATAAATCGCGCGTTCGTAGATCTCCTGAGTCTCCTCCCATCTTCCGAACAGATCCAATTCATCGTCATTTCTGGCGAGGCAGAGGAACAGTGGGTAGCCAGGGAGGCACGTTCCAGGAGTTTCACCACACTCGTATTTGGCTTTCTTGAACAGATTGAGTATGCATACGCTGCAGCAGACCTGGTAGTAGCACGGGCAGGTGCCACCACGATCGCAGAGCTGATCGCGTGTGGGAAACCGTCCATTCTCGTCCCCTATCCCCACGCGGGAGCGCATCAGCACCTCAACGCATCCGTACTACAGAAACATTGCGCCACCAGGGTGATCGAGAATGGAAAGCTTTCGGGCAACGTGCTGGAAGAAGAAATCATGAGCTTGATTCATGACAGGAGAGCCCTGGAGCAGATGTCAAGAAACTGTGAGAAGTTAAGGAAAGGGAATGCCGCACGGGCGGTGGCAGAAGAGATACGGCGATGTTCAGGCACATAAAACAGATTCATTTTGTAGGAATTGGTGGTGCGGGAATGAGTGGTATGGCAGAGCTCCTCCTCAATCTCGGTTACCAGGTAACAGGGTCTGATCTCTCACAAAGCGCCATAACGGACAGACTCAGTCTCCTGGGAGCCTCGATCTGTTTCAGCCATCGCGCAGAGAATGTGGAAGGAGCAGATGTAGTCGTATATTCCTCTGCGGTAAGGCAAGAGAACCCGGAATTGCAGGAGGCCTGGAGGCGAAAGATACCTGTGGTGCGAAGAGCAGAATTCCTGGCAGAACTGATGAGAATGAAAGAGGGGATTGCAGTTGCGGGGACACACGGCAAGACCACTACCACATCCATGGTTGGAAGAATATTGCATGAAGCAGAATTTGATCCGACCCTCATTGTGGGGGGTATCGTGAAGAGCTTGGGCACGTCTGCCCGGCTCGGAAACTCTCATTTCCTCGTCTGCGAAGCCGATGAGTTCGACAGGTCGTTCCTCAGACTCACACCTACGATTGCAGTAGTCACCAACATTGATTTGGAGCATCTCGATTGTTACAAGAATTTACGGGCCATCAAGCGAGCATTTCTCCAGTTCCTGAACAAGGTTCCCTTCTACGGAGCCTGCATTCTCTGTCTCGATGATAGAGGAGTTGAGAGCATACTGCCGAAAGTCGAAAGGAAGGTTATCACCTACGGATTAAGAGAAGATGCGCATATCCGTGCAGAAGCGCTTCACTTTGACAAGTCCTGCGTGGAATTCACCCTCGTCCACCGCAGAGAGAGGCATAGAATAGCCCTCGACGTTCCCGGTATACACAATGTGCGGAATGCGCTTGCGGCGATATCTGTGGGCATAGAACTTGAGATCGACATCGATCGCATAAGCAAGGCACTGCAGGACTTCAAGGGCGTGCACAGGAGATTTGAGATAAAAGGAGATCGCGATGGAATAATGGTCGTCGATGACTACGCTCATCATCCTGCGGAAATCGAAGCGACTTTGAGCGCTGCGAAGAGTGGATTTGCGAGAAGAACCGTAACGGTCTTCCAGCCTCATCTCTACTCGCGAACAAGAGATTTCCACAAGGAATTCGCCAGTACGCTCAGCATGAGCGATGTACTGGTAATCACGGATGTCTACCCGGCGAGGGAGGAGCCCATAGAAGGAGTGTCCGGCGAGCTGATCTCCAAGGCCGTGGAAAGACTCGGCCACAACTCAGTTCACTACATCAGGGATAAGAAGGAATTAGCACTGTTCCTGTCCAAAATCACGAAGAAAGGCGACATGCTGATTACCATGGGGGCTGGCGACGTGTGGCAGGTGGGCGAGGAGTTTCTGAATCTCGGAGCTGACAATGCAGGTCACAATGAAGGGTGAGCAGAAGAGAGACGAACCACTGTCTCTCCACACATCCATGCATACGGGAGGTAAGGCTGACGTCTTCGTGTTAGTCGAGGATATGGATGATCTGCTTCTGGTCGTGAGTGAGGTGAGAGAGATTGGCATTCCCTGTAAGGTCATCGGGCAGGGTACGAACCTACTCTTCTCAGATGATGGGTTTCGAGGATACATCATGAAACTTGGGACAGACTTCGCACAGATGAGGATCGTGAACGAGAGAGTATACGCAGGCAGCGCGGCGAAATTGAAGGATCTTGTTTCAACTTCAGTCGAGAGCTCCCTGAGTGGGCTTGAGCGTCTCTATGGAATACCGGGTTCGGTTGGCGGTGCTGCGTGCACGAACGCAGGTGCCTATGGCACCTACTTTGCAGATCTCATCAAATCGGTTACGGGCGTAGACGAGGAAGGCAATCAGATCTCATTCATGAAAGATGAAATAGAATTCGGGTATAGAAGAGCAGTCTATCCAGCGAGGATTGTGATTACCGAGGTTGAGCTACAGCTGGCCCGTGGTTCGAGAGACGCCTCTCTTAAATTGATGGAAGATTGTATGGCAAAACGAGGGAGAACACAACCACTCGGTGAATCCACCGCGGGCTGCATCTTCAAGAACCCTCCCTCAGGCATCTCTGCAGCGAAACTCATCGAGCAGTGCGGCCTTAAGGGACGGCGTGTGGGTGACGCAGTCGTATCTTCCAAGCATGCGAACTTCATAGTGAATGAGGGGCAGGCGACCACCAAAGAGATTCTCGAATTGATTCGACTCATCGTGGATGAAGTACGCACGAAGATGGGAGTGGAACTATCTACCGAGGTGGAGGTCGTGGCATGAGATTGATTCTTCTGGGTTCACTCCTGTTCTTGCTCATCCTCGCCGGTATCTCCTGGGGGGTGAAGAAATTCAAGGCATTGTCTCTCTTCAGGATCGATGAAGTGGAACTGAAGGGGGATGTGGAAATCGATGTCAGTCCACTTGTCGGGAGAAACATCTTCGAGCTGAGTGTGGATGAGATCAGAGGTCGTTATGAAACTGAACAGGTGAAGTTGGTCAGGGCGAAGAGGCGTTTCCCGCGCAAGGTCGTGATCGAGGTCGAACGGAGAAAGCCTTTCCTCCTTCTCGAACACAAGAAGACCTATGAGGTGGATGTGGAGGGGTACATCCTGGGGCCCACGAAGAGAAGAGACTTACCCATGGTGAAGCTTATGGGTGAAGAAAAGCCACTTGAGGTATGGAAGGCGAGGTGCAGGCAGGTCATAGATGTCGTACATCTCTTGAGAGATGACAGCTCTCTCCGAGAGATGCGCCTCTGTGAAAATGATCTCATCGTGATGGCAGATCAGAAGATCCGTCTTGGTGCTGATGATTGGACTGTGAAACTGAGAAAGTTGAACCACGTGAACTTGGAGAAGCTGGGTACGTGTGAAATAGATTTGAGGTTCAGAGACCAAATAGTGATCAAGTGATGGGCAGAGTAAAGCTTTGGTCTTATCGATAGGTCCATGACGTAGAAGGAAGGAGGTGTTGGCATGGCGAAGGAGACGATGGTAGCCGGGCTCGATCTTGGTTCAACCAAGATAGCAGCGATAATCGGTGAAGTCACAGACGACGGGAATGTGAAGGTGATAGGAGTGGGTTGCACTCCCTCAAATGGATTGCGAAAGGGTATCGTCATAACTCTCGAAGACACCGTGGAGAGTATCAGAAATGCGATCACGGAGGCGGAACACATGGCAGGTCTGAAGGTATCCTCAGTAGTCGCCGGTATCGCAGGGGATCACATACGAAGTATGGAATCGAAAGGAGTAATCGCTGTGTCTGGAAACGAGATCACAGAACTCGATATCAACAGGGTGATTGAACAGGCGAAGGCAGTCTCCATTCCGGCCGAGAGAGAGATCATTCATGCGCTTCCGCAAGAGTTCATCGTGGATCAACAGCGAGGCATCAAGGATCCCCTCGGGATGTCGGGAGTGAGATTGGAATCTACGGTTCACATAGTCACAGGTGCCGTCACATCTGCAAAGAATATCTACAAGTCAATTGAAAGAGCAGGTTTGAAGGTGAGAGATCTTGTGTTGCAGCCGTTGGCGTCGAGTTACGCAGTTCTTGACCCCGAGGAGACCGAGCTCGGAGTGGCGCTGATAGACATAGGAGGAGGAACAACTGATATCGCCATATTCCACGAGGGCTCGCTGAAATACACACACGTGATAGGACTTGGAGGCGTCAATTTGACGAACGATATCGCTATCGGCTTGAGGACGCCAAGAGCGCACGCGGAGAAGATCAAACTCAGGTATGGATGTGCGATGAGTTCCCTCGTAGACGACGAGGAGAGAATACGAGTTCCAAGCGTAGGGGGAAGAGGTGAGCGAGAAGTACCGAGGCGGCTCCTGTGCGAGATCATGGAGCCAAGAGTGGAGGAGATCTTTTCGATCGCAGAAAGAGAGGTGAGGAAAACTGACTATGCAGATCTGCTCGCGGCGGGTGTGGTGGTCACCGGAGGAACTGCGAACCTGGAGGGACTCGCTCAACTTGCCGAGACGATCTTCGATCTCCCTGTGAGAACGGGTATTCCAGGCAACATCTCAGGCTTGACAGATGCGGTGAGGAATCCAATCCACGCCACGGGGGTCGGACTGCTTCTGTACGCGAAGAAACACATGACGGACAGGTTCTCCAAAATAGGCGATGGCGCTTCCCTCTGGTACGGAATATGGAACAGAATGAAGAATTGGTTTTCAGAAACTTTCCTGATAGGATAAGACAAAGGAGGTCACAATGTTGGAATTTGTGGAGGAAAGGGTCAAAACTCCTGACATCAAGGTAGTTGGACTGGGAGGAGCGGGCTGCAACGCCGTCACCCGCATGGTGGAACAGGGGTTGAGGGGGGTAGATCTTCTCGGACTCAACACGGATGTCCAGGATTTGACTCACTGTCTCGCAGCAAAGAAGATGCAGATCGGCATTGAACTGACCAAGGGTATGGGATCAGGAGGTATTCCCGACATTGGTCGACGGGCAGCAGAAGAGGACAGGGAGAAGATCGAGGAAGTGCTCGAAGGTGCCGATATGGTCTTCATCACAGCCGGCATGGGGGGAGGAACCGGAACTGGCGCCTCACCGGTCGTGGCGAAAATCGCGAAGGAATTCGGGGCACTCACGGTGGCAATCGTCACCAAGCCCTTCGAATTCGAAGGCAAGCGGAGGATGAACGTTGCAGAACAGGGGATAGACGAGCTCCGCAGAGAAGTGGACACCGTCATATGCATTGCGAATCAGAGACTTCTTGCGATAGTGGGCAAGCAGACTCCCATTGGGGAAGCCTTCAGACAGGCTGATCAAGTTCTCTACCACGCGACGAGAGGAATTTCGGATTTGATCACCGAACCTGGCCTCGTGAATCTCGATTTTGCCGATGTCCGCACCGTCATGCTTGAAGGAAGCGATGCCTTCATGGGTACAGGGATAGGTAATGGTGAGAATAGGGCAAGAGACGCTGCAGAACAGGCGATATGCTGCCCCCTGCTTGAAGACATCTCGATCACAGGTGCAAAGGGATTACTCGTCAACATAAGTGGTGGAAAGGATCTCACTCTCTTTGAAGCAAGCGATGCCGCAACGGTCATAAAGGAAGCCGCAGGGAACGAAGCAAATGTGCTGTGGGGCGTGATGGTGAACGAAGAAGCCGATGGAGACGTGAGAGTCACGGTGATTGCCACGGGGATAGGCCATGGAAAGGGTCTGGACAGACTCGCTGAAATCCCCTCATTTTCGAAGGAGGATTTAGAGCGCCCGACGTTCAAGAGAAGGGCAAAACCGGAGGAAAAACCGGATTCTCCGAAATGGATTCCACTTGACCCAGAGGATCTGGAAACTCCCACATTCATCCGAAAGAGGAACGAGTATTGAAGTCTGGCCTGGGAGCGAAGGCTGCTCCTATCTAAGGGAGGTGCATGCGCCTCTGTGTGTACCCGGATTTGGAGTTCGTTCAAGGAGGCAGTGAGCAGTGGTGATCACAGGGACAGTGCGCACCATACGTCACAATGCTCTCGCCACAGCTGTGGTGATTTCTTGCACAGACTCTCGGTGCTCTGCACACTGATCCGAGGCAAAAGCTGCACGACCCCACAGCTCCATGCTTGACAATTGCTCATGAATTCCTTAAATGTAGGGAGATGAAAGGCGTCAACCATAACGGAAGAGCATGGGTCGAGATAGATCTTGACAGACTCAGCAGAAACTACAGAACTGTCAAGGATTTGGTGGGAAGAGACTGCAAGATACTGGTTGCGGTGAAGGCGGATGCCTACGGTCACGGAGCAGTCGAGATTTCAAAGACTCTTCAGGAAGACGGAGTGGACATGCTCGGGGTGGCGAGTGTTGACGAAGCCCTCGAACTCACGCGGGGAGGGATCCACTGCCCAATCGTCATTCTAAGCCCCACGGTTGTCGACCTTGCACCAGTCATAGTGGAGAACGACTTCAGGATTAACGTATCGAACATGGCATATGCACAGCATCTCTCCCGGACGGCCCTGGCGATGGGGACAAGGGCCAGGGTCCATGTGGAGATCGATACCGGGATGGGAAGAACAGGAGTACTCTGGCGAGAGGGTTTGGAATTCATCAACGCGATCGCCGAGCTCGAGGGAATTGCACTGGAAGGCATTTTCACTCACTTCGCCGTAGCAGACGAGGATCGCCAGTACACCGAAGAACAGGTGGAGAAATTCTCCCATCTACTCGAGCGCATCGAGAAGCACGGAATTCGGATACCGCTCACACATTGTGCGAACTCAGCGGGCATCCTCGACTATCCCAGCTCCTATCTGAATATGGTAAGGCCCGGACTCGTGATCTATGGGCTGTTCCCCTCATCTACACCGAGACCGCGTGGTATCAGCCCTATCATGAGCTTCAGAACGAGGATCGTTCATATTCAGAACGTCCCAAGGGGAACCAGCATAAGCTATGGAAGGACTTTCCTCACCGAGAGGGACTCCACCATTGCCACCATCTCTGTGGGTTACGGTGATGGCTACAGCCGGAGGCTCTCCAATCAAGGTGAGGTGATCGTCAGGGGCAAAAGAGCAAGGATTGTCGGGACTGTGTGCATGGACCTCACCATGGTCGATTGTACGCATTTCGACGGGGTCCGATTGGGAGATGAGGTTACGCTCATCGGGAGAGACGGCACTGAGGAGATAACTCCCGATGAGATTGCCGGCCTGATCGGCACCATATCGTATGAAGTCACATCGTCCATAGGTCCTCGCGTACCAAGGGTCTTCGTGAGGAATGGAGCACCTCAGAGAGTGAAGTCCCTGCTCGGTAACGAAGACTGCGTTTTCTCTACCAGACATGACTAAGAAGAAAAAAGAGGAAGAGAACTCTCTTCCGACTGCATCGTTTTCGTCCTTGGTGCTCATGCTTGCGACCGGTGCGTTACAGCAATTGGGTGTGATTGAGAATCCCATCACCAAGAAGAAGGAGAAGGATTTGACGTTCGCACGGGTGACCATCGATAGTCTTTCCATTCTCAAAGAGAAAACGCGCGGAAATCTTAAGCCCGACGAAGAGAAACTGCTGGATGGGCTTCTTCTGGAGCTCAGAATGAAGTACGTGGAGGAGAGTGGAACATAATATGCTCCGGTTTGCTCTCAAATCTAAGATCCACAGGGCGAAAGTGACACATACCAACCTCTATTACGAGGGAAGCATCACGATAGATGAGGACCTTCTGGTAGCCACGGACATAAAACCGAATGAACTCGTACAGGTTGTGAATCTCAATACTGGGGCGCGATTTGAAAGCTATGCGATAAGAGGAGAGAAGGGTACGGGTATCATCGGCCTCAATGGAGGCGCAGCGAGGCTCGGTCAGATAGGAGATTACCTTCTCATATTCACATTCTGTCTTATTGAGACAGTCGATTTCTCAAGCCACAAGCCTAAGATCATCAGGGTGGACGAGCAGAACAAACCGATGAAGTAGTCTTCATGAGACGGGGAAGCAAAGGGAAGAAGAGAAAGGTCAGGTTTCTTCCCTTCTTTTTCGTGGTTCTTCTCACAGCGGTATCCGTGTATGTCCTCTCAGCATTCATACGCATCTTCATGAACCCCAAGTCTGAAGGAGGCCGCTTCGACATCAGGGTGGAAGTCCTCAACGGCTGTGCAGTACCCAGGCTTGCGAGAGAGGTGTCGTGGGAGTTGAGAAAGTTGGGCTTCGACGTTGTTCGGGTAGGAGATGCCCATCAGAACGATTTCGCCCGTACGGTCGTGATCGAACGAAGGCACGAGAAGCTCAGTAACGCGAAAAAACTGGCCCGCAGAATCAGGTGCAACAACATACTGAAGGACATCGACTCGACCCTGTATCTCGAAGCGACGCTAATCGTGGGGAAAGACTACCAGAAGTTGTTCCCTGGACTCAATCTCAGTACGGAATAGTCACCGTATCACTGCAAACTTTTCCGAGGACGCAGTGAAGCCCGTCAAGAACGTTGCAATGTATACACCAGATGCAAGCTCAGACGGCGGGGTCCACTCGATCTCGTATCTCCCAGGGGTGCTCTCTTCTATTTCGATTTCTTCCACAAGTTTACCAGACAGCGTGTAGATCCTGAGCCTGGGGATGGCGTGGTTCATGAGCACGTACTCGAACCGAATGGCAGGGTGTGCACTCAAGACCACAGGATTTGGGATTATCTTCACAATTCGTTCTTCAAACCGGGGAGGAAGCTCCGGAATCTCTCCGAGGTACTGCACTGATACTCCATCCACGTACGCATTGCCTCCGGTCTCCTCCGCAAGCAGGATTTCTACTCTTGTCGAGCGATTGTCTGTGACGAAGGTGAATTCCACTGAATTCCAGTCACCTGCACTGCTCACATCCCTCGTCCCTATCACGGTCGAGCGTTCCATATCATACACGGTGACCATCGCTCTACCTGTGGTTCGAGCTGCATACTTGATCGAACAGCTCAATCGATACTCGGAACGCTCACTGCTGGTCCTTATGTCCTGGTAGATGCCAACAGAATGACCGGAGGAATTTGTCGTATCCGCTAACAGCTTCGCTGAGTACATCCCTTCTGCCACGTTGGCTGGATCGGATTCGCGGGAAATCGTTCTCACGTCAGCAGAGTCCCCTGTGACCTTCCAGATCGACGGTTCGCCTGAGGCTCTCCAACTCTCCAAACCCCCGTCCACCACTCGCTCCCTATTGCCGCCATAGTTCATTGCTCGTATGACATTCGGCACACCCCAACCAAGGCTATCATTTGGCGCGTGACCGAACTCCATCGTATCAGGGTCGACCGTGCCGGCAAGACTGGCTGTTCTCGCTACTGCTTCCCGCACATCGTGATTCGTCCATGAGGGATTCGCCTCCATCATCAGGGCACACATCCCGGTAACGAGCGCGGTAGAGAAAGAAGTCCCCCCGACAGAATAGAAGGAGTCCGCCTTGGCATGGTTTGCTGCCCTGACTATGTGGTACGTCGCCACATCAGGTTTGTCACGTCCATCCACAAGCGGCCCAAACGCAGCGACATCATCGTACTCTCCGTACTCATCGATCGCGCCTACTGCCAACACGCTATCACCATCTGCAGGGGCCACGAGCCAGTCCTGAGGAGGAGTTATCTCTATCTCCCTTCTGTTCCCCACTGCGTTCGCCACAAGCACCCCAAGCCTCGCTGCAATGTCTGCGGCCTGCGTAGTCACTGCCGTGTTCCCATCCAGCTCATCGTAATCGACGAAGAGATACCCAAGAGAGCTCGACACGATGTCCGCGCCAAGTTTCTCTGCCCATTCGATGGCTTTCACCCACCAGTCTTCCTCGACCTGAAACTCAAAGCGATTGCCCTCCTCCACAACCTCCTCCTTCTCAGTTTTCGCGAGAATGAACTCAGCATTGAATGCGGGACCGTACAGATGTCCCGGTGCATACCCACCTATTACTGAGAGTATTGCCGTCCCATGTCCCTGCTGCCCAGCCACATCACCCAATCCATCATCGCTTGTGCTGGCGTCACCACAGGTCTTCCAGAACACGAGACCATTCTCGGTCAACTCAGGGGAGTAAGAGAACCCGTCCGGCGTAAGGGTGTCCGGCAGGTGTGCAGGGATCTGGCCCGAACGCCATGTGAGACGCGCTACGTACCCATAATTCTCATACGCAACCCAGACAGAATCCCCTGACGCTGCGAGACTCAC
>Ga0111225_1035_pt1 | contig 14159 bp, 12 predicted proteins | sample DeeMarSWOR152_54_FD_80389 | JGI IMG/M metagenome (GOLD analysis project Ga0111225, IMG submission 80389) | candidate division TA06 bacterium DG_26
TCGACCTCTGACCCGAGTACCGCTGCATCTGTTACGGGTATAGTTGGCGGGGAGTCGAAGACTACATAGTCGAAATCCTCACTCAACCTCTGTATCACGCTTTTCATCCTTTTTGAGCCGAGCAGTTCCGATGGGTTTGGAGGTACTGCGCCGGAAGGAAGCACCTTTAGCGTTTCAATCTCGGTCGGTAGGATCACACTCTGCAATCCCACCTTCCCCGTGAGCACATCAGTCAATCCTTGATTCGAATCTACACCGAACAGTTTCTGTATCACTGGCTTCCGCAAATCACTGTCGACCAGGACAGTCTTCGCGCCAAGCTGAGCGAGGACGATCGCCAGGTTTGCAGCCACCGTGGTCTTCCCTTCTGCAGGCATCGCAGAGGTGACCAGGATCGTTCGCAGCGGGCTGTCCGGGTTGATGAACTGAAGGTTCGTGCGTATGGTTCGAAAGGTCTCTGAAATCGGAGACTTTGGAACTTGATGAGTAATCAGATGCGATGCGATCTTTGATACCTGATCCTTCTTCGCCCTGGTCTTCACCTTTGGTATCGCGCCAAGTACTGGCAAGCCTACCAATTTCTCCACTTCGGTGGGCGACCTTATCGAGGTGTCCACATATTCAAGGAGAAACGCTGCGCCAATGCCGAGCCCGAGACCTATCAGCAATCCGAGAGCAAGATTCAGTCTCTTCTTAGGTTTCACGGGGGACTCTGGAAGTGTAGCCCTGTCGACTATTCTCACATTTGCCATCTTCCCCGCCTCTACGATCTTCACCTCTTCGTACTTCTCCATAAGCATGCCATACGTGTGTGCGTTGATCTCGTACTCTCTCTCCAGGCGTGCCAGCTGAAGTTCCTTCTGCGGCATGGAGCGCAGACGGGTGGAGAACTGCTCTCTGATACGGGAGAGCGCATCCTTCTTTGCCTGGAGAGCCACTACCTCCACTTCCAGAGCCAGGATCTTATCTGCCAGTTCGTGGGAGAACGAGAGTGGGTCCGAAACGGGCAGATTCTGGTTGAGTATTTTCTGGGTCTCTTCCCTCAACTTGCCTTTCACCTCATTTATGCTCTTCTTCAGCGCCAGCAGCTTGGGATGCTCAGAAGATAACCCCTGAACAAGGAAGAGTGAGTAGTCCGTCTCCAGATTGACAAGCTCCTTGCGCAGCTGCAGAACGAACGGACTGGCAGTCGCATCGTACTCTATCTCAGTCTGCCCATAGAGCAGGTCGAATTCTAAGAGTTGCTTTGTCTGCTCCCTCGTCTCCTCCGAGAGAGACACAAGCCTGTTTGATTCTTTGAATTTCTTGAGCTCCTCCTCCGATTTCGCCAATCTCTCCTCTACCAGCGGGAGTTGCTCTTCAAGGAAACGGCGCTGCTCAGTGAATTCCCCCCTTGCTACTGAAAGCTGCTGCTCAACGAATTCTTCTGCAATCGCATCCGCTATGAGTACCGCCTCCTCGTCACTTCGTGCCTCAGCAGACACTTTGATCAGATCCGTCTCACGAATCGGGCTGACAGAGATCGCATGCTCTACCAGTTCATCAGCTGGGTTTTGAGCACGAAGTATGGAGAGGGTCGGATCTGATTCTCTCAGTCGTTCAACTACGCGCTCAGCAAGAGTCTTGCTCCTCAGCAACTGACAGTAATTCTGAAGCAGATTTCGCCCCAGTGGAGAGGCAATGAAAGGAAAGTCGGTTCTCTCATCCCCAGACTCCACGATCAAGGTGGTCGTTGCCCTGTATACATTGGGAGCCGTAAACGTGAAGATAGCCGTGGAAGCGAAGACAACGCACAGAAGGAGCAACACGATTCTCTTTCTCTTGAAGAGTACCCCAAGGTACTCGTGAACGTCTATTCCCTGTTCCTCTTCCAAACGTTCCATCCTCTCTCCCTCTATCTCACGAAAAACAAGTAGTATACGTTGGCCACAATCGCCAGCTGAGCAACTACCCTCACGAACCTCGAGAAGCCATAGAAGAGACTCCCGGGAATCACCACGGTGTCTCCGGGTTTCAGAACAGGCTGGCGTTTTGAGTCGCCGGTATCCATGTACGCCTTCAGGTTCACCTTCAACACACGAGGATTCGGGTTCGTACGAACAATCCTTATGTTGTTCAGATTTGCGTACTCTGTGGGACCCCCGGCAAAGGAGATCAAGCCCACGAGGTCGGTTGTCTGAGGAACGGAATACATTCCAGGCCTCAGAACCTGTCCCCATATCTGAACATTCATCTGCAGTTCTTTGTCAGAACCGAGAAATACGTAGTACTGTGCACCCTGGTCGGTCTGCTGCGCACGACCGACAGAGACCGAGAATAGGGTCAGAGTGGACAGGAAGATAAAGAGACACACACGGTCCATTCTGAAGACAAACCTCCCCCGCGTCAGTTACATCTCCTGACCGCTAACCACTAACTTTTTGTCCTACAAAGACTTCTCTACATACTCCATTGGGACAGTAACGACCACACTGCGATTCATCAAGTGCACAGAGACCACCAGTCGCCATGTCTGCAGGTCAGTCTTCAGTAGGACGCCAACCACCCCCCTAAATGGACCCTCCTTGATGAAGACCGTATCCCCCTCCCGCAGGTAGGCATGCGGCATAACCTGTCTTCCAGAGTGAACGAGGATTTTGAGCGAATCCACTTCCACATCCGGTACAGGAGTAGGCACTCCGTTGTACCCGAGTACGTAGGCAACTCCAGGAGTGTTGTTGATCCGAGTGAAGCGATCCTTTGAGGTGTTCACGAAGAGATAGTTACGAAGAAGGGGAACTTCCAGGAGCTTCCTGCGGTCTTTTCTTGCTGAAAGCACCCTGCGAGTAGGGAAGAAGACTTCAAATGCATCAAAGCTGAGAATCTTCGCTACCTTCCTTTCGTGATGGCATCGCGTGTAGATCGCATACCAATTACCACCTGGTGTCCTCTCCATCATTTTTCTGAGAGATAGTTTAAATTGAATCCAGGTTGTGTCAAGCAAAAACCAAAAATGGAACACGTGACACCCCGGGAGGTCTGCCTTATAGATTCTCTCATCGGTGGTACCGCGTAGATTCTCCTCATGCCGGCCTCTGTGAGTTGACTTTTCAGGCCCATTTCCTATACTCGGCTGAATGAACGTGATAATACCTGCGGCAGGCATCGGTACCAGGCTGCGCCCGCTCACCCACACGATTCCAAAGTCACTCATCTATGTTGCGGGAAAACCGATTCTGGGCCATATCATTGACACCATTCCGCCGCATTTGGGAGAATTTCTGATCGTCATAGGATACATGGCTGACCGGGTGAGAGAGTATGTGGACCGCCACTATGATTTGCCCAAGCGGTATATTTTCCAGCAAGAACGATTGGGGCTCGGTCACGCAGTGTGGCTGGCCCTTCAGGAAGCACACGATGACCAGGTTCTCATACTGCTGGGAGACACGGTGACCGAGGTCGATCTCCCGAAGGTTCTCTCCCTACCGACGAGTGCAATAGGAGTGAGGGAGGTAGAAGATCCGCGGCGATTCGGAGTCGTAGAAGTGAAGAATGGAATGGTGGAACGCATAGTGGAAAAGCCCTCTGAGCCCAGAAGCAATCTCATAATCGCAGGTATCTACTTCATCAAGAATGCCGAGTTGCTTCGTCAATGTCTTGACGAAATCGTACACAAAGACATTACCACGAGTGGCGAATACCAGCTCACCGACGCACTCCAACGTATGGTCGAACTGGGCGAACCAATGCGCGTATTCGATGTTCCTGTCTGGCTCGACTGCGGTAAACCAGAGACCGTGCTGGCGACCAATCGTCATCTTCTCAAGAAACATCACAGTGGGAGGCATCTCGGGACCTCCATCACCATACCACCTGTGTACATCGACGAGAGTGCAAAGGTCACCACATCAATAGTAGGTCCCTATGTCTCGGTCGCTGCGCACGCGGAGATCAGGAGAGCAATCGTACGAGATTCCATAGTTGGCGCGAACGCGAGGGTGAGTGACACCTTGCTCTACAAATCTCTGATCGGGGCCGGCGCGTCGGTGAAGGGTACCTTCCGAAGAATGATTACAGGGGATTCTTCAGAGATTCTCAGCAAGTAGCCTCGAAGCACGCTCGCGCTCCCTCAACGCAGAGCGGACTCTCAGACCATGCCAGGCTGAACTGTCTTACCGACAAGTGAGATTCATCTGTACTACCGGGTTGGTGCGGATTAGTATTGCTGCAGTATCTGCTGCAGGTCTCCCTGCTCTACGAGGACTTCACGAGCTTTGCTCCCCTCGTAAGGACCTATCACTCCGGCTCTCTCGAGTTGATCGATGATCCGGCCTGCTCGAGCGTACCCTATTTTGAATCTCCGCTGCAGGAGCGAGACAGAGGCGAGATTGTGCCTCACCACTAATCTCGCAGCCTCCTTGAACAGTTCATCAACCTCGCCTTCTCCTCCCTCCTCGGGTTCACGCTGCTCTCTGAAGGCACCCATTTCAATTGGCTGATAGTACTGCAACCTCTCGAGCGATTGAAGCACACTCTCCGAGTTCAAGCCCTTCTGCTCCGCGATACGATCTGCCATGAGCTTGAGTTTGACGTCCCTCGCTTCGCCGCTCCCTGCAACCGAGTCGATGAGATCGTCCTCTATGAACTGATCGACAAGATCCCCAATCTCTCCGAAGTTCTCTCGGAAGAGTTCTCCGGCGTACCTTTTCGTCAGCAGGGTCGCGATCCTCTTCGCTTCCTCAGTTGATATGTAAGCGCCATGCACTCTCACAGGTTCACCACGGCCAGGAGGAAGGAATAGCATGTCTCCTCTCCCCAGGAGTTTCTCCGCACCATTCATGTCAAGGATCGTCCTCGAATCCGTTTTGGAGGCTACCTGAAATGCCATTCTGGCCGGGAAGTTGGCTTTTATCAACCCCGTGATCACATCGACCGAAGGTCTCTGTGTTGCCAGGATGAGATGGATACCGACTGCTCTGGACATCTGAGCGAGTCTGGTCAGTTTCTCTTCTATCTGTGAAGGAGCCGTGAGCATGAGGTCTGCGAGCTCGTCTATGATGAGCACGATGTAGGGCTTTCCATTTGGCACCTTCTGGTTGAACCCCTCTATGTCTCTCACACCAGCTCTCGCGAATTCTGAATATCTCATTTCCATGCAGTCGATCACCATTTGGAGCACATCAAGTGATTCCTTGGAGTTTATGATGACGGGCCTCACGAGATGCGGAATCCCATTGTAAACAGGAAGCTCGAGTCGCTTGGGGTCTATCATGATGAATCTGACTTCTCTCTCGGTTGCCCGGAAGAGAATACTTGCGATCACAGAGTTGATGCACACACTCTTCCCTGACCCTGTGGCACCTGCAATGAGGAGATGCGGCATGGCAGCGAGATCTGCGAAGTACGGGTTGCCCGCGATTCCATTCCCCAGAGCAATCGTCAGCCTGGATGGGGCTTTGACGAAGTCCTCTGAGGTGAGAACCTCCTTCAGGTTCACTCTCCCACGATGGGGATTCGGGATTTCAATCCCCAGCGCAGATTTGCCAGGGATCGGGACCACTATCCGGATCTTGCCCGATTTCATGGCTAATGCCAGGTCATCTGCGAGCGGCACTATTTTCGATACCTTGATACCCGCTGCAGGCTCGAATTCATACCTCGTGATGAGCGGCCCAGAGAAGAAGCCCACCACCTTTCCCTTTATCTCAAAGTCAGAGAGCTTCTGCTGAAGAATAGTAGCGCGCTCCTCAACAAGATTCCTCGAAACCGCTGGCCTCGTCTCTTGAGGATCGCTGAGAAGAGAGAGAAATGTTCTCCTGTACTCCTCGTCCATCTGAGTCTCTGGAGGCAACGTAGGGATGCTGGACACGTACGTCGATTGTTCGCTCGCCACCTCCGGTTCGACCGAAGGAGTCGGAGCAGAAATCCTTCTCCTTCTCTTCTTCGGAGCCTGTTTCAACAGAGAGGTAGGCGTGAAGCCCGTCGTAAGGATAAATGCAACAAACCCTGCTGCCGCGAGGACGAAATAGGAGCCCAGCCTGCCGAACGCACTCTCGGCGAGAATGCCCAATCCCTTCCCGACCGCACCATCCAGAGCGAAGTAACCGAGCTGACTGTCTCTCTTCGTGATTGAAGACATCGAGGTAAAGAGCAGTGCAAGAACGATGATGAGAATCGTCAGGGAGACAATGTTCTCGGAGAAGTCATCCCGCAGTTTCGCCAGCCCCCACAAAACCAATAGCAGTGGCACAATCCAGGATGCAATTCCGAGAGCCGCCAAAAGCCCTTCAGCTATGAGGGCTCCAATGATTCCCGCGAGATTGGCCGGCTCCGCCAGCTGGTGGATGTCACCTCCATCATAGCTGAGAAGACTCAGCGCAACAAGAAAGGCAAAGAGAAAAAACAGTATCCCAGTCGCTTCGTCCAAGTTCTGCAGCGACTTTCCTTTAAGGTACCTGAGGAAGAAAATCAACGCGGCGATACCCGAGATGACCAGCAGAAGAACGACATAGAGCATCCAGGTGCCCATCCAGTTAGACGCTACCAAAAGACGGTCCACAAGTCAACCGCCCCCTCTCAAGACCTGGCACTCAGGCCTACTCGAACAAGGCACCCAATGAGAACCGACCTCGCTATTGACACCAAGCGGGTTCTATTTTATATTGAGCAAATTGTGAAGTTGGTTAAGAAGAATGAACGCTATGAAGGAGGGAGGTGAGTAGCTTGAGAATTACTCCCCTGGACATAAGGCAGCAGGAATTCAAGAAATGCATGAGAGGGCTTGATCCTCACGAGGTTCAGGCTTTTCTCGAAATGGTTGCGGATGAGCTCGAACTTCTCGTCAAAGAGAACGCCAATCTGACTCAGCGGCTGAGAGAAGTTGAAGAGCGAGTGGAAGACTACCGCAAGCTGGAGAAGACCCTTCAGGATACGCTCACTTCCGCCCACAAGGTGACCGAGGAATTGAGGATCGGTGCAGAGAAAGAGGCGAAACTGAGAATTAGAGAGGCAGAGCTCAAAGCCGACACAATCGTGAAAGAATCGAAAGCAAGCCTGACCAACCTTCATGCACAGATAACAAGTCTCAGGAGCCAAAAGCGTGCCGTCATCGCAAGATTCCGGAGTCTCCTCCTTTCTCAACTTCGATTGCTCGACCAAGAGGAACGCGAGGGCGAGCAAATCGAACTCGCCTCACCCAAACGCCAAGAGAAAGATGAGCAGAGCCTCGTATCCCTGGTTGAGGAAGAGATGAAGGATGAGTCGTAAGGTAATTGCAGAAAACAGGAAGGCATATCACGACTATTTCATCCTTGACAAATTCGAGACAGGCATCGAACTGAAGGGAACTGAGGTGAAATCTCTGAGAGATGGGAATCTCAATCTCAGATCCGGGTATGCGAGAGCCGTGGAAGGCGAGATATGGTTATACAGCGTACACATAGCACAGTACAAGAATTCCGGGTATGCTGAGCACGAGGCTACCAGGCCGAGAAGACTGCTCTTGCACAAATCCGAAATCAGAAGGATATATGGGAAACAGGAGGAGCGGGGATTGACCCTCATTCCGCTCTCCTTCTACTTCAACGAAAGAGGAATAGTGAAGGTTTCTCTGGCTCTGGCAAGAGGGAAGAAGTCCTACGACAAGAGAGAAGCCATAAAAAGGAGAATGCAGCTACGGGAGATAGAGGAAAGGCACAAACGTAGGGGAATATGAATTCTCTGGGGATCCTTCTCGCTATCCTCTACTCAGTCCAGCCCCTCAGGGTCGTCTACCAGAACAAAGCATACTACCCCATAAGATCTCACCCAACCGATCATTCCCTTCTCATCCGAGTGGCGGATTTTGCCTCGGTCTTGGACTTCACGGCGGAATACGACCCATCTCTCTACAAACTCGTACTGCACAATTCCTCCCACACTGTATCACTCTGTGGCGACAATCCTTTCGTCAGGGTCGACGAGCGCATGGTCAACCTTCCCGAGGTGATAAGGGTCTACCAGGGAGAACTCTTCGCCTCGACGGAACAGCTTCAATACATTTTTGGGCCAACTCTCGGTATAGACTTCGTCCTGGAGAACGGCAATCTGCTGCGTCTCTATGACACAGATGTGAGGATAAGAACCATCAGGCTTGAAGAAAGGAATGATACGACGAAACTCCTCGTGTATACGTCCGCACCACTTCAGTTCCGGAGCGAGGGCACTACTCGAGGCGAAGTTGCTCTCACCCTGTTCCGAAGCGCTCTCGCAGACGATCTCTCTTCTCCTCCGCCGACTGGGCTCGTGGAGGAAATGAGGATCACCCCGGAGGGCGACAGAGTGCGCATCGATGTGAGGGCGCGCACGGTGGCAACTGCATTCCTCGTCCGGGAGTTGACTTCCCCTCCAGGGCTCTCTCTCGACTTCGTCGGCCCCAGGCCTGCTCCTCTCAGGGGGGACCACGAATACGGCAAAATACAGAGAATAGTAATCGATCCAGGGCATGGAGGCAAAGATCCGGGAGCGGTGGGGGCCTCCGGAGTCTTCGAGAAGGACATCAACTTGCAGATATCCAAACGTCTCAGGACGCTGTTGGAGAATGAACTGGGAGTAGAAGTCGTCATGACGAGAGAGGACGATAGTTTTGTACCACTCACTGAGAGGGCGAGAATTGCGAACGTATCATCGGCAGACCTGTTCGTATCAATCCATTGCAACGCTGCGCCCCGCTGGAAAAAGACGCTTGGCGGTGTAGAGACCTACTTCCTGTCTGTTGCACAAACGGATGAAGCCAGAGCTGTTGAGGCAAGGGAGAATGCGAGCATTAGATTTGAACTCGATCAGCGCTCCGAATACGATTTCGATGATGTGAGCCTCATTCTCTGGGATCTCGCTCAGAATGAATTCCTCGAAGAATCACAGCGGCTCGCTGAAGGGGTGCAGAAAGGCCTTGCTGAATGTGTACCCGTAGAGGACAGAGGCATAAAACAAGCAGGGTTCTACGTGTTGAATGGAGCCTATATGCCCTCAGTACTCATTGAGTGCGCCTTCATCTCAAACAAGAAGGAAGAGACTTTGCTCAAGAGTAAATCCTTCCAGGAGAACCTGGCACGAGGTATCTTCAAGGGTATCGTGGCGTTCAAGAAAGAGCATGAAGCGCGATCAAGCACATGATCGGGGTGTTTGATTCGGGCATAGGTGGCCTCACCGTTGTGAAGGCGATACGGAGGCTGCTCGGAAATCCCGAAATCATCTACTTCGGTGACTCTGCAAGAGTACCATACGGCCCAAAGAGCAAAGATCTCATCACCAAATACGCGATACAGAGCACGGTCTTCCTCTCCACGAAGAATGTTGAATTGATCGTAGTCGCCTGTAATACGGTCTCGGCCATATGTCTCGACAAGCTGAAAAGCATGTTTTCAATCCCTATCATTGGTGTCATCGATCCCGGTGTCAGAAGAGCATTGGATTACACTCACGGACGAATAGGCGTCATAGGAACCACGGGTACGATAAGGAGTGGAGCCTACCAACGGGCTATTAGGGGGCTCTCCGCCACTGTCCGCATTCGCGTGAAAGCATGCCCTCTCTTCGTCCCCCTTGCAGAAGAAGGATTCACAGACAATCAAGCGGTCTACCTCATCGCCGAACACTACCTCGCCTCCCTCACGGAATTCGGCATGGACACCCTCATCCTTGGTTGCACGCACTATCCCCTTTTAAGCGGCATAATCCAGAAAGTGGTCGGCAGAGATGTGAAGCTGGTCGATTCAGCCGCCTCAGTTGCAGAAGAGGTACGTAGCCTCATGAACGGGCGAAGAAAACAAGGGGACGTTCGAATCTATCTTTCTGACATCCCTCCCGGTTTCTCGCGTGCAGGTTCTATGTTTCTTGGTGAGTCCATCAACAATTTGAGAAAGGTTGCGGTAGAGGATTATGCATAGGAGAGGAGATGGGCGTTCACCCCGTGAGCTGAGACCATTGCGCATCGAGATGGGTCACCTCAAGTATGCAGAGGGTTCATGTTTAGTAGAGGCAGGAAATACGAGGGTCATCTGTTCAGCTACTGTGGACAACAGAGTGCCTTATTGGATGAAAGAGATGAATCAGGGCTGGATTACCGCAGAGTACGGGATGCTGCCGAGGAGCACTCAGGAACGGGTTGTTCGTCCAAACCTGAGGAGTTCGGGCAGGACATATGAACTGCAGAGGATGATAGGAAGAGCTCTGAGAGCCTCCGTGGATCTCACAACTCTCGGTCAGAGGACTATTCTCATAGACTGTGATGTGATCCAGGCAGATGGCGGTACCAGAACCGTTGCCGTGACAGGTGCAAGCTGTGCCTTGTATGATGCCCTTCGATTCCTTGTCAGCCGCAAATTCATCCCTAAGCAGCCACTGCGCAGCATGGTAGCGGGTTTATCGATAGGCGTGGTGGACAATGAGATTCTTGTCGACCTCACATATGAAGAAGACTCCCGCGCACAGGTCGACATGAACATATTCATGAACGACAAATCGGAGATTGTTGAAATTCAAGGAACTGCTGAGGGTGGTTCTTTTTCATGCGAGACCCTTGACGACATGGTGCGTGCTGCCAGGACGAGCCTCGCTGAAGTCGTTGCAGCTCAGAAGCGCGCGCTGGGAATAGAATGAAGATAGAGTTCAAGAGAATAGTCTCGCCAAAAGGAGAAGAGATGCGGCTGGACCGGTATTTGGTGGTCTCCGGTCTTGGAATATCGAGATCACAGATCAAGAAACTGATAGAAGACGGTGCAGTTCTCGTGAATGGAAAGCAGGTGAAACCCCACCATAAGCTGAGCCGAGGCGAGGAGGTAGTCTGCACCTATGAGAGACTTGAACGACCTTCAATAGAGCCCGAGGACATACCCCTGGACATCGTCTATGAAGACGCAGACCTCATCGTCCTCAACAAACCTGCAGGAATTGTGGTACATCCCGCCAGAGGGAATCTCCATCACACTCTCGTCAACGCGCTTCTCCATCACTGTGGAACCCTGGCGAATACCGGGAGCAAGACAAGACCCGGCGTGGTGCATCGACTTGACAAGGATACAACCGGGCTCATTGTCTTCGCGAAGACCGACAGAGCGAGCAGTCACCTTGCACAGCAAATAGGGAAGAGAACCATGAGACGAGAATATCTTGCCGTCTGTTGGGGCAGGATGCATCCAGACTCTGGAATCATAGAAGCCCCGGTCGGACGGCATCAAATAGACAGACGTAGAATGTCGGTCACTCCCTTCTCTTCTAAAGAAGCCACAACGGGGTATGAGGTCGTTGAGAGATTCAGGGTCGCTTCTCTCCTCACACTGAGATTGAAGACGGGGAGAACCCATCAGATCAGAGTTCACCTCTCATATTTCGGCCACCCTGTGGTAGGAGATCCGGACTACGGTGGAAGACAAAGAGATCTCTTGCTCCTTGTCGGCAGAGAGTACAGGGAGCTGTTTCAGAAAGTGCTCGCAATGATGCCAAGACAGGCACTTCACGCGTATAAACTCAGTTTCAGTCACCCGGTCAGCAACAAAGATCTGACCTTCGAGGCGCCGATGCCTGATGATATGAAAGCACTTGTCCATTTTCTTCGCGCCGATAATGCATAGACATCTCAAAGACTCCGGCCTCGTGTGCCTCGAGCGGGGGTAGAGCACAATGGTCAGCGACATCGTGAGGACGATATGTGCGGAATTCTCTCCAGCAAATGCGAAGCGGGTCCTTACTGAAATCATCCAACACCACAGGGTTCAGGTATCGCCAGGATTTCGAGACGCTGCACAGCGCACGGCCGAGATGCTCAAGAACGGTGGGCTGAAAACAGAGATTTTCTCATTTCCGTCCGATGGGAAAACGCACTACTTCTCCTATTTGAGTCCTGAGGAATGGCACGCCACAGAAGCTTCCTTGTGGCTTACAAGGCCGAAGCGAGAGAAATTGGCAGATTACTCTGCAGAGAGGTTGAGCCTCATACAGAGGAGTGCTCCCTGCCGAACTGAAGCTCAAATCGTCGTTCTCCAGGATGGTGAGGAGCGATCGGAGTATCGAAACATCGATGTAGCCGGTAAGATCGTGCTGACGAAAGGGGACCTGAGAAGAGTGTATGAGCTTGCGGTAGAAGCGCACGGAGCTCTTGGAATAGTGTATGATGGAATAAGGAAAGTAAGTGGTTTCCGCGATAGATACACTGTCCCCGACGCAGTCGCTGATGCACGCTTCGCCTGGACACCGAAGGACAAGAGATGCTTTGGATTTGTCATCTCCGCCAGGAATGGAGAACGGCTCCGTGCACTCATCGCGGAAGAGACGAAGAGAGGAAGGACGTGTACGGCTCAGGCCAAAGTTAACGCCTCTTTCAGAGAAGGGGAGATTCAGGTGGTTTCCGGGTTTATACCTGGAGCGACGGATGAGGAGGTCTGGTTGATCGCCCATCTCTGCCATCCCGAACCATCAGCCAACGACAATGCATCAGGTGCGGCCACGGTGGTGGAAAGTGCACGTACACTCGCATCACTCATTCGAACCCGAAAACTCCCCAACCCGAGAAGAGGGTTGAGATTCCTGCTTGTTCCAGAGATTCTGGGGACGTGTGCCTATCTCGCATCCAGACGAAAGATCAAGGCCATAGCCGGGTGCAATCTTGACATGGTAGGCCAGAATCAGTCGTTGTGCGGCAGTTCGTTCCTGATAGAACGGACACCCCATGCATCCGCAAGCTTCACAGACATACTACTCCAGAGAATACAGGATGAGCTCATGCGTGAAGCGACACCATTTTCCGGCTCAGCGTCCTATCCGCTTTTTCGACATGCGGTTACGCCATTCTCGGGCGGGAGCGATCATGCGGTACTGTCCGACCCCACCATCGGGATACCCAGTCCCATGCTCATTCAATGGCCTGACTATTACTACCACACGAATCAGGACACCCTGGACAAGGTGGATGCGAAAATGCTGAGACTTGCCGGCGTCATGGCATCATCCTATGTCTACTTCGTCGCGCACGCTGATCATGCCATGGTCAATTGGCTGGTACAACAGGTCGTGGCTCACCTCAAAACGGAGGTCATTCAGTTCCTTCGCTCCCGCGAGGGAGATGACGGCAGAATTGTCACGAGAGAGATCGAGATACTCAGGGAGTTGGTCTTACGCACGCTCGATTCACTCAAGTCTTTCGAAATGGGAGATCTTCGGCAAGCCAGATCGGACTTACGGAGGTTTCTCGCTGCTGAGCTCAAGGCCTCCGGCCGGGGTGAGGCTCCTCAAAAGCGCAAAAGGAGTACTCTCAGTCCATACGAGAAGCGCGCATCAACGCTCGTACCCTTCCGGACCTTCAAGGCTCCTGCCAATGTCAGATCTCATCGACACCTCCTCACTGAACGGGAAAAGGACGCTCTGCACACCTTGCAGAAGAAGTACTCAAAGGTCTTCTCGCAGGCACCGGTGCTGGCACAGTACTGGATGGATGGGAAACGTTCACTTCTGGAGATCACCGAGCTCATAGAATTCGAGACGTCTTCCAAAGACATGGCTCCGCTTTTCATGCAGTACTTCAAAATACTTACCAGAATCGGACTGATTGGAATGAAAGCTGGCCCCAGATGAGTGTGTTGAACTGGTTACGCACCAAGCTGTATGTTGGATTCAAGAAGCTGATCATGCGAAACAGGCCTGTGTGTGCGTCACAGATATTGACGTCTCCTGAAGGAGTCCTCATCGTGCTGCCGACGCGAGACGAAGAACTCGGTTCAGTGGCCAGGCACGTGAGGGGCTGGACGTCGGGAGGTAGAAGAACGCTCGTCATCTCGAGTTTCCACTCAGCCAGCGGAACGACCATATGTTGCGACAGCCTTCTCCCATTTGGCAAAGAGTTCTATTCGCTCAAGGATTCCCTCCATCCTCATCCCATAGATTTGCTGGTAGACCTCAACGAGAGAACGAGTGACAGGAGCAGAATGATCGCAGTACTGAGTGGAGCCCCGCTGAGGGTGGCCTGCTTCGATGATCCACCGTTTTTCAACTGCCAGGTGCGAATAGAAAAGTCCACTCCGGGGCGCGGTACCGAGCTACTGAGGACGCTCGAGGACTGCTTCAGCGAGCAGTGTCAAGAGAAGACCACCGCTTCATAAGAGAGCACATCAGCCCGTTGACAGACCGTTCACATATGCGAGAGAAAG
>Ga0111225_1063_pt1 | contig 13886 bp, 14 predicted proteins | sample DeeMarSWOR152_54_FD_80389 | JGI IMG/M metagenome (GOLD analysis project Ga0111225, IMG submission 80389) | candidate division TA06 bacterium DG_26
GGACGACCTCGATTTTCTTCAGATTTGCCCGACTGCTCGGGCCACCAGCAAGACCTATATAGTCCGTCACAGTGAAGGTAGACTGATAGTTGAAGGCTCCTGGATTATTCACGCCTCCCGTCACATATACCTTCTCCTTCAAAGACGGAATGACGAGTACATCTCCATCTTGCAGGGGGAGGTCTTCTGCTGTGCGACCGGACACAATCTCCCTTAAATCAACGTCTATTCTCACATTTTCACCAGATTCAGAGCGCGTCCGTTCAACGTTCGCTCACGCGCTCCCCCGGCAGTAATTCATAGGTTCCTTCACTGGCTCTCGTCTGCTCTGCCGTCAGTTCGCTTACCCTTATCAGGCTGTGAACTCCGGTTCCATATACTGCACCCTTCACGACGACGGATGCGCCCATCTTGGGTACGAATACGACATCTCCATCGCTCAAGAGAGGATTGCCTTCAAGATTTCCTTCGGCTTGGAATTCGTACAAGTCGACTGCAATCGATTCGTCTCCCCTATGGAGTTCAATGTTTGATCGGGACGCGTCTCCTTTCAGTTCTGCCAGATCAAGAACCTGGGACACTCTCGACAATGGCGTCGCCTCATATACACCTGGGGCGAGCACTTCCCCCCCAACGAACACTACGAATGTTCTCATCTCGTAAAGACTCAATCTCACCCTCACATTCTTGAAGTACCTCGAGAAAGACTCCCCGATGACCTCCTCTGCCTGTGTCAACGTAAGACCACCAGCCACAACCTCATCTATCACTTCAAAGTGTACTTCCTCGCCCATCACTTGTTGCGCTGGTATCTGTATGAAGACTTTCCCCTCCGGTGTAACAGCCGTTTCATATGCGAAATGTACCGCCCCCGATAACGCAACGATTACCTTGTCACCCGACTGCAGGATATAGTCATCGGAGAGAACGAGAGGTTTCACATCCCCACACAACCCACCTGAGCACAGCAACAGAATTGAAAAGACAGCGAGTCCGATGGATGCAAATCGCACACGGTGCGTGCCACACCACAGGGCTTGTATTTGCAGATTAGAAAACGCCATGGCCTATCCCCCAGTGTCCAAGCCCTCGGAACTGGTCAAAAAAATTCCGGGCATTTTCCCCGGTACCCTACCGGGACTTGTCCGATTCAGAACAACCATTTCAAGACCTTGTGTTGCCCACTAAAACTTCTCAAATCGTAACAAGCCCGATAGTATATCTCCTTTTTCAAAAAAGTACAAAACACGAAATTTCTGTCAAGTCAATTCAGCCCATTCCATCAACCTTCGATAGAAATCTCGGTATTCACTTCGTGACTTGATCTCCTTCCACCATCCTTCATGCTGTATGTACCAGCGTATCGTCTCCTCTATTCCCTTCTCAAAGGAGATTGTCGGCGTGAAACCGAGCAATTTCGCCGCCTTCTCTGTCGATGAACACAGTCGCCTCACGTGGCCGGGCCGATCCCTCACCGACTTCATGAGTTCCCTCTCTTTTCCAAGCTCTTGCAGGACGTGCTCCGCGATCGTGAGTACACTGACTTCCTTCCCTGTTCCTATATTGATCACCTCGCCCTTGATCTCATTGATATTCACTTTCAGTGCTCTGGAAATCGCCTCACAGCAGTCGAACACATGGATCCAATCCCTCGTATTCTTGCCATCTCCGTAGATGGGCAGTGGCTCTCCGTCCACCGCGTTTGTCACAAAGAGGGGAATGAGTTTTTCAGGGTACTGGTTCGGACCGAAGTTGTTGAAAGGTCTCAGAATCACGACTGGGAGTCCGTAGGTGTAATAGAAGGAGTATGCCAGTCTGTCACCACCGACCTTTGTCGCAGCATAGGGAGAATTTGGGTTGAGAGGATGCTCCTCTGTCATGGGAACAGTCTGTGCGGTCCCATACACTTCCGATGTAGAGATGTGCACAAACCTTTCAACCGGGTGTCTTCTGATCGCTTCCAGCAGCACGTGGGTACCGATCACATCAGTGGAAACAAAGGGATGCGAGTCATCAATCGAACGGTCGATGTGTGTCTCTGCTGCCAGATGGACCACCTGATCCACATCGCACATCATGCTCTCGACGGTCTCTCGATCCCGAATGTCCCCCCGATGGAAGAGAAAGCGTGGATTGCTCCTTTCTTCCTCCGTGAAATTGTTGAGATTCCCGCAATAGGTGAGGGCGTCAAGGACTACCACCGTGGTATCCTCTTCCTCTCTCAGGGTCTTCCTCACGAAGTTCGAGCCTATAAATCCGGCTCCACCCGTAACCAGCAGTCTTCTCATCTCTCCTTCAGACCCCAGTCATAGGGAATCTCATCACCGTGGGGATCAATCCTGTATTCATCGGGATTCTCGTAGTTGTAGGGCTCTGTCGGACAGTTGATGAGGTATGCGGGCTCCGGGCCGATACCCTTCATGCCATGTACAACGAGGGGCGGGATCACCAGCAGTAAGGGATTCCGATCTCCCAGGAAGAACTCGTTCAACTCCTGGTATGTGGGTGAGTTCTCCCTTCCATCGTACAGCACTACCTTTGCCATTCCTTTCACCACGGTAAAGCTGTCAGTCTGGACCCTGTGATAATGCCATCCCTTCACCACTCCAGGATATACAACGGACAGGTAGACCTGTCCGAACTTCACAAACATCTCGTCGTCACACCTCAGCATCTCCATCAGCCACCCACGCTCATCGGGTATGACTTTCAGGTTCTTCAGCCTTACCCCATCGATCATCAGACTACAGGTTAGGATAAACACCTCGACAAGTCAAGCGGGCCTCTTGCTACGGCTTCGCATTCATGGTCCATTTTGGTTGACCTTTTCCTGTGCAAAGGCTACACTCGGAACATGCAAAGACTACTGGTCAAGACGGAGCTTCATGATCTGCCCCTCCTGAAGAGAGGAAAAGTGCGAGACATCTACCGCGTGGATGGAAAGTTACTGATTATCGCCACCGACCGAATATCGGCTCTCGACTTCGTTCTTCCAACCGGTATACCCTACAAGGGAGTCGTGTTGAACAAGGTCTCCAACTTCTGGTTCGAGAGGACTGCCAAGATAGTAAAAAACCATGTCCTGTCCGCTGATGTTCGGACCTTCCCCGAGAGTCTCGACCCGCACTTCGACCTCCTGGAGGGAAGAAGCGTTCTGGTCGACGAGGTTCAGCCACTTCCTGTGGAGTGTATCGTGAGAGGCTATCTCTCAGGCTCCGCCTGGAAGGAGTACAGGGAGCGTGGAGACGTTCAAGATGCAGGGCTGCCTGCGGGACTCCAGATTTCCTCGAAGCTGGCCAAGCCGATCTTCACACCGTCCACGAAGGGTGAGCTGGGTGAACACGATGTACCCGTGTCACAGCAGTGGATGGAAGAAACCCTTGGCAAGGAACTCGCTTCAGCGGTGAAGACCGTCTCGCTCGAACTCTATCAGTTCGCAGCAGATATTGCGTTCAAAAGAGGTATTATTGTGGCAGACACGAAATTTGAGTTTGGACTACGCAACGGAGAGCTCATCCTCATAGATGAACTGTTCACGCCTGACTCTTCGCGCTTCTGGAGGGTTGAAGATTATGCCCCGGGTAGGGCACAGGACGGGTTGGACAAACAGCTGGTGCGTGACTGGCTCTCATCCGTCCAATGGCACAAGACACCTCCCCCTATTCCTGATCAGATCGTAGCGGAGACACAGCGCAGATACCTCGATATACTTGAGAAGCTGACAGGGGAGAGAATCGTTTAGAGGCGAAGTCTCGCTCCAAGGTAGATCTCTCGCCCCACCTCACGGTATTCCGGGAAGGTTTCGTACTTCGTGTTGAGCAGGTTGTCTATGCCCCCGAAGATTGTGACCTGTTTCAAGACATCCTTGCTGGCTTTGATGCCGAACGTCGTATACGCGGGCAGTCGGGAATCCGAGTTGCTTCGTTCCCCTACGTAGGTGCCAACTCCCTCCAATTGCAGACCGAACTTCGCCACGTAATTCGCCCTCCCCTCAACCGTGAGTCTCGGGACATAGGGTAGCGATGGCGAGTGATCTCCATACCAGAGGGAGAGGTCTGCACTCAGTACCTCTGAGATGTGCCCCGTAACGTCCACTTTGGTCGATATCCGCTCCGTGTCCATGGTATGGAGGTACCATCCATTTTCGAATCTCCAGAAGGGGCTACTCTTCAGCTTCTCATAGTTCAGACTGAGCTGGGCGCGAATTGCGCGATCGGTGGCATAGTATACACCGAGTGTCGTGCAGTTCAGATGCTCTTCAGCAACCGGCCTTGGATTCCGCACATACTGATTCGCACGGACATGCTCGGCCATCGTGTGAGGTTCTATGAAAGATCTGTAGTCCATGAAGAGGTTCACTCCCACGTCTATGTCGATCCTCGCAAAAGGAGCGAGTCTTTTCACACGATTCGCTGAAGTATAGCAGAGACCAATGCTCTCGTCTAACCACTCGTAGGGTGAGAAGAATGAGTAGACAGAAAGGTTGATCAGATCAAGGACTCCTGTACCGCTCGCGTGCATGTAGTACATGTTGGAACCTAGCGGAAGCGCTCCAAATCTCTGCTCTGTCTTTGCCCCCAGTCCGATCATGCCTTCTTCGTCTACGCCACTCAGTCTCCTTCCACCCCCAGTCACCATAAACTCCCACGCAGGAAGAAACACTTGTTGCCTGAGGGAATACTGTGAAAAGGTCGTTCTCTCCTCGGAAGATTCTCCATAATAGCCAAACTCGCGTCTCCCATAGTACACTGAGGAAACCAGGGACGCACCTCTGACACCCCAGTCGGCTCTCACGTCCGTTTCCAGGTCGCGCGACCGTCCGTTCTCTATCCAGTCTCCTCTGTTCAGATACGAGACTCTCGCCGCGTAGTCCACGACGCCTATGTGTGAAGCGTTGACGACCTCAATCCATTGAGACTTCTCGGATCCGTACTGCGCACGTATACCGATCAATCTAGGTCGCCTTTCCTCGACCATACTGAGTTTTGATGTCTTCATGCCGATGCGCCTTCCCGCAAGTCGCTTCTCCGACTCCCTCACCTCGAACTCGATCTTCCCTTCATACAAGGGTCGCTGCCTCTTCAAAATCAACATGTCTTTTCCATAGATGACCACGTCCGGAAGTTCGATTCGAGGTCTTCTGTAGACCGCCTGAGAACTGTCTTTGCTCATGATAATGGTCATGGGGGAAGGGGGCTGCTCCTTCTCTTGGGAGAAGAGAGGTGTGGCAAGCCCGATCAGGCAGACGAGAAAGAACGTCTTCACTTCCACTTTGCTTTCTCCAGCCTTCGCTGAGCTTCTGTTGCCTCCGGACTGTTGCTGTACTTATCTATGATCTTCTTGTATGTCTCTCTCGCCTGGTCGTACCTCTCCAGTTTCTCATAGCATGCTCCTGCTCCAAGCAGCGCCTTGGGTACCCACTCAGTACAGAATGCGTACACATACTCGACCCTCTCATATTCAGCCAATGCCTTCTCGAACTCGTTCTGCTCCAAGTATACCTCTCCAATCCAGTACTGAGCTTCACAGGCAATGTCGTCGCTACGATTTCTGATCACGTCCCTGAATCTGCTCAATGCCACCGAGTACCCACCCTCGTCGAGATAGATCTTCCCAAGTTCGAGGTTCGCTCTATCGCGTGTCGGCTCCTCAGGATACTTCTCTTCAATCGACAGTAAAGTCTCCTTCGCTCTGTAAGTCTCTCCACTCTGGGCATACGCCGTCCCGAGGTAGAGAAGGGCCAAGGATTCGTTCAGTCGTGAGTCAGAACGGTACTTCCCGAGATGCTCTATCGCACCACGGTAGTCGCCCATCCGCACATGTATCTCTCCGATCTTCAGTTTCGATTCATCAACCCACTCAGACGATGGGTACGTCTTTATCAGTCGCTCACAATGACTCAACGCCGTCGAGTATTCGTTCAGCTTCACGTATGTCTCGGCAGCCTTGTAGAGGGCAGCCGGTGCAAGAGAACTTTTCGCGAAAGAGTCCACGACCCGCATATACTCGCCGATCGCGTCCCGATATCTCTTCAGGTTTAAGTATGCATCTCCTTTTCTCATCAGAATTGCAGCAGTGGGCCTGAGGGACTCGAGAAAACCTATCGCTTCGGCTTCCCTTCCGAGCTGCCGATACGCCTGCTCGATGCCTGTGATCGCGTCATCCACCTGTTCGCTGTCCGGGTAATCCTCGATCACGACTCCATACGCGGCGATGGCCGCTGTCCGGGTAATCCTCGATCACGACTCCATACGCGGCGATGGCCTCTGTATAGAGTCCCTCATTGTAGTAACAGTCGCCGATCGAGTATTGTGCTCTCGCAAGAAGTGCACTTCCCGGATACTTTTCAATGAGTTTCTCAAACTCCCGTCTCGCGTTCTGGAACTCACCCTGTCTGAAGTGAGTCCAACCGATCAGGTACTGCGCCTTATCACCGATATCCTTCCACTCAGGGTTTGCCACCTCCACGAGAAGTTTCCTCGCGGCGGAAAAACTCTCTAACCTGTAGAGTGTTAAACCCATTTGATAGGTGGCTTCGCGAGATAGTTCGCTCTGAGGATATCGCAGCTTGAAATCCTGATAGGCGTCGAAGGCCTTATCGTACTCCTTGAGGTTGAAGTAGCAGTCCCCTATCCTGAATTTACTGTCCTCCGCACATGTAGCGTTCGCGAACTCGCTCGCGATCCTTTGGAAGACTGCGACCGCCCCCTGGTGGTCGTTCAGCTTGAATTTCGCCCATGCTATTCCGTAGAGTGCCGCAGCAGCCTTGTCCGACTCCTGGGTTCGATCGAACACTGATTCGTAATAGTCGATCGCCTTCCCGTAGTTGCCGAGTTTGTATTCGCACTCCCCGAGCCAGTAGAATGCATCAGCAGCGCAATCGGATTCCCGGTACTCTGACACGATTTTCTTCAGTACCTCGACCGCGTCTTGATAGGTGCCCTTCTTTGCACGTATTCTGCCGATTTTCAGGAGAGCTGAAGGTGCGGCCTTCGAACGAGGAAAATCCTGAGCAACCTTCCCATAGTGTTCCTCTGCCGATTCATAGTTTTCTTCCTTGAGATAACTCTCCCCGATCATGAAATACGCCTCGGGCACCAGTTCGCTCTTCGGGTACGCACTTGATACCTTCAGGAACTCCGTCCTTGCCTGTGCATACTCACCTCGGTGGAAGTGAATCATAGCGATTTCATACAGGGCATCATCCGAAAACGCGCTCTGTGGCTGAGTGCTTACAAGGCCTCCGAGCACGCCGAGTGCTCCTCCGGAATCGCCCAGCGTATTGAGACACACTCCCAGCCGATACTCCGCTTCATCCTTCAGCGGGGAGTCCCGGCATTCATCGACAATCCTACGAAATTGGGTTGCTGCATCCTCGAAATCGTTCTCCTTTATCGAGACCCACGCCATTCCGTACAGTGCTCGGTCAGTATACTCTCCAGCCTCCAGCAGGGCAAGATACTTCTCTCGTGCTATCCTGTAGTTGCCAGTGCTGTAGTAGCTGTCTGCAATCATCAGCCTCGCCTTAGATGCAAATTCGTGCATCGGGAACTCCTCCGTCAATCGGTTCAGTTCTACGATGGCAGCTCTGTAATCCTTCAGGAGGAAGAGCGATTCTCCTATATAGTAGAGGCCACTCGGCCGAAGCGTAGATTTCGGGTACTCGTCAAGCAGTGTACGAAATTCTCCCACTGCATCTTTCAGATCGCCTCTTTCCTTGTAAGCCCAACCAATGCTGTATTGCGCATAGTCGGCGACTCTACTTTCAGGAAAGGTCCTCAGAAGCGTTCTATAGGTGCGAACCGCGTTCTCGTAGTCCTCCATTTGAAAATAGGATTCGCCAATCCAATAGATAGCTTCAGGCACGAGATCACTTTCCGGATACTCCTCCATCATCTGGCGAAAAGAAGCCAGAGCATCCTGGTATCTGTGCAGTTTCAAGAGAGCCTCAGCCCGGCGGAAACTGGCGTTCGGTGCGAGGGACGATCGCGGATACTTCTTCTCCAGCAGCTCATACTCACTCATCGCCCGTTCGTACTTCCCTGCCATGAAAAGACATTCCCCCTTGTACAACTGAGCTCGGTCCGCTCTGAGACTGTTCGGATATCGCGAAAGGAATTTCTCGAACTGGTCGTATGCCAGCTGATACGTACCGTCTTGAAATAGATTCTCCCCAAGCTCAAACAGCGAAAGTTCGTCCGTATCCTGAGCGTATGGGAGAGACAGAATTGTACCAAGAAGGAGAAGGGCGAAGACCCGGGTGGCATTGTGCATCAGAAACATATGCTACTATGCAACCCGGATTTGTCAATGGGAAGAGTGCGACGCATCTAGGGGTGCTGCGTACGCAGCACCTCCAGGTTGAGGTCTTTCACCCCGACCGTGTTCCTGTCGAACACCTTTGTTACATTTGTGAATACTACACCTGCCATTCGGCGGCTGGAACACTACTCAGGGGAGTCGAGCTCGTATTTGCCAAAATCCTCCAGATCGAGCTGCTTCAGATAGTTCCGAAGAACCCTTGCTTTGGTCTTCTCATCCAGCTTTATGGACGTGCCACTGGACTGCAGAACCTCATCGGCCACGTGTATTGGTGCTCGGATTCTCAGAGCCAAAGCGATCGAGTCACTTGGCCTTGCATCAATGCTCAGCACCGAACCGTCGCTCTCAAGGAAGATCTTGGCATAGAACGTATTGTCCTTCAACTCTGATATGAGTATTCTCGTCACCTTCACATGAAGAGCGGCCAGAATGGTCTTCATGAGGTCGTGCGTGAGCGGCCGTTCGCTCCTTTTCCCCTGCAAAACCATGTCAATGGCGTTTGCCTCCGCGTATCCTATCCATATTGGAAGCACTCTGTCACCTTCGATTTCTTTGAGAAGAACTACAGGCGTATTTGTAGCGTCGAGAGCCAATGCAGAAACCACGACCTCTGCCATATATCCTCCTACAGTTTCAGTTGCCTCAGCACAGCACCGATGAGAAGTGAGAAGATTGCACTTAGGGCGACATCGAGCTTCCGATACTTCGGATTCTCCCTCAGGGAGAGCACAATACGCGGGAGTAAGAAAACCGGGACCAACGCATAGAACACCCCACCCAATACCGCCATGGTCACTATAGAACCTCTCTCGGCGAATTCGATCAACTTCTGCTTCAACGTTGGTAGCTCCGCTTTCAAACCAATGGTGCTTCTTATTGAATAGATGAGCAACATTATCCCGTACGTCGCCACGATGTAGCCCGAGAGGAATTTCACAAACAGATCACTGTTGTACAGGCGTGAGAGGCCCGCGACGCGAATCGGCAGATCTCCCTTCGGAGCAGCGATCTGAGCCACCAACCAGATAAGCAGAACATGCACCGCCTGGTCAGCAAGAAACAGATCTACTCTCTCCTTCTCCAGTTTTCTATTCACCATCAGTTTTGCTTTATCTATGATGATATGAGCAATCCACAGAAGCAGAAGGCCAACGACAACGTCAGGGTATCTCAAATACCTCCCCGCAAAGAGAAAGCCAAGCCCGCCTGCAACACTGGCATGCACAACGACTCCCCAAGGATGCTTCATCTTTATGACGAAGATCCGGTCAGTCTGTAGAGGAAAATCCGCAATCAAGTGAGCCAGAATCAGCCTCCAGAAAAGAAACATCTTTATCCTATTCTAGGAACCAAACCCGATTTGTCAAGGGAGCCTCACCTCAGAGCGCGGTCGCTGTCATGTCCCCGATAGGTCACTTCTTCTGGCTTCTCCAATCGTTCCAGCCTCTGTTCCAATCGCTCTCTCACATCCGCTGGCAGAAGAGAGAAGATCCCGATTGTGAGAGAAAGAATTCTCGGGGCGAGAACTGAGCCTTTGAGTAGCCTCTCTCCTTTCGGTATGAAGGCGAGAATGAGCATAGATGCTATTCCACAGATGAGTATGCCCTTCAGAATTCCCAGAATCGCTCCGAGAAACCTATCGAGAAATCCCATTTTCAGAAGATGCACCAAGCCAGAAATCGCATTTCCCAGGATCACGAAGAGCGCACAGACGAGAATGAAAATCAGGACAAATCCCGCAACAGTTGATATCGTGGGACTGTGTATCCAGGCCATCAGCATATCCCGCACATACGGATAAAACCTCATAGCGATAACCACACCGGCCACGATACCAACAATCAGGAAGAGTTCCTTTACGAATCCCTTTATCAGGCTGTATACTGTACTGCCCAGGATTACGAGCAGTATAACCCAGTCAACATATCCGAACCCAGTCATTTCTTCAAAAACCTCCATCTTCTCCTTACTCTCACGCCGTCACGCGAGAATTTCATCTCTACCCCGTCCTCCAATTTGACCTGCACCTGAGCTGAGAATATGTTTACACCGGTCACGAGACCTTTGCCTTTCTCTGTTTCGACCTCCGTTCCCACCTTTGGGTATTTTGCGAGCTCCTCCTTGTAGAATTCCCTCTCGAACAGAAGACAGCAGTGCAGTCTGCCACACAGTCCCGACAGTTTGGGTACGCCAAGCGAGAGATTCTGTTCCTTTATCATCTGGAATGTTACCGGCTCAAACTGCTTCAAAAAAGTAGCACAGCAGAGTTCTCTACCACATGGTCCATAGCCGCCAAGCATTCGTGCATATTCCCTCACGCTGATCTGTTGAATCTCAACTTTCATCCTGTATTTATGTTTCAGCAGGTCGACGATCTTCTTGAACTCAATTCTCTTTTCACTGGTAAGATACAGCGTCAATTTCGTTCTCGCCAAATCAGCTTCTACCCACACCAATTTCGCATCTCCCAGTTCGTTTCTCCCTCTGACTTCATCGATGATCGTCTTCTCGAGCTGAAGATTGATCTTGTATTTCTCGAGATCTTCCGGCAAAGCTTTTCTCACCGCTCCTCGCGACGGTTCCGCTTCGTCTGCGAGTGCTCTCTTGATCTTTCCCAGATACTCATGATCTTTCACTTGGCAGACTACAAGGTCGTCCAGCTCGAATTCCTCTTCGCAAGAGAAAACCGCCTTCCTGTTACCCCTGAACATCACTTCTATTGTCATAGTCTCATCGCCTCCTCTGCCCGACCAGATCCAGGAATGCTTCTATTCTCGTCATGAAGCCGCCTTCGGACGAATGCTCGTCAATCGAGAGACTCAGTACCGGTATGTGCCGCTCCTTGCTTAGCCTGGTGAGGACAGGATATGCAACGGCTTCTGGCATGCAGGTGAAAGGATGTAGGTGAATCACTCCGTCATACCCGTCTCTGCTCGCGAGGAGTGTGTAGCCTACCGATGGCTGCTCTTCGCCCCCAAGAGGATAAGGTAAGAATTGGGCTGCCATCCTCCTGGCCTCTTTCTCCCCTCTCCTACCGCCCATCCCCAGTCTGAAGGGGTGAAGCACCCACTTGCGCACTGTCAGAAATGGATCTGCCCAGCAGCCCATTTCACCCAAACGCCTTAACAAGTCGAAATTGACCCTTGGCTCGAGGACCATGTAGGTTTCCCCCACAACTTGAATCTTCAGAGGAGAACGCACATCGTCGGTCGGAATTCGCAGGAACGCATCTTTGATCTCGGCCCTCATTGCTCTCAGTCTCTCCACTCCGTCAGCCCTATCGACAGCGGCCAGCACTTTCTGAAGCACTCTCTCAGTCTCCCCCATCACTCTCTCGCGGGGTCTTACCAGCCTTGAGAGTGTCTCCGCCAAATCCACAAGCCCAAGTTTGAGCCAAAGCACCATCAAGCCTTTCGAGATGCAATGCAACGTTTTGGTGCTCGAACCCTGCATTTCCTTGATCCTTCTGTAGTTCTCAAGAAGATGTGGATCATTGAACAGAATAGAATCAAACGTATAGCCCAGGTCTTTCAATATTCTGTGATGCAGCCTCCCATAGTAGCCGAATCTACACGACCAGCTTCCGACAACAGATATCAGCGTATCTGCTCCTCTTTCCAGTGCCATTATCAGATCTCCAAGATTGGCCTTGAACGGAAAGCAAATGAACTCTGGAGCATGCCTCGCTCCAAGTGCGATGCTTTTCCTCGAAGGCTTGGGAGGGATTACCGTTTCGACCCCCAACGCTCTCAGGAACCCCCCAAAGGGGATGTAAAAACTGCCCATATGGGGAAATGCCACCTTCATCTCTTCTGCATCCTCACCATGTCACAAAACGATTCAAGTCTTGTGATCAACGCCGTTGCAGACGTGTTCTCGTCGAGGACGAGTGTGAGCAGTGGATATCTTCTCCCACTGAGAAGTTCTCTCTGCGCTATCTCTGCGATGACAGAACCAGGGCCACAGCCGAAGCTTAAGGCCAGAATTGCCCCGTCTACATCGTGACTCAACCACCCGAGCTCTCCCACGAGTCTTCTCTCATATGACCAGGATATCTCCGCCAAGGGTCGGAGAATGTTATCGATAACCGCGTCTTCCACCTCCGGGATGAGGACACGGGCTCCCAACCGGTGAAGATGGCCGACCAGGTCCATCGACAGATATCTGTCGCCAACGATATAGGGGTGTCCCACAACCCCGATTCTCAGTCCATTCCCTCCGTCTTCTTCTCTATCGCCTGGGCTCTTCATCCGTTCACCCAGCTGTTCACACGCTGCTCTTGTCGCCCTCTGTACTCGTCCCCTCTTGACACCGAGTCGCCTTCCCAGATCTCCCAGCAGCCTCGACATCGATCTCTTCTTGAGATCGATGCTCACCGACACGATGGGGGGTAGCCTGGAGAAAGACGCTTTCACCAGGTCTGGCAGCCCGATGAACTTCGGGCACGTGAATCGCTCTCCTTGCTCCACCCGAATCAATCTTGGAATGAACAGACAATCGACACGCTCGGCAAGAGAGGCCACGTGACCGATGAAGACCTTCACAGGTAAACACAGTTCCGAGTACGCAATCCTGAGACCGCGCTCAAAGACGGACCTGTTCGTGGGTTGACTCACCAACACCTCAAATCCCAACTCCGAAAAGAATGCCTCCCAAAGCGGGCCGTCATAGTAATGGTAGAGTCCCCTCGGTAAGCCAATAGTCCTCATAAGACTTCATAGGATACCATAATCCACCCCGAAGTCAACCCAGCATCCCCTCTCGTCACTCGCCTTTGACAGCGATGCTCCTCGTTCTTATTCTCATATGGATCGCTTCAGATCGATATCTTCTTGTATGAAAGGCGGCAGCAATATTCTCATCACCGGAAGCCCTGGGGTGGGGAAGACGACGGTTATTCAGAGGGTCCTCAGAGAATTCAAGATCGAGGCTGGCGGTTTCTACACTCAGGAGCTCAGGATAGAGGGGAGAAGGGTCGGTTTCGAACTCTGTACCCTCGAAGGAAAGAAGGGTGTACTGGCCCATACGGACATGAGAAGTACGTTTCGTGTCGGGAAGTACGGTGTCGACCCTGCAGAGCTGGAGAGATTGGGTGTAGAGGCTGTATCAAGAGCGATAGAAGCGGGAATCCTCGTCGTAATCGACGAGATAGGGAAGATGGAGCTACATTCCCGCAACTTCAGAGAGAAGGTGATCGAGGCACTGGACTCTTCGTCGCCAGTCCTGGCTACCATCGGACCTCAACCCCTTCCATTCCTGCAAAAGATCAAGTCGAGACACGACGTGGCATTGATTGAGGTAACGCGTGAGAACCGAAATCTGCTGGTGAATGAAATAGGGCGCCTCATACGCGGATGTGCCTGACATTCGGAAACTGTCTGTATCGCAATTGACATTTTGCAGCACTGTTTACATAAACTCAGTGAAGTGGAGACTTCTCGATGGGTGGAAAAATCCTCCGCTTTCGAGTCAATACTCGATCTCTGATTTGCATCAATCAAGAGAAGCAAGGGTCAAGGTGAATCCTTACGTTCTCGCTCTGTTCTTCTGGACCGAAGAGAGGA